>Ga0265298_10000937_pt1 | contig 43395 bp, 34 predicted proteins | sample AusTroGonzalo_MG_3_FD_193486 | JGI IMG/M metagenome (GOLD analysis project Ga0265298, IMG submission 193486) | Bovine rumen microbial communities from tropical cattle in Woodstock, Queensland, Australia - Gonzalo_01 | ecosystem: Host-associated > Mammals > Digestive system > Stomach > Rumen ... | reverse complement strand
AAAAGTAACATGGTATCGTTTTTTATTGCCTTATTGGCACTCATCATCGGTTATTTTTTCTATGGTAAGCTGATAGAGAAGCAAATCAAACCCACCAAGCATCGTACGCCTGCCTTCTCGCATGCTGACGGCGTGGACTACATTCCTTTGCCAGAATGGAAAGTCTTTATGATTCAGTTTCTCAACATCGCAGGAACTGGTCCTATCTTCGGTGCCATCATGGGTGCCCAGTTTGGACCGTCGTCTTATCTGTGGATAGTGTTTGGCTGTATCTTTGCCGGCGCTGTACACGATTACCTCTGCGGCATGCTTTCATTGCGCCACGATGGTGTGGGTGTGCCAGAACTGGTGGGCACTTATCTGGGTGCTACTCCCAAGAAGATTATGCTGGCTTTCTCGGTATTCCTGCTGCTGATGGTGGGTACGGTGTTCGTATATAGTCCTGCCATTATTTTGGGCGAGAAGATGGGTGGCGGTACGCAGATGGTGATGATCTGGTGCTTGATTATCTTCTTTTACTACATCATTGCCACCATGTTGCCTATCGACAAGATTATCGGACGCATCTACCCTATATTTGCCTTCTCGCTGATGTTTATGGCTGGGGCTTTGTGCTTTGTGCTCATCAAGAGAATGCCTGATATTCCAGAGGTGTGGGACGGACTGAACAATTTAAAGCCTTCGGCTGGTCCTATATTCCCTTGTTTGTTTATCACCATCGCCTGCGGTGCCTTGAGTGGTTTCCATGCCACACAGAGTCCGCTGATGGCCAGATGCCTGAAGCATGAGAAACAAGGACGACCTGTTTTCTATGGTGCCATGATTGCCGAAGGCATAGTGGCGCTTATCTGGGCGGCTGTTTCATCTTATTTCTTCTACGGCGGTGCTGCTGAAGAATTGGGTGCCTCGCTCAAGTCGAGTGCCCCTCAGGTGGTGACCCTGGTGTCAGAAGGTTGGTTGGGCACCCTGGGTGGCATCCTGGCCCTGCTGGGTGTGGTAGCAGCTCCTATCACCAGTGGTGACACTGCTTTCCGCAGTGCTCGTCTGATTATTTCGGAGTTTGTAAAACTAGACCAGAAGAAGCTGGTGAATCGTTTCATGATTTGCATCCCGTTGTTCCTGATTGCTCTCGGCCTGCTTTGGTTCAACATTGAAGATGAGAATGGTTTCAATATTATCTGGAACTACTTTGGATGGGCTAACCAATCGCTGGCGACCATTGTATTGTGGACTGAAACTGTTTATTTAGTAAAAAAGCATAAGAACTTCTATATCACGTTGATTCCTGCAACATTTATGACTTCAGTAACAGTATCTTTCTTACTACTGTCGCCTATTGCATTTGGTTTGGACAGAACCTTCTCGGATATTGTGGGTATTGTGGCAGTAATCGCTGCTACTACTTGGTTCTGCCAGTGGTATAGGAAGAATAGCTGACATACTGGCATAATTCAGTCGTGGCAAACTATTTGCTGACAAACTAGCGAACAAAGATTTCTATGATATGAAACGAATGAACCTACATAAGTATAAAAAGCAAAAAAACAATATGAACTCAGAAGAAAAGAATACAGAAGAGTTGAAGAATGTGGTTGAGGAAGCAGCTGAGAACGTTGTGGATGAACCTACCCCAGAGGATGAACAGTCTGAAGAGGCAGCAGCACAAGCTGATGCCGAAGAGCCTGAGAAGGAACTTACTCCTGAGGAGCAATTGCAGGCACAGGTGGACGAACTGACCAAAGAGCAGGAGGAGATGAAGGACAAATACTTGCGTCTGTCTGCCGAGTTCGACAACTACCGCAAACGCACCATGAAGGAGAAGGCCGAACTGATTCTGAACGGTGGTGAGAAAACCATCACAGCCATTCTGCCAGTGATTGATGACTTGGAAAGGGCATTGGCCATGATGCAGAAAGCTACCGATGTGGAGGCTGTGAAAGAGGGCGTTGAACTGATTTATAACAAATTCATGCAGATTCTTGGTCAGAATGGCGTAAAGGCCATCGAGACCCAAGAGAAGGAACTGGATACCGACTACCACGATGCCATCGCCATTATCGATGCTCCATCCGAGGAACTGAAGGGCAAGATTCTGGACTGTGTAGAAACTGGTTATACATTGAACGATAAGGTGATTCGCCACGCAAAAGTGGTGGTAGGCAAATAAATAGACTAAACACATGGAAGAAAAAAGCTACTACGAGATATTAGGTGTTGAGAAAAACGCCTCGGCCGATGAGATTAAGAAGGCCTATAAGAAAAAGGCCATTCAGTATCATCCTGACCGTAACCCTGGCGACAAAGAGGCTGAGGAGAAGTTCAAGGAGGCTGCCGAGGCCTATAGCGTGCTGTCTGACCCTGACAAGCGTCAGCGCTACGACCAGTTTGGCAAGGCTGGTGTGAGTGGAGCAGCCGGCAATGGCGGTCCGTTCGGTGGCGGCTTCGGAGGCGGTATGTCTATGGATGATATCTTCAGCATGTTTGGCGATATCTTCGGTGGGCGTGGCGGTTTCGGAGGCTTCAGCGGCTTCGGAGGCGGTGGCGGCGGCAGTCAGCAACGCAAGTTCCGTGGCTCTGACCTTCGCGTACGTGTGAAGCTGAACCTGAAGGAAATATCAACGGGTGTAGAGAAGAAGTTCAAACTGAAGAAATATGTGGCTTGTCCACATTGTCACGGAAGTGGTGCCGAGGGCAATGGTGGCACAGAGACGTGTCCTACGTGTAAGGGTCGTGGTACAGTTATCCGTACCCAGCAGACCATTTTGGGTACGATGCAGACACAAACAACCTGCCCAACTTGCGGTGGTGAGGGCCATGTGATCAAGAACAAGTGTACCCACTGTGGTGGCGATGGTATCATCATGGGTGAGGAAACGGTTACAGTTAAGATTCCTGCTGGTGTGGCTGAAGGCATGCAGCTCTCTATGAGTGGCAAGGGTAATGCGGGTAAGCACAACGGCATTCCTGGCGATCTGCTCATTGTGGTGGAAGAAGAAAAGGACAAGGACTTGATTCGTGATGAGAACGATTTAGTATATAATCTGCTACTGAGTGTGCCTACGGCGACCTTGGGTGGCACCGTAGAGATTCCTACAGTGGATAACAAGGTGAAGGTGAAGATTGAACCTGGAACACAACCTGGCAAGGTATTGCGTCTGCGTGGCAAGGGATTGCCTGATGTCAATGGATACGGCACAGGTGACCTACTGGTCAACGTAAGTGTTTATATTCCTGAAACACTAAGTCGTGATGAGAAGAAGGCGATGGAACAGATGCAGGATAGCGACAATTTCCGTCCATCGAACTCGGTTAAGGAAAGAATTTTCAAGAAGTTTAAGAGCATGTTCGATTGAAAATAGAAAAGGCTGCAAATTGCAGCCTTTTTTATTGATTGGCAGGTTTAATACCTGCTCTTTCTTTCTCTGCCATATTTTGTCGCAATAGCTGTTGCTCCTCAATCAGTTTCATATTTTCCTGTGCCTTGGAGATGAACTCTTGCACCAATGGATGTTGTTTAAAGATGGCAGGAGCTCCACGCAGGATATCCTCTATCTGATCGGTCATCATCGGATAAGGCATAGAACTGCACATCATCATAAACACACTGGGACCCAGTACATTATTATAGTTATCTTTAATAAATGACTGGATGTACTCGTTCATCTTACGGTTCAACTCCTCACTCTCTTTCATCATCTGAGCATGTACTTCATCGATATTGGCACCATTCATCACCATCTGTGCCTCACGATGATCGAGATTGTTGAGCTGTTCCTCCAAGTCGTTTCTACGATCAAAGAAATTGTAAAGTGCATTGTTCAGCGGAGTACCTGAGGCACGCAAATTACCCGTATTAATCGTCACTTGAATGATGCCGTTCTCAAGGATGATAGGCATAATGCTTTCGTCTTCCATATAGATAGACACCATCATGGTGGAGTCCGACACCCCTTCCATAGAGAACAAACCGTGCTCTACCGAGGCTGAATCCACTGGCATCCATCCGCTCTCCGACAATGTCTTGAGATACAGTTTCTTGCCATCAAGGCTATTGATATCCGACTTCCCAGCAATCTGATAAGCGCTACTGCATGATGCTAATACAGATGATGCCAGAATCGTCAAAAAAAACATTCGACTTAACGTCTTTTGAATCATACCAATCATGTTTATGTTGATGTCGGCAGCAAATATATTGTTTTATTCAATTAATTGAGTTATCTTTGCTCAAATTTTAAATATCTTTAGAATATGAAAGTCAAAGTCTTAATTATTGTAGCATTCACTACACTCTTCTCTTTAACATCCAAGGCTGATGAAGGCATGTGGCTCTTGCAACTCATGCAACAACAGAACAGCATTGACATGATGAAGAAACAAGGTCTGAAGCTCAATGCATCAGATATCTATAATCCCAATGGCGTATCACTAAAGGATGCGGTAGGTATCTTTGGTGGCGGTTGCACTGGTGAGATTATCTCCCCAAATGGTTTGGTACTAACCAACCACCACTGCGGCTATGGTGCCATTCAGACTCATAGTTCTGTTGAGCATGACTACCTGACGGATGGCTTCTGGGCTGCTACATTGGCTGACGAATTGCCTAACGAGCGTCTTTCTTTCCGCTTTGTACATCGCATTGTGGATATAACCGACTTGGTGAACGAGCAAATCAAGAATGGTGAGGTGACTGAAATCAACTCCCTCACTCGCCCCTATCTCAACAAGTTGGCACAAGACGAATTGTCCAAGAGCGACCTTAACGGCAAGCCTGGCATCGTAGCTCAAGCTTATCCTTTCTATGCAGGCAACAAGTTCTACCTCATTTATTATAAGGTTTACAATGATGTTCGTATGGTGGCTGCTCCTCCATCGAGCATTGGTAAGTTTGGTGGTGAAACCGACAACTGGATGTGGCCTCGTCATACTTGCGACTTCTCTGTGTTCCGCATCTATGCCGACAAGAATGGTGAGCCTGCCGACTATTCACCTGAGAATGTACCACTGAGCACTCCTCAATACCTAAAGATCTCCATTAAAGGTCTGAATGAAAACGACTATGCCATGATTCTGGGTTTCCCTGGTAGCACCAGTCGATATCTCACGGAATCAGAGGTTACTGAGCGTATGTACACCACCAATCAATCTCGCATTGACATGCGTACCGTACGCTTGAATGTATTGCGTGAGGCTATGGCGAAAAGCGATAAGACTCGCATTCAGTATGCCAGCAAGTTTGCAGGCAGCAGCAACTACTGGAAGAACTCAATTGGTATGAACCAGGCTATTGCCGACAACAAGGTATTGGAAGCTAAAGCTGAGGTAGAGAAGCAGTTCAAGGCTTTTGCTAAAGGTAAACTTGAGTATGAAGGTGTGGTAGATAAGATCAATGAAATCGTAGAAAAGTCCATCCCTGTAGAGCGTCAGATTGACTACCTGTCTGAGTTTTACAGTGCCATAGAATTCAGGACTCCGGAAGAGCCCATGAAAAAGATGAAGGAGGCTATCAATAACAAGGATAATGCTGCTATTGAGGAAGCCAAGGAACTGCTTCGTGCACAATATGCACGCATCCACAACAAGGACTACGACCATGAAGTGGATCGCCAAGTGGCTAAGGCGATGATTCCTGCATTAGCAAACGCACTCAGCAGCAGCGAACTGCCTAGCTTCTACCAAACCATACAACGTGATTTCAAGGGCAACGTCGATGCGTATGTTGACAACATTTACAACAACGCTATCTTGGCCAATGAGGCTAATTTAGAGAAATTCCTCAAGAAGCCTACCGTTAAGGCTATCGACAGAGATCCGTCACTTGCTTTTGTAAGCTCTACTACGAATTGCATCATGCAGGCAATGGATGTTTATGACTCAATAGAAGATTTGTCACTGCTGCATAAAGCGTTTATTCGTGGTCTAGGCGAGATGAAGCAGCCTACCCCATCTTATCCTGATGCCAACTTCACCATGCGACTTACTTATGGCAATGTGAAGTCATACGATCCAAAGGATGGCGTTCACTATAAATACTACACCACAGGCGACGGTGTGTTGCAGAAGGAAAATCCTGATGATCCAGAGTTTGTAGTTCCTGCCAAGTTGAAGGAATTGCTGCTTAAGCGTGACTTCGGTCGCTATGCTATGAAGGATGGATCGCTTCCAGCTTGCTTCCTGACCACCAACGATATCACTGGTGGTAACTCTGGTAGTCCTGTGATGAACGACGAAGGCCAGCTGATTGGTATTGCTTTCGACGGCAACTGGGAATCACTGAGTGGTGACATCAATTTTGACGATGACCTGCAACGTTGTATTGCTGTTGACATTCGTTATGTACTATTCGTCATCGACAAGCTCGGTGGTGCACAACGACTGATTAATGAAATGACGATTATTGAGAATTGATGCGAAGCATAATTGATGACAATAAAGGCTGCAGAACCTGCAGCCTTTATTGTTTTATTGCAAATGGGTAATTTATAATGTACCTTTTGAAGAGGGAAGTTCGTAGTGGTAGATATCTCTACGAATTGCCATTTTTATGGCCCGAGCCAACGCTTTGAAAATGCCCTCAATCTTATGATGTTCGTTCTGACCTTCTGCCTTGATATTCAGATTCATCTTGGCTGCATCACTCAGTGACTTGAAAAAATGCAGGAACATCTCTGTTGGCATCTCCCCTATTTTCTCACGCTTAAACTCGGCATCCCACACCAACCAAGGTCTGCCTCCGAAATCCAAACATACTTGGCACAGGCAATCGTCCATCGGCAAGCAGTAACCATAGCGCTCAATACCTCGTTTGCTACCTAGTGCTTTATATAAACATTCACCCAAAGCTAAAGCCGTATCTTCTATGGTATGATGTTCATCCACAAATAAGTCACCCTTGACATCTATTGTCAAATCTATGCCTCCATGTTTGCCAATCTGTTCTAACATATGGTCGAAGAAGCCCAAACCTGTATGGATACTGCATTCACCATTTCCATCCAGGTTCAGTTTCACAAAAATATCTGTTTCTTTAGTGGTTCTGCGAACCTCAGCCTTTCGTTCACCGGCAAAGAGGAATTCAGCTACCCGATCCCAATCATCTGTAACCAAAACACAACATGCAAGCAGGTCATCACGACTTTCCAGGCAATTCGCGTCTGGTTGCAACAGAATAGCTTTACAACCTAAGTTCTTGGCCAATTCAACATCTGAAGGTCTGTCGCCTATCACAAAACTGTTGACCAAATCGTACTGCTCATTATTCAGATAATGCTGTAGCATTCCAGTGCGAGGTTTGCGGTTGGGGGAATTGTCTTTTGGCATCGATGGATCAATGCACACCTCGTCAAAAGTGACACCCTCGCCTTCAAGGGTCTGCATCACTAAGTTATGCACAGGCCAGAATGTATCGGCAGGAAAAGATGAGGTGCCCAATCCGTCTTGGTTGGTTACCATCACAAAGCGAAAGTCAAGTTTGCTGCGGATAAAACCTAAATTCTTCATCACCTTAGGATAGAACTGCAACTTCTCAAAAGCATCGAGCTGATAGTCCACAGGAGGCTCTATCACCAAGGTGCCGTCTCTGTCAATAAACAATATCTTTTCCTTCATGGCTTCCATTTCTTTAGTGCATTAATCAAAGTATCATTTTCTTCTTGCGTACCAATAGTAATACGCAAGCAATTGCCGCACAACGTTACAGTATGGCGATTTCTTACAATGATACCCTCGCCTACCAGATAGCGATAAATGGCATTAGCATCAGCCACTCTTGCCAAGAAGAAATTAGCATCTGACGGGAACACCTTTTCCGTCAATGATAACTCAGCAAAGAGCTGCATCAGGCGGGATCGTTCTGCCTTCAATATTTTAATCCATTCTTTGGTCTGCTGGACATTGTGCAATGCTTCAAGTGCCTGTTGTTGTGTCAACATGTTCACATTATATGGATATTTCACCTTGTTGAACAAACCTATAATCTCAGGAGAAGCAAATGCCATACCACAACGGATAGCTGCGCACCCCCACGCCTTAGAGAAAGTCTGCAACACAATCAGGTTAGGATATTTGTCAAGCAGTTGGGTAAAAGAAGGCTGTTCAGAGAAGTCGCAATAGGCCTCATCAACCACAACGATACCGCCAAAATTAAGCAGCAACTTCTCAACCTCAGCATGACTCATATCATTGCCTGTAGGATTATTGGGGGTACATACAAACATCAACTTAGTATGATTATCTGCAACCTCCAGCAAGTCATCGGCATAGAACTGATAATTGGCATCAAGCTGTACCTTACGATATTCCACATCATTTACATCAGCACATACCTTATACATACCATAACTGGGGTCAATGGCTACAGCATTATCCACACCTGGATGGCAGAATATACGATATACCAAGTCGATAGCCTCATCACTTCCATTGCCACAGAAGATACGGTCTTCACGCACACCTTTCACCTTAGCTATCTCTTGCTTGAGTTCTTTCTGTAATGGATCTGGGTATCTATTGATAGGTCCATTATATGGATTCTCGTTGGCATCAAGGAACACACTGGCATCTACCCCACTATATTCGTCACGAGCGCAAGAATAAGGAGCCAAGTCCCAGATATTCTTTCTTACCAACTTTTCTAATGACCAAACGCTGCTCTTAATTCTCTCAGCCAGGCATTCATTGCTTAGCAATCGAACTGTCATCGCATTCTTATGTGCATCCAACTGTTCGTTGGCAGCCATCACTTCAACGGCTTTGCCAATGTTGCCAATGCCTTGTGCCGTAAGCTCTTGGTAGGTAATCTTGCGACAGAAACTATCGAGGTTCACGCCATTATATGCCTTCGCATAACCATTGGTTGGCAACGTGTGGTTGGTTCCAGAGGCATAGTCACCTGCACTCTCGCAAGCAAATTTGCCCAAAAACACTGAACCAGCATTTACAATGCGCTTTGCCACTTCGGCATAGTCATTTGTTTGAATAATCAAGTGCTCAGGAGCATATTCGTTGGCCATATCGATGGCTTCATTCATATTAATTACTAATATCAGACGACTGTACTGAAGCGACTTACTGGCTAATTCTTTACGAGGCAGGACATCAAGCTGACGCTCCACCTCCTTCATCACAGCCTGCTGCAACGATGCTGAGGTAGTCACTAACATAGCCTGACTATCCACACCATGTTCTGCCTGACTCAGCAAATCAGCTGCTACAAACACAGGGTTAGCTGTCTCATCTGCCAATACCATCACTTCCGATGGGCCTGCTGGCATATCGATGGCCACATCACCCATACTAACAATCTGCTTGGCAGCAGTAACATACTGATTGCCTGGCCCAAAGATTTTATATACACGAGGTACTGTCTGTGTGCCGTAGGCCATTGCTCCGATAGCTTGCACACCACCAATCTTAAATATATGAGTTACACCAGCTGTCTTTGCAGCAAACAAAACAGCAGGGTGTACTTTCCCATTGCGAGCAGGAGGAGTACAAAGGACTATTTCACGACATCCTGCAATCTGTGCCGGAATAGCCAGCATCAATACGGTCGAGAACAAAGGAGCCGTTCCTCCTGGGATATACAAGCCCACTTTTTCAATAGGCTTTGATTGTTGCCAACAAGTTACACCTGGCTGGGTTTCCACCTGTACACCATCAAAGCGTTGTGCCTCATGGAAACGTGCAATGTTACCTTTGGCAAGCAGTATGGCTTCTTTCAACTCGCCACTCACCAACGATTCGGCTTCCTGGATTTCCTCATCAGTTACCTCCAAACCCTGCAACTTTACATGGTCAAAGTTCTCCTCATAGTTCAGCACAGCCTCATCACCGTTAAGCTTCACTTGATCAAGGATACCTTTCACCAATTCATGCAGACTGGTAGAGTTCAGCACAGGTCTCTGGAGCAACTCTCCCCAACGTTCCTTCTCTGGATAGTTTACTAATATCATGGTCTATTGTTTATACAATCATTTTCTCAATAGGTATCACAAGTATGCCCTGAGCCCCCAACTCTTTCAGTTTGCCGATAATCTCCCAGAAACGTTTCTGGTCAAGTACAGTATGTACCGAGCACCAGCCCTCTTCTGCCAAGGGCATTACCGTTGGACTCTTTATACCTGGCAATACGGCTATAATTTCCTCCAATTTGTCTTTGGGAGCATTCATCAACACATATTTTTTGTCCTCTGCAGCTCGTACGGCATCAATACGGAACAACAATTCATTTAGGATTTCACGCTTATCTTCGCTGATGTTTTTATTACCTATCAACAGCGCTTCACTTTGCATTACCACTTCCACCTCTTTCAGATGGTTGCTAACTAATGTTGAGCCAGAACTAACAATATCGAATATCGCATCAGCTAAGCCAATCCCCGGGCTGATCTCTACTGAGCCTGTTATCACGTGAATATCGGCTTTCACTCCTTTATCAGCCAAGAACTTTTTCAGTATCACAGGATAGCTGGTAGCAATTTTTTTACCCTCGAACCACTGCACGCCTTGGTAATCAGCACTCTTGGGTACTGCCAATGACAATCGGCATTTACTAAAACCTAAGCGCTTAACAATTTCAGCATCCTCGTCACGTTCCATAAACTCGTTTTCACCCACAATACCAATGTCAGCTACGCCACTCGCCACCGTTTGAGGTATATCATCGTCGCGCAGGAACAATACCTCCAATGGGAAGTTGCTTGACTGCACTAATAATGTTCTCTTCATCAGATTCAGTTTGATGTCCGATTCCGCCAGAAATGACATCGTTTCGTCATACAGACGACCTTTTGATTGTACTGCTATTCTTAACATACCACTTAAATAATAAAAAAAGGCTCACCATTTTCATTCATCGGTAAGCCTTCATATTTATGTTTCCAGATATCCACATACATACCATTATGCCCACCGAAATTACTCGCTAGGATGATGATGGTGATGATGTGAACCTGTATAATTCATACAATTCGTTTTAAATACGCTGCAAATTTAAACGTTTTGAAACAAACTGCCAAACATTTTCTCCTTTTTATGATATTATCTGACTAAATCTGTCTAAAAGAAACACATCCTACTCTCGCTGCAGATGCCAAAGTATCAGAAATTATCAAATCTGGCAGAAACTTTCTTCAAGTAATCAATGATGGGAAGACGTTGCGGACAGATGCCTTCACACTGACCACACTCGATACATTCATTTGCACGACCAAATTCCTTTGTCAAATCGGCATATTTGGTGTAGTAAATGGTCCATCCCTTGTGCTCCATATCTTCACGCATCAGGTCGTTGTAGAGTGAGAAGTATTTAGGAATAGGAATCTGTTGAGGACACCCCTCCGTGCAATATGAGCAACCAGTACATGGCACAGCTATCTGACCATTGATAATGTCAGCCACCTTGGCACACATAGCCACTTCTTCTTCTGTAAGTGGCTTGAAATCTTCCATATATGACACATTGTCTTGCATCTGCTCCAAGGTACTCATACCAGAAAGTACCATCATAACATTGGGTAAGGAAGCAGCAAAACGTATCGCCCAACTAGGTATTGACATTTGTGGGTTAGCTGCACGGAATAAGGCCTCTGCTTGTGCTGGTACTTTTGCCAATGTACCACCTTTTACAGGCTCCATCACTACCACGGGCTTGCCATGCTTCACACACACCTCATAACATTTGCGACTCTGCACCCAGTCACTATCCCAGTCTAAGTAATTCAGCTGCAATTGGACAAACTCCATTTCAGGATGAGCAGTCAGCACCTCGTCAAGCAAATCTGCGTTATCATGGAACGAAAAGCCCATATGTTTCACCAATCCTTGTGCCTTCTTCTCTGCTAGCCAAGCAAAGCAGTCGAGTTGGTTATATTTGACATAATTAGTTTTCTCTATATCGTGAATCAAGTAATAGTCGAAATAACCTGCTCCAGTCTTCTCCAACTGAGCATTGAAAATCTTGTCACGGTCTTCCTTTGTATTGATGAAACCATGATGCAACTTTGTTGCCAGGGTATAGGTGTTACGAGGATGACGTTCCACCAATGCTGTTTTAGTAGCATTCTCACTAGAGAAGCCTACATACATCCAAGCAGTATCAAAATAGGTAAATCCCTTCTCAATGAAAAGATCCACCATTTGTTTCATTTGTTCTATATCTACCGATGTTGCCACCTTAGGATCTGTCAATGGCAGTCGCATTAATCCAAAACCAAACTTTTTCATATTTACGTAACGATAGTTTATTAATTATCCTCCCTAAAAAGTAATTATTATCTCCCCGCGCTGGAGGGGAGATAATAGTGTACTTCTTTTTTTGCAAAGATAGGAATAATCTTGAAAAATGCAAATTAATCAATATTGATAAGTTCGTATTGCTGAGAGCCTAACCCAATTTTAGCAGCATAATCCACGGTGTGGGTGCCATGCTGACGGTTAATGCGTTCCTGTAGAGGCTTAGCATCATCACCGGCAGTGCTTACATGGTTGAAAACCAAGTCAAGACAAGCCTGATCTAGTGCCACAGGGTCAGTAGAAGCCAAGATACCCATATCCTTCACTCTCGGAGCAGCAGGATGACCATCGCAGTCGCAATCCACTGACATATTATTCATCACATTGATGTAAACGATATCCTTACCATCTTGCTTGAAGTAGTTGTGAACAGCCTGAGCAGCAGCTGCCATAGCTTCAAGGAATTCATCTTGAGTACCCCCACCCCAGCTGGTCTTGCTATGGCCTCCAGAATGGATATAAATCTTACCCGTAGATGATGCTACACCAATACTTTGGTTTTTCAATACACCGCCAAAACCTCCCATTGCATGACCTTTGAAGTGAGCCAGGTTAATCATGAAATCATAGTTCGCCAAATGAGTACCTACGATATCACTTTTGATTGTCTTGGTATCCTGTACAGGAATCTCCATATCGCCTTCCTCATCCATAATATCCACCTTGGCAATCTTGTCGAAGCCACGCTCGGCAATGGCTCTACGATGATCGGCAGTTTTTCCACGATTGCCACCATAAGCGGTGTTACACTCAACGAGAGTACCATTCACATTCTGCACCAAGTTCTTGATAAAGTCTGGACGCAGGTGGTTGCTCTGCTGTGATTCACCAGTGCTGATCTTTACAGCAACTCGGCCTTTAGCCTCCACGCCTAAAGATTCATAAATCTTCACTAACGATTCCGGTGTAATTTCGGTGGTCATAAAGACCTTAGACTGAGCAAAGCCTGTCAAAGATAGGGCTACAGCTACAACAAGTAATGTAAGTTTCTTCATACGATAGTTTTATTGTTAGTATTGTTATTGTTCGTCACTTCACTATCCATGCCTTAAACTCAGCAGCACGGTTCTTACTTACATAGATACGCTCAGGCGTTTCTACCCCCACATTTACCAACAGGCGACTGTCAAACCAGATGGTGATATTAGTGATGGCCGAGCGTGCCACTATATACTGTTTATTAGCACGGATGAACTCATGAGGGTTCAATTGCGACATCAGTTGGTCAAGAGCTGCGGTACATGCATAATGCTTACCATCCTTAAGAAACACTTCTGTATTTCTGTTAGTGGAATATACACAAGCAATATCTTTTACTTCTATGGGCAAGAGCTTATCACGATAAGGTATCAACAAGCGCGACTTGTAATCATGCTCACCCGTTAGTTGCTTGAGTAATTGCAGGTACTGGTCAGTATCTTGCTGACTTAGTTTGCTAAACTTTAGCAATGCTTGACGCAAATCCTGTTCCTTGATGGGTTTGAGCAAGTAGTCGATACTGTTCACCTTAAAGGCATCAATAGCATACTGGTCGTAGGCAGTAGTAAAAATGATAGGTGTCTCTACCTCCATCTGTTGGAAGATGGCAAACGATGATCCGTCGCTTAGATGTATGTCCATGAATATCAAGTCGGGCTTGGTATTTTGTTGCAACCAACGCACGGTTTGTTGCACACTCTCTGTGTTGCCCAACACCTCGATGGTAGCATCTATGTCATGCAGCATCTCTTGCAGGTTCTCAGCAGCTGCGGTTTCGTCTTCAACTATCAGTACTTTCATTTTAATTGAGAATGGAAAATTGAGAATGGAGAATTACTTTAATGGCAGGATGACCACGTAAGTCGTTCCATCATTCTCTGCCTTAATATGCTTATCGAGCATCATTTCAAAACGAGAGGTGAGGTTGCGTAAGCCTGTACCATTAGTTACAGGGGGCGTAAGCTTGGGATATACAGGGTTACTTACCGTCAACACATCATTATTATCCAAGCGGATACTAATATTCATAATATGTTCACTATCAATCATATTATGCGTAGTGGCATTCTCTAACAAAGGCAACAATGAAAGCACTGGCAACTGCAAATCGCGCTTTTCCTCAGGTACATCTACTATGATATTCAGCTTTGAACCATAACGAACCTGCATCACATGACTGAATGCTTCCACAAATTTCAGTTCTTCATCCAACTTCACCAGACTTCGGCTCTCGCTTTGGAGAATGTAGCGGAAAATATCAGACAACTCGCTGATGTAATTCAAGGTATTCTCATCATTCTTCTTCCTAACGAGCGACGAGATGCCATTCAGTGAGTTAAAGAAGAAGTGAGGGTTTATTTGGTTTGTGAGTGCGTTGCATCTGCTTTCCAAGTTCTCTATCTGTAGCCTTTCTATTTCTTTTTCTTTCTTTAATTGGTATTCAAACAGCACATTGATATAGCTAATAAAAGCGGTAATCAGCCAGATTACGATAAACTGGAAAAATAACATGCTGAAAAAGTGGTCGTAACTGACTGTAAGTTGGGTTACACCATAATAGATGCCGAAGCCAACCAGCGTGAGCAACAGGTTCACCCAGGCGTGCTTGGTGAAATGGATGCTGGTAATATGCTTGTAGTCATACTTGAGAATAAGCCAAATAAGCAACCAGATGTATGCCAACCTGCAAAAAAAGAAGATAAAGAAAGGAGTAGTTTCTTCAGGTTTCACAAACATATCGAGGTCGCACAACAGCCAGGCATTATTTGGATATGCCACAAAAAAGGCAGCTACCATTGCCACTAACCAAGGCTTCTTCCTCATTAAGGATATTTCTTTGTCAAAAGTTCCCATTTTTATCATAAATATGTCATTGCAAAGAAACAAAAAAAACATAAACTATAAAACACTCACGTACTTTAAAACGAAAATCATAAGATAAAGACGAAAAGAGTCTCTTCCTGTTTTGTGAGGAAATTCTTGTTAATTTGGAAAATTATTACGAATTTTGACGACTTAGAACTTAGGTACCCTATGAAAGATTACTTATATTACCTGTTTGATGAGAAGCTTAGCGGAGATGATTTGTCTGCCGTAAAGGAACAGATTTGCGCCACTGGTGCGAAGGTAATCGATTTGCAGCCATCAAAGAAGAACATTCAGAAAAGGCTGAAAGAACTGAAAGGCCCAAAGAAATATGCTTTGCTGATTGGCAATACCATTGAGGCACAACAAGCTGCCAAAGAGGCAAAAGTGCAATTCTGTGGATGGCTGGATGGTACGACTCCCGAGGATGCTTTTAAGCAATTACCCTATCGCCAATTACTTTCTGACATCAAATTATTGCCGCTAGTGAGCCAACCATATTCTTTTCATAACTTTGGCTGGATAGGTAAATTTGTTAAGAAAAACGCCCGATGGGTGCATTTTAAGCAAATCAAAGGTATCTCACACAAGCCCAAACACAGTTCAAAGATTCAAGAATGCAAGAATTGTGGAGAGACCTACGAAGGCAGATACTGTCCTACATGCGGACAGAAACACGATGTAAAACGATACGAGCTAGCCGGCATTTTTAAGGACATCGTGACAGATGCAATAGACTTGGAGCACGGCTTTTTGCGTACTTTCCTTGAACTTTTCTGGCGACCAGGTTACATGATGCGTGATTATTTGAATGGTCAACGTAAAGATTATAGTAAGCCTTTTAAAGTTATTTTCGTGTTGGCCACTATCTATTTAGTAGCAGCTCATCTACTCGACCCTACTTCGTTTGTGAAACAGAAAGAGGAGCCGGATATTGAGCAAATACCTGATATTGTGCAGAAAATGGCAGCTGACTCTACCAATAATGAAGTTGTGCCCCAGCTCTATGAGATAAACAAGTTGGCAAGGGAAGTGATTAATATCAGACGCGAACAAAAAACCGCCAGAAGTATGGAGATGGCCGATAGCATTATAAAACAGAATCGAGGCAGAGGTTTTTTGATGAGCAAGGAAGACAGCATCATGATTATGCATCAGGTAATGGCTGGTATTAACAAGGCTGATAGCGTGAAACTTTCAGAAGCATTGAGGGAGAGTCTTAAAGACAGCAATAGCAGATGGGCTAGGTTTGCTATGATAGCCGCCAGAAACGCTGAAGCTGTAGAAAAATTTGAGGAGAGATATTACCATGAAGGCACCTTGCTCTACTCGATGGTAGATTTACTGAAAAGCTTCTTCAGTATGAATAAGGCTGTGACTATCTTACTGTTAATACCTGTATTAGTGTTCTGCGCAAGGCGAAGTTTCCGTACTACCTTGGTCGGAATGAGGACAAATCTGGCCGAATACATCCTGATATTTACCATATTCGGTGTGCAACAGATGTGGATACAACTATTTGCGCTACTAATTACCCAAAAATCGAACTTTATGTTCACCTACGACATGGGAGCCAGTATGCTGTTTTTTATGTGGGACATGAAACAGTTTTTTAACTTAGACTGGAAGGGTACCCTTAAGCGCACCTTAATATATATGAATGGCCACGCACTATTGATTGCTATTCTCACACCATTCTTCATTTCCATACTGGGCAGTGCTGTAATGTGGGTTATAGTACAAATTACAAGATAAAAACATACCCCCAATCAAGGGAAGAAGCTTTAAGCGCAACAAACTTAAAAATAAAGTTGAGAAAAACTTTGTGGTTTAGAATAATTGTTGTAATTTTGCAGCCGATTAATCCGCCTCGGGTTCGACTAAGCGATTGGCGAAGATGGCCAACCACCCGACGGAGCTAACTTTTACAATTAAAAAATAAATGTACGCAATTGTAGAAATTAAAGGTCTGCAGTATAGAGTAGAGGCTGGCAAGAAGTTGTTTGTTAACCTGCTGCATGACGTAGAGAATGGTGACTCTGTAGAGTTTGAGAAAGTATTATTGGTTGACAACGAGGGTGCAATCACCGTTGGTACTCCAGTGGTTGAAGGCGCTAAGGTTGTAGCTGAGGTAAAATCTAAGATGGTAAAGGGCGAAAAGGTGCTGGTCTTCCACAAGAAGAGAAGAAAAGGGTTGCGCAAATTAAACGGTCACCGCGAGCAGTTTACCGAGATTGTTATCAAGGAAGTTATAGCATAAACATTAAAAAGTAGAAAAGATATGGCACATAAAAAAGGTGTTAGTAGTTCAAAGAACGGACGCGAATCACATAGCAAACGATTAGGCGTTAAGTTGTTTGGTGGCCAGGCTTGCAAAGCTGGTAACATCATCGTTCGTCAGAGAGGTACACAGTTCCATCCTGGTAAGAATATCGGTATGGGTAGCGACCACACTCTGTATGCACTGGTTGACGGAACAGTTCAGTTCCAGGTTAAGCGTGAAGACAAGCGCTTTGTAAATGTTATCCCAGCTGAAGTAGTAGCAGAGGCATAACAACAAAGCGATTTATGAATAAACGAAAGGGATGCGATTGGAAAAGTTGCATCCCTTTCTTATAAAAAACAAATATATCATTACAAGTATAGGCTATGCTTACCATCAAACAAATCACCGAAGATACCGAAAAGGTGATCAAAGGATTGCAGAAGAAGCATTTCAACAATGCGAAGGAAACCATTGAGAAGGTTTTGGAGAAAAACGATGTGCGCAGAAAGACGCAGACCGTACTGGACAACAACCTGGCAGAAGCTAACAAGCTCTCCAAGAGCATTGGTATGCTGATGAAGGAAGGTAAGAAAGACGAGGCGGAAGCTGCAAAGACTCGTGTAGCAGAGTTAAAGGAAACCAACAAGACCTTGCAGGCTGAAATGGATCAAGCTGCCGACGAATTAAAACAGTTGCTCTATACTATCCCTAACATTCCTTATGATCTGGTACCAGAAGGTGCGGTTGCAGAGGATAATCTGGTGGTAAAGAGCAACCTGAAAGAGTGCACCGATGGTGACACAGTAGGCAACTGGAATGTGAACCCATCATTGGGCATCACAAATCCTCTGCCCCACTGGGAGTTGGCAAAGAAGTACGACTTGATTGACTTTGACCTGGGTGTGAAAATCACTGGTGCTGGTTTTCCTGTATATAAAGGTAAGGGTGCAAGATTGCAGCGTGCCCTCATCAACTTCTTCTTGGATGAAGCAGGTAAGAGCGGCTATCGTGAAATCCAGCCCCCTACGGTGGTAAATGAGGATTCCGGTTATGGTACAGGTCAGTTGCCAGACAAGGAAGGACAGATGTATCACTGCCAAGTGGATAACTTCTACTTGATTCCTACAGCTGAGGTGCCAGTCACCAACATCTACCGTGATGTGATTCTGGATGAGAAGGATCTGCCTATCAAGAATTGTGCTTATACCGAGTGCTTCCGTCGTGAGGCTGGTTCTTATGGCAAGGATGTACGTGGTCTGAACCGTCTGCATGAATTTTCTAAAGTAGAATTAGTGCGAATCGACAAGCCAGAGCACTCACAGCAAAGTCATCAGGAAATGCTGGAACATGTGGAAGGCCTGTTGAAGAAACTGGAACTCCCTTATCGCATCCTGCGCCTATGTGGTGGCGACATGAGCTTCACTGCTGCCATCTGCTATGACTTCGAAGTATATTCAGAAGCACAACAGCGTTGGTTAGAGGTAAGTTCAGTATCTAACTTCGACACCTACCAGGCTAACCGATTAAAGTGTCGCTATCGCACAGCTGACAAAAAGGTAGAACTTTGCCATACACTGAATGGTTCCGCTTTGGCTTTGCCTCGCATTGTAGCAGCTCTGCTGGAGAACAACCAGACAGAAAAAGGCATCCGTATGCCAAAAGCGTTGGTGCCTTATACTGGCTTTGAGTACATCGACTAAAGTATACCTTATACATATAATAGTGCGCCATGCTGTTTTTTTGCAGTCTGGTGCACTATTTTTTCAAGGTTTTCTTTATTATGTCAAATAATAGCAGTATCTTTGCACCATTCTTTCAAAAAGATAGTAAACCGTAATTATAACGACCAATTTATAAAGGAAATGAACAAAATCGTTAACAAGGAGCAATACTCCGAAAAGGTATTCAAGATTGTAGTAGAAGCACCTCTTATCGCACAGTCTCGTAAGGCTGGCCATTTCGTAATTATCAGAATCGGCGAGAAAGGTGAGCGTATTCCACTGACTATTGCGGAGGCAGACACGAAAGCAGGTACTATCACACTGGTTGTTCAGAAAGTAGGACTCTCATCTTCAAAACTTTGTGATCTGAAAGTTGGAGAGTATATCACTGACATCGTAGGTCCGTTAGGTCAGCCTACCCACATCGAGAAATTCGGTACAGTGGTATGTGCTGGTGGTGGTGTAGGTGTAGCTCCTATGCTTCCGATAGTTCAGGCACTGAAGGCTGCTGGCAATAAGGTTATCACTGTATTGGCAGGCCGTAGCAAAGACCTCATCATCATGGAGAAAGAGATGAGGGCCAGCTCTGACGAGGTTATCATCATGACAGATGATGGCTCATATGGCAACAAAGGTTTGGTAACTGAAGGCATCGAAGGTGTAATCAAGCGCGAGAAGGTGGACAAGTGCTTTGCCATTGGTCCTGCCATCATGATGAAGTTCGTGTGCCTGCTGACCAAGAAATATGAGATACCTACCGACGTATCGCTCAATACTATCATGGTTGATGGTACTGGTATGTGCGGTGCTTGTCGTGTAACCATCGACGGACAAACTAAGTTCGTGTGCGTGGATGGTCCTGAGTTCGACGGCCACAAGGTTGATTTTGACGAAATGATGAAGCGCATGGGTGCCTACAAGCCTGAAGAGCGCGCTGAATTAGAGAAATATGAAGCTGCTAACCAGCAAAAGGCAGAAGCCGACGAGAAGAGTCGTGATGCTGCATGGCGCGCAGAACTGAGAGCTAGCATGAAGCCAAAAGAGCGTATGGCTATCCCTCGCGTGAAGATGAACGAACTGGATCCAGCCTATCGTGCTCACTCAAGAAAAGAAGAGGTGAATCAAGGTCTGACCAAAGAGCAAGCATTGGTAGAAGCTAAGCGTTGCTTGGACTGCCCTAACCCTGGTTGCGTAGAAGGTTGTCCTGTAAATATCAATATCCCTCGTTTCGTGAAGAATATCGAACGTGGCAATTTCCTGGAAGCTGCCAAGACTTTGCGTGAGACAAGTGCTTTGCCAGCTGTTTGCGGACGTGTTTGTCCACAAGAAAAACAATGCGAATCACATTGTATCCATCTGAAAACCAAAGGTGAGGCTGTTGCTATTGGCTATTTGGAACGCTTTGCAGCTGACTACGAGCGCGAGAGTGGGCAGTTAGCAACTCCTGAGGTAGCTGAGAAGAACGGCATCAAGATTGCAGTTGTTGGTTCTGGTCCTTCAGGCCTCTCATTTGCCGGCGATATGGCCAAGTTGGGTTATGATGTGACTGTATTTGAGGCGCTGCACGAGATTGGCGGTGTGCTGAAATATGGTATTCCTGAATTCCGTCTGCCTAACAAGATTGTGGATGTTGAAATCGAGAATCTGGGTAAGATGGGTGTGAAATTCATAAAAGACTGCATCATCGGTAAGACCATCAGCACCAAGCAGTTGGAAGCAGAAGGTTTCAAGGGCATTTATGTAGCCAGTGGCGCAGGTTTGCCTAACTTTATGCATATCCCAGGCGAGAACCTGATTAATGTATTGTCTTCAAACGAATTCCTGACTCGCGTGAACTTGATGGATGCTGCCAGCGAAGACACTGACACTCCTGTACCATTCGGCAAGAATGTAGTGGTAGTAGGTGGTGGTAACACCGCTATGGACTCTGTACGTACTGCCCTCCGACTGGGTGCTGACAGTGCCACCATCGTGTATCGTCGTTCAGAGAATGAAATGCCTGCACGTAAAGAGGAGGTGAAACATGCTAAAGAAGAAGGAGTGCAATTCCTGACCTTGCATAATCCATTGGAATACATTGCTGACGAGCAGGGTAAGGTGAAGCAGGTAGTTCTGCAGAAGATGCAGCTGGGTGAACCAGACGCTTCAGGCAGAAGAAGTCCGGAACCTATTCCTGGTGCAACAGAGACATTAGATGCCGACTTGGTAATCGTTGCTGTAGGTGTATCTCCTAACCCAATCGTTCCTCGTTCAGTGGAGGGCTTGGAATTAGGCAGGAAAGGTACTATCGTTGTCAACGACGACATGCAGTCGTCTATCCCTACCCTGTTTGCAGGTGGTGATATTGTTCGTGGTGGTGCAACTGTAATCTTGGCTATGGGTGATGGCAGAAGAGCAGCAGCTGCCATGCACAAGAGTTTTCAAAAATAATCTAAAGCGTATATTAATAAGTGTTTAAAAATGGCGCGCTGAGTACCTCAGTGTGCCATTTTTTGTAAAAATCTTCCGAAATTCATATTTTTTTTCTACCTTTGTATTCTGTTAGAAGTAGAATAGGTTTTTATGGCAAAAACAGATAGAGTTTTATTTATTACGCAAGAAATTGCTCCATTCGTTGCGTCATCAAGCATGGCCGAAGCTTGTCGAGTTCTTCCACAGACCGTACAAGAGAACGGTCGTGAAATCAGGGTATTTATGCCTAAGTGGGGAACCGTGAACGAACGCAGGAATCAGTTGCACGAAGTAATTCGTCTTTCTGGAATAAACATTATCATTGATGATACAGACCACCAACTTATCATCAAGGTGGCTTCTATTCAGCCATCTCGTATTCAAGTATATTTCATAGACAACGATGATTATTTCCAGAACAGACTTCAACTGACTGATGAGGATGGAAACGAATATGAGGACAATGACGAACGTACCATCTTTTACGATAGAGGCGCATTGGAAACTGTGAAGAAATTGCGTTGGAGATCTGACATTATCCACTGTCATGGTTGCTTCACTGCATTAGTGCCACTTTACATCAAGAAAACCTATTGCGACGAGCCTTCTTTCATGGACTCAAAAATCGTATATTCACTGTATGGAAATGAGTTTAGCAAAGAATATCCCGACAACTTTACTGAGAAATTAATGATAAAGGGTGTTGAAAAAGCCGATTTAGGTGAGATGACTGACCCTGTAAACTTCATCCAACTAAGCAAGTTGGGTATCGATTATGCTGATGCCATTGTGCAACAGACTCCAGATGTAGATCCTGAGCTGATAGCATATGCTCAACAGAGCGGCAAACCTTTCCTGCCCTACCAGGAGGAAAACATGATGCAGGCGGTTAGTGATTTCTATGACACAATCTAACAAACAGAAGAGAGATCTTTGTAAAAACGATAAGGAACAAACAATATGAAATTGAAATTTCCTGGTTTTGCGTTACTGACGCTTTTGTTATTTTTTGGTTGCGACGATACGACAAATAAAATAGGATGGGAAATCTTGCCATCGACAGATATGGTGGTTACTCGTACCACCACATTTGATGTGATGTCTGAAACGGTAATGGCAGATTCTGTATATGCACGTTCCCTCACTGCCTATCTCGGCAGATTCTCTGACCCTGAGTTTGGTTACTATGATGCCAGTTTCATTACAGAAATGACCACTGCTGAGGATTATTTATTCCCTGAGGTATATAAATATGACGAAGCCTCCCAGACTGGTACAGGTTCGATGGTGGCAGACGAATGTGAGGCTATTTTCCTAAGAGTGGCTTATAGCAAAAATAGCAGTAGCACGCAAGGATTCTTTGGAGACTCTGTTACGGCATGTCGTGCAAGTGCTTACGAACTAAACGAACGATGGCTGGCTGACAGAAAATCACATGGCAGATTCTATCGTTATACCAATATCGACGTTTCAAAATACTACAATAAAGAAGACTTGGTAGGTTCTACAGCATACACGGCTCACGATTACTCAGCTGCCTCTGATGAATCAACCGAGAATTACTTCGATATTATGATGGACAAAGAGCGCGGCAATAAGATATTAAAGCTGAACAGAGAACATCCTGAGTACTTCAAAGACGGTGAGACCTTAACAAATTACGTTATTCCTGGCTATTACCTGACTACTGATTATGGCGACGGCACCATAATATATGTAAACCGTGTCATCCTTTACATGGGTTTCAACTTCTATGCAACCGATTCCTTAGGCGTTGCCATGAAAAAGCAGGTAACCGATGATAAAGGCGTTGCTGGATCCGACTCTACCTACTTTGCAGTTGAATATATCTTCAGCTCTACACCTGAAGTTATTCAGGCCAACAATTTCAAGTATTCCGACAAATTGAAAGAAAAGATTGACGACCCAGATAATACTTATATCAAGTCACCTGCAGGTGTATTCACGGCATTGACTATTCCTTACGATGAAATCTATGAGAGACTGGGCAATGACACACTGAACTCTGTGAAGCTTTCGCTGACCAACTATACTGATATCAGCCCATACGAAATCAGTATGGACAATCCTTCAACATTGTTGCTCATCAGACAGAAAGATATGAAAGAATTCTTTGAGACCAACTCTTTGCCTGATGACATAACCTCGTACTATGTGACTCATAATGCGGAAGAAACAAATAAGTATGTATTTATGAATATTGCCAACCTGATTAAAATAACCATTGATGAGAAGAAGGAGGCGAAGGAAAAAGCAGGTGCATCATGGAATGCTGAAATGGAAGCGAAATGGGCGGAAGAGAACAAGGTACTCTTAATACCTATTGTGGTTGATACCTATACCACATCAGCAACCTATTATACTTCCGGAACCACAACAGTGGTGGGTACTACACACGAACTGAAACCAACATACGCAAGGCTGGTAGGTGGTAAGGGTACTACTCAGGGCAAATTGAACAACCCTATTAAGTTGGAAGTAACTTACACGGTATTTGGTAATACTAACTGATAACACTTGGTTATATAAAAAGAGGTTGTCTCAACGGAGACAACCTCTTTCTTTATGCAGATTTACCACTTACTTTTTAGCAGGAGCTTTCTTTGCAGCTGACTTAGTAGCAGGCTTCTTCTCAGCTGCTTTTTTCACTGATGGTTTCTTCTCAGCTTTAGCTTTAGGAGCAGCCTTGGTCTTCTTCAACTCCTTTTCATCCTCCAGCTTTTCTTTCGTTTTCTGCAACTCCTTGTTGAGCTTTTCAATCTCAGTATCCTGATTCTTGATGGTAGTGAGCAAAGCATTCAGCTCTTCATTCTCAATGTCTGACGGATAGAGAGACTCTACACGCTTGCAGAAATCGCCCAGGATATTCATATAGTTGGTAAAAGCATCGTAAGGAGAATCGTAGATGCCACGATCAATGCCTACCCCACTGTTCTTGGTCGTCATATCACGGAAATTGGTGCTTGACTGCAGATAGTCGAAGTCCATCTTGACTCTTCGATCATTGCACATCTGTACTCTGTCGGCCACATCATACAGCTTGTTGAAAGCCTCACGCTGCATCACGTTACCCAACCAACAACTGGTGTCGCGCTCCTCATCAATCCAAGTAATTGGATAAGGAATGTCGATAGGAGAAACTGATTTCAGCTTCGTCATCACCTCCAGCGGAGTAGAGAAGGTAATGCCCATCTCCTTAGCCTGTGCTGGCAAAGCCTTAATGAACTGCAGGATATGAGATGACAATGGCTGAGCTATACCCAGAGCTCCCAGTTCCATAAACAAGTTAACCACCTGCTCTTCCTGTGGAAGGTCGTTGATTTTCTTCATGAAAGAGTCGGCAAACAATGGATATTCGTTCCACTCTGTGTTAGAGAAACGCAAAGAGATATCGTCCGACAACTTAAAGTCACGCAACAACAGCTTCAGCTTGGGGTTCATGTTGCAATGATATACATAGTGCGGACTCTTCCATCCCAGCACATGCTTGGCACCTTCAGTCAACATACCCTTGAAGCCCATATCGGCTGCAATGGCACCAATCTCATCGTTATACAACATATCTGTATTCACCAGCACTTTAGGAGTAACACCAAACAAGGCATTCATCTTTTCCACTTGGCGTCCTACCTGGTTCTTGAACACGTTCTCGTTGGTCAAAGCTGCCAAGCCATGAGAATAAGGCTCAGCCAAGAACTCGCAGCAACCTGTATCATTCAGTTTCTTCAGCAAGTCGATAACGGCAGGTGCATGAATCTCTAATTGTTCACATGCAATACCAGAAATTGAGATGGCCACCTTAAATGCCCCTTTATTCTCCTTCACCATTTCAATCAGGGTGTTCAGAGCCGGAATATAAGATCTCTCAGCTACATCGCCAATGCGGGTAGCGTTAGCATAATCATCGTAATAGTAATGATTGATACCGATATCAAAGAAACGATATCGTTTCAGCAAAACTGGCTGATGTATTTCAAAAAAAAGACAGATTGTTCTCATATCTATTCTATTATGTATTATCGTTTAGAAATTCCTAATCACTTCTTCATAGATGCGGCGCACCTTCAAGCCCACATCTTCCCAAGTAATGCCATCTACCTCTACCTTACCCTCATCGTGCAAGTACTGATACATAGCAGGATAAGTACAGATAGAGTACATAGCATCGGCCAATGCGTGAATATCCCAATAGTCCACCTTGATGCACTTATCCAGGATCTCGGCACAGCCCGACTGCTTAGAAATGATAGTAGGCACGCTACACTGCATAGCCTCCAACGGAGAGATACCGAATGGCTCTGATACAGAAGGCATCACATACACATCGCTGGCCTTGAGGCACTCATATACCTGCTTGCCTTTCATAAATCCTGGGAAGTGGAACCTGTCGGCAATGCCGCGCTCGGCCACCAAGCGTATCATTTTCTCCATCATATCGCCGTTACCAGCCATACAGAAGCGGATATTCTTGGTGCGTTGCAATACCAAACTTGCTGCCTCCACAAAATACTCAGGTCCTTTCTGCATGGTCAGACGTCCCAAGAAAGTCACCACCTTTTCGTTAGGCTTCTTTTCTGGGATGATATCCAAGATTTCCTGTGGCAAAGGAGTCACTGCATTGTGGACCGTCGATACCTTGCGAGGATCCTGGTAATACTTGTTGATAACAGTCTGACGGGTCAGCTCACTCACACACATAATATGGTCAGCATGATCCATACCGTTCTTCTCGATAGCATACACGGTGGGGTTTACGTTACCACGACTGCGGTCAAAATCAGTAGCATGTACGTGAATCACCAATGGTTTACCAGATACCTGCTTAGCATGAATACCAGCAGGATAAGTCAGCCAGTCGTGCGAGTGGATGATTTCAAATTCTTGCTGACGAGCCACCACACCAGCCACGATAGAATAGTTATTGATTTCCTCGTGCAGGTTGTCCGGATAGCGGCCAGAAAACTCCATGCAGCCCAAGTCATTGGTATGCATATAGTTGAAGTCAGCATATAGATGATCACGCAAATCATAGTAGAGTTGTGGGTCCATATAACCACCCACTCTACTCTTTACATAGTCCCAATTCACATCGCGCCAAACAATAGGCACACTGTTCATACCGATGATGCGCAGGAAGCTCTGGTCTTCATCGCCCCAAGGCTTCGGTATGCAGAACGTTATCTCCAAATCACGCTGCTTGGACATACCCTTGGTAAGTCCGTAGCTGGCAGTACCCAAACCGCCTAAGATATGAGGGGGAAACTCCCATCCAAACATTAAAACTTTCATCTCTATTCCTCCTCTTATTACATATTAAACTTATTCAATAACTTCAATATTCTCAGCATCTCAGCCACATTCATGGCAAATGACACAGCACCACGGCCAATGAATGGTGGGTTACCGTCATACAGTTCAGACAACGTACCGATACAATGGGTCTGCATCTCATCTTCCATACCAATGAGCTGACGCTCCACAAACGATACGCCACTCATCCTGAAGATGCGCAGGTAAGCTTCCAGGTAGAAGCCCATCAGCCAAGGCCATGCTGTACCCTGATGGTAAGCAAAGTCGCGCTGAGTCTGCGGACCTACATAATAAGGATTGTAGCCGCCACTCTTCGGACTCAGTGTACGAATACCCTTCGCTGTCAACAGCTCTTTTGTGCAGATATCCAATACCTGCTTCTTTTGCTGGGCATTCAGAGGAGAATAGTCGAAAGCAACGGTGAATATCATGTTCGGACGAACACTCCAGTCCATCATAAAGCCATCCACATAGTCAAACAGATAGCCATATTCGTTGCGGAACACCTCCACAAACGACTTGCCCGTCACCTCAGCCTGTTCATCCAGTACATCAGCAAAACTCTCATTACCACCTTCGCGTTCCATATCAGCAACGAATCGCAGGGCGTTATACCACAAGGCATTCACTTCAACGATATAACCCGTACGAGGTATCACCGGCTTGCCGTTCGACGAAGAGTTCATCCACGTAACGGCTCTTTCCGTACCATTAGCAAACAGCAGTCCGTTGTCATGCAGGAACAAGTTGTTGTGCTTGCGATCTAGGATAAACTTGATGATATCCACCAACAGGGAACCATATTTCTTGCGACAATGCGCCTTTGATGTCTCCTTCGCATACTGCTGTAAAGACCATACTGCCCACAACAGGATATCGGGATGCTCCATTTCATAAATCTTATAGGTAACAGGCTCGCCATTGATAAACTGCCTCAAGGCTTTCTCGGCGGTCTTCATCACATCCTCAAACTGGTCTTGTTCATTGACAGCCAATGTTAAGCCAGGCAGAGAGATGAAGAGGTCGCGTGCACGACACTTGAACCAAGGATAGCCAGCCAGAATATAATGCTCGTCACCATGCACATTATGGAACTGATGGGCAGCATTCTTCAAACTATGATAGTAGGTATCACGAGGCGTACGGTCATCTACCTCAAACTGGAACACCGACTTCATCGTCCTGGTATTCTTGAAAGGAGAGGTACCAGCTGAGAATACTACGCTCTCGCCTTTCTTGATTTCCACCTCGAAGTAGCCAGGAACATACAGGTCCTCATTGAAATCGTACCCACGCTCTTGCTCTTTCGGATACTCAATACCTCTATACCAATCAGGCTGGAAATGAAACTCATTCTTCTTGTTCAGCTGCATGTACAGTTCTGGATAGCCAGGATACATACAGGTCTTGATACCATTCTCTATTTCTTGGTAATCACGATTGGCCTGATAATTCTCGTGGGTATATTCACGAACGCTTCTGAATGCCAGGAATGGACGGAAGCGCAATGTCGTTGCCGAGTGTGCATCTACCAATGTGTAACGCAACAGCACACGATCTTCGTGGTGTACAAAAACCATTTCCTTACGCAGAATGACACCACCCACTCTGTAGGTCGTAGCAGGAATCTTGTCACAATTAAATTCACGGATATACTTATGTCCGTTCGGACTGAAGTGATTGCCGTTATACTTATGTAAACCCAGATTGAATTCAGCACCATGTTGAATCACTGTCTCATCCAACGATGACAGCAGCACATGGTTTTCGTCATCTAAGTTTGGTACCGGTATCACCAGCAAGCCGTGATATTTTCGAGTGTTGCATCCCACTATTGTCGAACAATGATACGAGCCCGACTTATTCGTTCTGAGGATTTCGCGCGGCAGCGCTTCCTCCAGGTTGTTCATCAGGGCTTTATCAAAACGCAAATAGCTCATAGTATTATATTTAAGGGTTATCTAATTAAAACAGGACAAAAAACGACATAAGACGCTTTTTATCCGTTATCATCCCAAAATTACGAAAATAGAATTGCTTTGCAAACAAAATCATAAAAATTTTGGCACAAAGCACTAAAAAACCTATAATTTTCTTTTAGAAAAGCTTAATTAGAGATCTGATGAATCAACATTGACAGATTAGCGGTAAACATTCTCACAGCAATGGCCAGCAAGATGATGCCAAAGAATTTTCGAATGACATAGATGCCAGTTTTACCAAAGAAACGCTCCACTTTATCAGACATATGCAAAACTACATATACCCATATCATATTCAAAACGATAGCAATCAAAATATTGATATCCCATGCCTCGGCCCTTAACGCCAAGATGGTGGTAAAGGTAGCAGAGCCTGCCAACAGAGGGAACACCAATGGCACTAATGTAGCATCCTTTGTAGGACCAGCATTCTTGAAAATCTCAATGTCCAGAATCATCTCCAGCGACATAAAGAACAGGATGAAAGCACCTGCCACAGCGAACGACTGAATATCCACACTGAAAAGCTGTAATATAGAAAGACCCACATAGAAGAAGCCCAGCATAAACAAAGTGGCCAGCACTGTTGCCTTCGTTGCATTCACCTTCAAGCCCTTTGCCTTCAAATCAAGGATAATGGGCAATGCGCCGATGATATCAATCACGATCAACAACGAGATGGTACATCTTACAACTTCCAGAATATCAAACTTTGACAACATTTCCAGCATAGCATTTCTCCTCTATCTTTAGAATTTGAGACTGCAAAAATAGTGAATATTTATGTATTTACATCAAAATAAGGGGGATTTTTTACTCGTACTCGATGCTATTTATTACTCCCATTCTATAGTCGAAGGTGGCTTTGACGAGATATCGTAACATACCCTGTTCACCCCTTTCACCTTATTTATAATATCATTCGATACTTTTGCCAGAAAGTCGTAAGGCAGATGCGCCCAATCCGCAGTCATAGCATCCATGCTGGTAACAGCACGCAGAGCTACAGGGTTCTCATAGGTACGCTCATCGCCCATCACACCCACACTCTTAACTGGACTCAGCAATACCGTACCCGCTTGCCACACCTTATCATATAAGGTTATTCCATCCTCACACACATAGTTGTGCAGGGCCTCGATATAGATATCGTCAGCATCTTGCAACACCCTCACCTTCTCGGGGGTCACCTCGCCCAAGATTCTGACAGCCAAACCAGGTCCTGGGAATGGATGGCGTTTTACCAATCGCTCAGGCATGCCTAACTGGCGCCCTACTCTACGCACCTCATCCTTGAACAGCCATTTCAGCGGTTCACACAACTGCAGGTGCATCTCTTCTGGCAAACCACCTACATTGTGGTGACTCTTGATTACTTTACCTGTGATATTCAAACTCTCTATACGGTCAGGATAGATGGTACCCTGTGCCAACCACTTGGCGTCTTTTATCTTACGAGCCTCGGAATCAAATACTTCTATAAAATCACGACCAATAATCTTGCGCTTGGCTTCAGGTTCGGTAACTCCCTTGAGGTCGGCAAAGAACTTAGCACTGGCATCCACGCCAATCACGTTCAGACCCAAGCCCTTGTAGGCATCCATCACCTTATTGAACTCGTTCTTGCGCAACATACCATGATCCACAAAGATGCAAGTCAGGTTCTTGCCAATGGTACGATTCAGCAAGGTAGCACACACACTCGAATCCACACCACCACTCAAGCCAAGAATCACACGGTCGTTGCCCAACTGTTCTTTCAGCTCCTTCACTGTAGTATCCACAAACGAAGCAGCACTCCATTCCTGTTTACTACCACAGATATCCACCACAAAGTTCTTCAACAACTGGAATCCCTGCAACGAATGATGCACCTCAGGATGATACTGTACCGCCCAAATGCGCTTATCGGGGTTGGCATAGGCAGCATTCTTCACCTGTTCGGTAGAGGCTATGGCATGAAAACCCTCGGGCAACTGAGTAATGGTATCCCCATGACTCATCCATACCTGAGAATTTTTCTCGAATCCCTTGAAGAGAGGGTTAGATGCTTCAAACTCCTTCAAGTGGGCACGTCCGTACTCACGACTACCAGCAGGTTCCACCTTGCCCCCATAAGTATAGGCCATCAGTTGGGCGCCATAGCAGATGCCCAGTACTGGATATTTACCAACGAACTCAGAGAGGTCCACCTTAAACGCATCCTTATCATAGACGGAGAAAGGCGATCCACTCAGGATTACACCTATTATATTATTATCATCTTTAGGGAACTTGTTGTAGGGCAGAATTTCGCAGAACGTATCCATTTCGCGTATCCTACGGCCAATCAGCTGGGTAGTCTGCGAGCCAAAGTCAAGAATAACAATTTTCTGTTGCATCACTTAGTGGTATTTTGTAAATTTGAGCACAAAGGTAGTAATTTGCGTGGGCATTTCAAAGCACGAAGCCCAATTTTTACAGACAGAAGAAAACACCGCAAAATGATTATACATGAAGCAAATTAATTGTTTCTTCTTCCGTTCTTCCGCTAAATTTAGATAGTTGATAATTCTCATTGACTATCATAGCGGAAGAAGAGGCGGAAGAAGCGGAAGAAGAACGCCAATTTTACATCCAAACCACCTTATATTGGTTGTTTGAATGTAATTTTCTGAACGGCAAATCAGGCATATTTCGCAAGTAACGTCCCATATCCCGAAGCGATATCTTCAAATTCTTATGCGTTTTCTTGATTTTCGTCAGAATCTCAGTAGGTGAAAGCCATTCACCCTCGTCCTCATGCTCGGGTGCCCTGAAGTATTCATTGAACAACACCTCTTGTTCTTGCAACTCCATAAAGTTACGGTTGTAATCCATAATCACCTTCACTTCCTCTTCGGTAAACCAATATGGCAGCTTAGCATCCAACTCTGCCACAGCCTGCGCATAGAGTTGGCGATAGTTGATAGGCGTCTTGGTGTCGATAGGAGCCGTAATCTCAACACAAAGGAAACGACGACCACCCGTTGCGTCTGTCAACAAGTCACTTATGTTGCTCGTTCCGATAAACGAAGCATAGCGACGCTTCTCATTCACAGAATCAGTAAACAATTTTCGTTGCTTGCTGTCAGTACGCTGCAGCAAGTTTTTCAAGTAGCCATTCTGAGCATGTTTCGTCAGTTGGTCAAACTCATCAATATTTACCAACAGGTAGTGACTGATTGTCAGGTCAATATCCCTTCGATTGCCAAAGTCCAACTGATCAGTAAAACCAAAAGCCAACTCTGGGGGCAATAGTTGTCGGCAGAAAGTGGATTTGCGCCAACCTTGCGGACCAATGATAATGGGCGCCACACTGTTGCCGTACTGACTGTTCCAGCCTCGCCACTGAGCCACCAAACCTCGGAACCAGATACGGAACCATTGTTCCCAATGAGGGTTGTCCGTCTTGATGCGATGAGCCATCGCCCCAATATGGTCTTTGCCGTCCCATACGCCATTGAGACTAATAAGGTAATCATCAACAGGGTCATAATCCATCACTTCCGATGATTTTACATAGCGCAGCAAATCCCTTTCTGTCACACTGATGCCCCTACGTCGAGCCTCCAGAATCATCTGACTGAGCTTGCGTTCGTCTATAGGTTGGAAAAACAGACTCCAAGAATTGTTGTCACGATACTCGGCCACCTCCTTCAACGTGTTGTATCTCAATACATAGCGGTCGTTCATATAGCGATGGAACAGCAACTCGTTCTGTTGCGTCTTGTTGTATATGGGCTTAGAACCATATTTGTCGCTAAAAGCCACATACACACTCTCAAAGATAGAACGGATGGTCTCATTGTCCATATCCCTCACATATAGGTTGAAGGTATGAAGCAACGCCTCTTCCTGGGGGAAGCCCACCAAGCAGCAATTCTTGGCTAAAGTGGAGATATACAATTCCTTATTAGTATATAAAGCATTGCCTTCAAGCTGTGATGAGGTCATTTGAAGCAACACCCGGAAGCGTTTCTCAAACTCCTCATAAGTATCGGCTCCTGGCTCATAACGCTCCAACGGATTGAGTCCCTGCATCTCGTCATCCTCCTTCAGCTCCATATTCATACCCATATTCACCTTCAAAGGATGCACATCAGTATTGAATACCGCTTTAGGGTCGTAAGTCATGCGGAAACCTTGACGAAGATTGGGATCTTCACGGGTAATATTATATGATACCACTCCGCTGAAAGTGGTGTAAGCCAAATAGTAAGCCTGCTGATGAAACGCTATCGCCTCATCGATATCGGTTGGTAAAGAACCATCCGGCAATGAAACACTTACTAATATCTTAACACTCTTTCCAGAACTGCCTATAAAAGTGGCAAAGGTACTGGGTTGAGATTGTGCAAGTTGTTTTACTGTCTCTGCCTCTTCTATAGAAGCCAGCTTTCTGACATTCAGCAGTACAATTCCATTATAGGAACTTACCTCCATTTGTTTGCTGTCGCTCTTCTTCCACGAAGCAGCTACCGATATCCAAGGCAACTTCAGTACGGCTTGGCGTACAAAGCCTGCTCCAAGTGTTTCAAATACAGGCAAGTTATTACGAAACTTCTGTACAGGTTTACTCTTCATCTCTGTAAGTACAGATGCTTTCATGGCTTCAAAGGTCATGCCTTTTACTTTCAGTGCGTTGTTATTCTTGTCGTAACGCACTGTAGAAAACTTCATTTTGTTGTTCATAAATGATTTTATAACGTTTTGATTTTCAATATAGTTTTAGTCTCACCCCGTCTTCAATAATGAGACTGGTAGTCTGCAGTAACCAGACTGTCTGTCTGCTACTAGCAGACTATCGGTCTGCAAGAAGCAAACCGTCTGTTTGCAATAAGCGAACCAACGATGCGGAACAAGCGAACCATCCTTCAAGTACCTTCGCGTTATCAGTTCCCTTGTTGAGGAAAGCCAGTTCATAGGCTATCTACCACTTGATGGTTTCCTTGTACTCTTCATACACTACGGGTTCTTTGATACCATTATCCGTAAAGAATGATTGAACCACCTCTTGCTCGTCAGGCCAGATGGGTCTTTCCTTGTGGTAGATACGGTAAAAGGTGTTCTTGCCGAAATAGCACTTCACCATACTGTAAAGCAGGTCGTGCTTGATGTGAGGCACATTGTCGAAGATGTGCTTAATGCCATAGGCAACCCTTACAGGTTGGTCGGATCGGTAGAATCCACATTTTTCATTGGTTCCCTTCACTAATGTTGGGTTAACGATGCGGATGTAACGTTCATCTTTGCGAGGATCTTGTGAACAGATGTGACGCAGACAGGTTTGTGCCAAAGTGCACTCGTTTTGGAAACAGACCTCATAAGTAGTAGGCCTTTCCTTAAAATTGATAGTACTCATAGAAACTTAGTTGTTAGTTGTTAATGCCCTTTCTTTCTAAAAAGGCTTACAAAGATACAAAATTTTAGTGCCAAAAGCAAGCATTTTTGCAATTATTTTCGCCAAAAACGCACTTTTTCTTCCGCTTCTTCCGCTTCTTCTTCCGCTATGATAATTTATGAAAATAAACACTTATCTAAAATTAGCGGAAGAGCGGAAGAAGAAAACAAAATTGATTGTGAAAAATAATCACAATGCGGCATAAAAGGACTGATTACACATTTTGTGTAATCAAAAATATTAACCTGTATCTGAAGTGACTGGTATACTTTTCGATTACGATTTACAGTCTTAACGATTTCTGGCAAGGTATAACCCTCAACTCCGAATGGTCGTTTATGGGGAAGAAGACCATCTTTTCGCCCAGATTGATTCTATCATTATTTTACTATAATGGACTTATACCTTTTGGAACGTAAATATCCTGCAGATTATCATGATTTGGTTCAAACAAGCCTTTATCAATGGCTTCAAATATTTCTTTTATGCTTTTATACTCTTTAGACTTGCGAACTAATTGTAGGATTAGCCTATAAACAATCTTCTCAAACTTATCCAAATCTTGCTCTGAAATCTGTTTTTCCTCGGCATTGTGAATGTATGCGCTTCGGAGGTCATAAACATCACTTATGAAACATCCTAAAGCCTCGTTCCGTTTATCATATTTTAGAACTAAAACAGGAAGATACTTTTTGAGTTGCCCAATCTTATTGTTTCGTTCACATGTTGCTATTGTATCGAGAACGGTACATAACCAGACAACTCTTTCATAAATATTATTGATGGAGAATGATTGACTATATATACGACTGGCCCTCTTGAGTACCTTATGTATGCTTTTTGCTTTAGGTGAATATACTATATCATACAAGGATTCAAAATCCTTAATGTTCCATTTGTTTACACTCGACAACACATCCGAATTAATATATGCAGAGAATCTGTCTCTTTTGTAATCTAAATGGAAATTATCAGGATTTATCGAATCCAGTTCTTTGCAATAGCAGTCCGATTCCCCATAAGTAATAAAGTCTTTATTTACATCAAACTGCCACTTCTTAGGATTAAGGAAATTACTATGATACAGATCAGAGCAGATTTTGAATATATCAGTTGCAAAGCAACACTTGTCATATGCCAGTTCTTTTGCATTGGACAGGGCTCTACAAATAGTAACAGTAGCGAAAATCTGATTCTCTTTGTAATGTGATTTTTCATTATTGAGATAAGGAATCTCTTTTGACAAAGAGGCCTTACTCATAAATGTAACATCTGCGACTTTGAACGACATCTCATCCGTTTCAAAGAATGCATTATAAACAGGAAAAGCAATTAGATAACGTGGCATAAACATTTATATTTAGTTATAACCTCTCCGCCCCAATCGTACTACGGTCATCCTTTTTCTCGTTATTCTTATATCGTTGTATTTCCTCTCGCTCTAATTGACAGAAGCGTTCGTAATCTTTCTTCATTGCATCTGTATCGTACTGCTTAGTCTTATCCTTTTCCTCATACTTTAGATGCTGTAGGTTAAAAGCAGCAAGCATATCACGCTGATGGGTATTACCATTGGATAGAGTGACACTACGATCATATCCATGATCTGTAAAGCTACCATCAGTGAAATCAAACCTACTTGCGGCATTCTGAGTATTCACTCTTTCAAAGGTACCTCCCAGTGATTTAACTTTATTCTCCAATATGTCCACAAACATAGCAGGAGCATGGTTTGCGATTGACTTACCACCACCTTTCTTCGACTTGTACTTACCAGTCTTTTCGTCTATCTTTGTTTCCTTTTTTCTAGCGCCCCAACCTTTGATAGGATTATTCTCCACTATAAACGTATCGCCTTCTTTCAAAAGCGCATTGGCTCTTTCTATGTGTTGTTGCTTTCTAATGGCTGCTTGCTTACGCTGAAGTTCTGTTTTTTCTTTCAACAGTGCCTTATAGCGTTTTTTAGAATTATCCCAAGTTACACCGCGTTTAATTGTACCATCATCGTTATAGTTTAGTGGATTGTTAGCTCTTCGACTGCGGTCTATCTTTCTGTTTAACACAGCTATTTCTGCCTCAATGTTGTCGCATTTCGAAGCTAACTTATCAATGGTTACAATATTATCACCAGAGACAGCTATAGTGGTTCGACCCATATCTATGCCAACTTTGCCTTTGCCTAAGGTTCTACCCTTCTGAGGCTTCTCGCCCTTTATAGTTATCTGCAAATAATATTTGTATTGACCTCGTACTAATCTGCGAACAACAGTAAGTACCTTTATACTGTCAGAACCACCTTTCAAAGCATACATTTCGTAGTCAGCATGTTTAGGATTGTAAAGGATGGGAAGAGTTATGAAAGTGGCCTTCTTACCTGAACCACCATTAGTCTTAACATCAATCTCCATACTATCCAGACGTAATACCATTCCCGGGAAATACTCCTTCACTTCTTTGCCCTTTTTCTGAACAATCTTACCACTTCCAAAAGAATTTAATCCTCCTGGTTTTTTTATAGAGATTCTCTTTGTATGATAATCGTTTAGTTTTTTATTCCATGCAGACCAAATATTGTCAGAAAGATTAGCAAGTATTGTTGAACTGATACCCATATCAGTAAAGGTCTTTCCTGAGCCTAATGGTTTCTGACCTAATTTGGTAACAAATCCTGAAATACCATATTCACTAAAAGAAATATCTAAAAGTTCTTTATTTCTGCCAAAGACTCCATTAATATGAAAAGGATGATTCTTAAAAAAAACTTTTTTGTCCTTAAAGTTCTTGCAAGCTTGATACTCTTTCATCTGTTCAAAATATCTGTATTGTCTGAGCAACTTGCCTTGTACGTAGTTATACAACTGGCGAAGCTGTTCATAACGTTTATTGAGTATATCAGCCTGATACTTCTCAACCTTCAACGGTAATTCCAATACAAATACTTCGTTCATTTCATGAAAAACTTACATTTCTGGGTGATTAACACCATGCACTTCGTTACCCGTTTGGGTCAAATCCCTGTCAATAGCCTACATTTCTGGGTGATTATCACCTCCTGGTCGGGCGGACGCTCCGATGCAAAACCTGTCAATAGCCTACATTTCTGGGTGATTATCACCTCGTTGTAAAAAGTTCCATAACTTAAAATGCCTGTCAATAGCCTACATTTCTGGGTGATTATCACCTGGCCTCGCAATTAATTTAACAATAGACCCCCTGTCAATAGCCTACATTTCTGGGTGATTATCACCCTATGATGTATAATCACCTAGGAATGAATAAAAAAGGCCATGATATGCATACTCAGAGACTTGCTCTATACTCCCATTCTCGAAAGAATTGACTGTTATTTTTGCATTCTACCATTCTGCAATATCGTTTGTCGTACTAGCCGCCCACTGGCATTAGCTTAACGTACGCAAGGCCTGACAACACCTTATGTCGCAAAGATATAAAATAATATTGAAAGTCTATGCATAATTCTGAATGAAAATACTGATGTTTAATTGCTTTAGCTTCCCTTCAATAGTTTACCCAGTTTTGTTGCAATATCTTCTGACAACATTTCACCAGAATGACCTTTCGACCAATCTATCTCAGGAATGTTTTCCTGAAGCTTTTCCAGCGGTATGCGTGCATTCTTCCCTGGTTCTGCAGGGTTCATGCAAATCATATCTACATACATCCTACGTTTGGTAGAGCCAGCCCAATCATCAGCTGGGTAAGGGTCGGTAATGAATTGTCCACAGAAAACAATGCCAGCCTTTTCATCACCTGTGCGCATCATATAAAAGAAATCGCCCCTACGTGCTTCTTGCCAATCATAGATACTCCAATCCAGTTTGAACATTCCGTTGTTCAGGTTTTCACAATACTCCTTATAGTCCTTTTCTTTGAAAGAGCTAATAGAGGGGTTCCATCGCATCAGATAGTATCTTGGTTCTTGGGGTATAGGCACTAACTCCAAATTTAACATCCATATACAGCAATCGCCATTGGGATCTTCTATATTTGGCTCGCCAGGTCCTTGAAAGCGAAAACGGGTGGAAGCCTCTACATCTACATCTATGATTTTTGTAAGACAGGTATCTTCACCACTTTTGAGTACTACAAAACTCAATGTATCTTTGATTGCATAAGGGAACTCGCCATTGTTATATAAATAACAACTGCGGAAAGTGGTAGGAATTTCATCCATCACCAAAATAAGGTTGCCTTCGATGTTTTGTAGAATCGAAAACTGGTTATTTTCATTGATGTCCATGCTGAGATATCGTATATCTCCATTACAAACACCTTTAATCACGTCGTTATCTACATCTAATGTAAGAGTCAGATCTTCAAGGTTGGTTTCTTCGTTTATTTCTATTAACTTCATGGTTTATTGGTTTTAATGATGTATCCACAAATATATACTATTCTATCCATATAAACAATAGAATTATAGCGCTTTTCATAAAAAGGTGGAGGAAATATTGGGAGAAGTAATATTTTGTTGTAACTTCGCAAACCATAACAATAAAGTTGCATTCTTAACGATGAACCATATGATAGAGGATTTCAAATTAGACAACATTTTTGGCGAGAGACTACTTATCAGTACTCGAGCAGATCAATCTGAGCTTTTGGATAATATTAGAGCAGCTAGAATTCTTCTTAGCTACTTTGATGATATGTATATTCAGATTAATGAACACCTTATGACCATCGGACACAAAAATCCGGAATATACTATTAACGGAAAACTTGCCGACAGGAAAGGACTGGAAAGTGAAGATGGCATTAAATCTGCTTTTCGTAAAGCCAAAATACAAGGATGCCAAACCATTGTACTAGATTTCGATATGCACATGCCTGACTTCCCTTTAAAGACAAGAAAAATAGCTAATGGTTTATATGGTCGCCATGAAGATTTCATGAATAATTGCATATCTGAGTGCTACATTATTCATCAAAACAAAGCAATATTGATAACGAGTGATTTGTTTTTTGAGGACAATAAAGACAAGGTCAAAAACAAACTTATAGCAGTATTAGAAAAAATCAGGGACATAACCTAAGGCTATGTCCCTGTATGCTTAGTCAGAAAGATCCAGCTTGATATCATGCTATGAAAGCATAACAATTCGCGCCCTCTGATGACAATCTGACACTGCAAATATACGAACTATTTGGAATAAAACAAAAACTTTACCTTTTTATTTTCGAAAGAACGGTAAAGAGATTACTGCAACTTCTGCACCTGTTCTGCTGCCATGAGGCAAGGCTCACTATTGCAGTTGCCGATGGATTTCCAGGCGTGCTGAACGGCATCAAGGTACTGTTTGCGGCTGAGCAATCCATTGTTCAAGCCCCAAGCCAGTGCATAACAGATATAGCTTTCGGTATCGGCATCAACGTTGTGTGATGATGGGTCGAGCAAGCTGTCTTTCCAAAGACCGTTGGGTTGCTGGAGCTCAACAAACCTGCTGGCGATCTCACGGAAAAGCTGTTCATCGGCAGCTGAACGCTGGCTTTGCATCTTCTTGACCAAACCTGCCAAGAACAAGGCATTGTCTAACGTGCTGTAGGCACCTGTGCCATTATTGAACAAGCGCTCTGATTTATTATACAGCTCGTCGTAATGGGTAGAGAACGAATTATATACCCTATCCATATCGGTAACCTCGCTATAAGAACGGGTTGTTGCATTACCTTGGCCACGAAGAAGTGTAACACCCTGCAGACGTTCGTCGGTAGAGACACGAACTTGGCGCTTGTTGACAGTGCTTACCTCTTCTGTGGGGGTAGTTGACTTGCCACCAACGGTTACTGGGGTTGTAGATCGTTGTGCCTGACTCTTGCTAACGTTTCTTACTTGAATAGGGGTGCCCTGACGTTGGGTCTCTTGGGTTTTCTCCTCTGAAACCTTTGCCTGGGCTATGGTAGATGATGTTTGTGTTTTCGGAGTGGCGGTGACTGCTGGGGCTGATGTCTTTTGCTGTTGTTTAACTGCCGGCGCTTTTTTTGGCTGGGCCTGTTCTTCATCTTCAGGCGATAGTTCATCAGAGACAAGAGTGGAAATTTCATCTTCCTCAGCTTCGTCTTTGGCGCCCTCGATAGTTTCCAGCGGCGTCATATCAGGCACGTCTGTTTGCGACAACTGTGCTATTGCCGCATCAACGGAAGACACTTGTGACATTTGTTCGGATACCAAGAACCAGATGCCAGCACCAGCGACAAGTACCACCACAGCCGCTGCGGCTACTATCTTCCATTGACGAAAGGGAATGACCTTGGCCTTGGGAGCCACTTCCTTCAATGGTTCATTGGCCTGTAGATCGGCTTGCAGCCGCTCCCAGCCATTCACAGGAACTTCTTCCTCGTAATCATCGAGGATGTCCTTCCATTGTTTCAGCCATATGTCATCGTTTTCTTTCATATCTCTAGTATTATCCATTTTGTCTTCTCCACTCATTCACGCGCTCTTTTAATATGGCTCGTGCTCTTACTAATTGAGAGGCAGACGACTTATTGTTGATGCCCAGTTCCTTGCCAATCTCTATGTGATTCTTGCCCTCAAAGACGTACATATTGAACACTGTTCGATAACCTGGGGGGAGTTCCTCAATAAACTGCATCAGCACTTTCTTGGGAATGGTCTCAATGTCAGGTCCTTCGTCTGGTCTGTCCACATCGTCACGCAGTTCGGCAGTGTTCTCCAGTTCCACCGTTTGGCTCATCACGTCCGTCTTACGAAGTCGTTGCAGTGCAAGGTTCGCCATCACGCGCGCCATCCAAGCTGGCAAGGTTCCCTCACCCTGCCACTCAAACTTATCAAACGAACCATAGAGCTTGATGTATCCGTCATGTAGCAAGTCTTCGGCCTCTTCGCGATTAGCCATGTATCGCATACAAATAGCCATCATCTTGCCGGCATAGCGTTCGTAGAGCTGCCTGCGGGCCACATCGTCGCCTCGCCTGCACCCTTCCACCAGCTCTTGCTCGGTGAGAGTTTGCTTTTCCAGTCGCCTTACACCTCTTAAATCCATAAATTAGAACACTACTGCATCCATTTAGAAAACTTTTTTGCAAAAATAGTGCAAGTATTAGACAGAACAAAATAAACGCGTTTATTTTTTTGCTAATATGCAGCCTATTTATCTAAAAATAATGCAAGTCTCTTACACCTATTATATATAAAAGAGGGAGAGCCTATAAGACTCTCCCTTCTATAATTCCTCAAGAAACAGCCTGTTACTTCTCTTCGGGTTTGATGGCCTTCCAGATGATGGCTGCAATAGCACCACCTACCAATGGGCCAACGATGAATACCCACAAATCAGCCAAAGCCTGGCCGCCCTGGAATAGAGCAGGACCAATAGAACGAGCTGGGTTCACAGAGGTACCAGTGAAGTGGATACCTACCAAGTGAATCAAAATCAGCGACAAACCGATAGCCAAACCAGCAAAGTTGTTGGTAGCGCCATTGGTCTTAGATGTTGAGCCCAGTACCACCAGCACAAACAAGCAAGTCAGCACAATCTCCACAACCAAACCATTGGTTGTTCCATAAGTGCAAGCATTAGCACCTGTAGAAGTAGTAATAACAGCAGCAGGGTCGGTAGCAACGATGCCAGCCAACACAGCAGCAGCCAGAATGGCGCCGATTACCTGGAACACCATATACATACCACAATCCTTAGCACTGATACCACCATTGAGGTAAACGCCTAAAGTGATGGCTGGATTGATGTGGCAACCTGAAATACCACCAATGGTATAAGCCATAGCCACAACAGCCAGACCAAAAGCAATGGCTGTACCAACAATTGATGCGGTGTCTTGGCCACAACCCAAGGCTACAGCTGCGCCGCAACCCAAGAATGTAAGTACGAATGTACCCACTAATTCAGCAAAATACTTTTTCATAGCAACATTTAATTTAAAATTAAGTTTTATATCAACACATCAAATATCAGCATTTATTTTTATATATGCAAATAATTTTAAAAAAAAACAGGGGCCATGCAAGCTGCACAGCCCCCGATAAACCAATAGCACCAATGATTAGCACTGAGCCAATTTGCCGTCAGAACCCAGCACATCGGTAATCTTGTGCTTGTAGAGTTCTTCCATCAAATCGCGAGCAGGACCGCAGTACTTACGTGGGTCGAACTCACCTGGCTTGTCAGCAAACACCTTGCGAACAGCAGCGGTGAATGCCAGACGAGAGTCAGAGTCGATGTTGATCTTGCAAACAGCGCTCTTAGAAGCAAGGCGCAGCTGCTCCTCTGGAATACCTACTGCATCAGGCAACTTACCACCATTAGCGTTGATGATGTCAACATACTCCTGTGGAACAGAAGAAGAGCCGTGAAGTACGATTGGGAAACCAGGCAACTGCTTCATGATAGCGTCGAGTACGTCGAATGCCAATGGAGGAGGCACCAGCTTGCCAGTCTTCGGGTCGCGTGTGCACTGCTCTGGCTTGAACTTGTAAGCACCGTGAGAAGTACCGATTGAGATAGCCAAGCTGTCAACACCAGTCTTAGAAGTGAAGTCGATTACCTCTTCAGGCTTGGTATAGTGAGATTCCTCAGCCTGTACCTCATCTTCAACACCTGCCAGCACACCCAGCTCACCCTCAACAGTTACATCATACTGATGAGCATATTCCACAACCTTGCGGGTCAAAGCTACATTCTCCTCGTATGGCAGAGAAGAGCCGTCAATCATAACAGAAGAGAAACCCAGGTCGATGCAGTTCTTGCAAAGCTCATAGCTATCGCCATGATCGAGGTGCAGAACGATCTCAGGATGAGCACATCCCAATTCCTTAGCATACTCTACAGCACCCTGAGCCATGTAGCGCAGCAGTGTTGGGTTAGCATAGTTGCGGGCACCCTTAGAAACCTGCAGGATGACCGGTGACTTCAGCTCTGAAGAAGCTTTGATGATAGCCTGCAGCTGCTCCATGTTGTTGAAGTTGAATGCAGGAATGGCGTAGCCGCCTTCGATGGCCTTCTTAAACATCGCACGGGTGTTTACTAAGCCTAATTCTTTGTAATTAACCATTTTGTTTACTATATTAAGTTACTAATCTAT
>Ga0265298_10000936_pt1 | contig 43399 bp, 68 predicted proteins | sample AusTroGonzalo_MG_3_FD_193486 | JGI IMG/M metagenome (GOLD analysis project Ga0265298, IMG submission 193486) | Bovine rumen microbial communities from tropical cattle in Woodstock, Queensland, Australia - Gonzalo_01 | ecosystem: Host-associated > Mammals > Digestive system > Stomach > Rumen ... | reverse complement strand
CCTGAACCTTTAAAGCACCAAGCAACAAACGATGCACACCAAGGCTCACTAGCATTTCTGCCATACATCCAATTATTGTATTTGACCTGATTAGAACCGGGTGGATATTCCTTTACCCCGATTTCAGCTTTTGCTATCGCAATTAGTTCATTTACTGTCATTATTTGTTACCAATATAAAGATTAAAGTGAAAAGTATTCCACCGATAAGTTTCATAGTAAAAGCCCTACCGCAAACATGGTATGTAATTTTCTATATGTGGAGAGTTTCTATAAGTGGACACACGATAGGGCTTCCACATCAAAAATACCCAGCGTGGGACACATCGTTGAGAGGTGTGCTGGGTTCATATACTAATATCCCCTTATGGATTCGTGCGCACTCGTTCCCAATAAGGAACTACCAATGGGGATTTCGTATCATATTTAAAATAATTTAGTTCCACCAGCGTTCATAATTGTTACCTATAATCTGTGAAGATATGTCGTAGTATGTTCATGGATAAGGTGAATAGTACAGATAACCCTACCATGACCAATATGCGTTTCATTCTCCCTCACTTTTGTCAATGTCGATTCTTTTCTCGACTGCTTTTCCGTCTACCCATGCTTCGGCAAAGGCATACAAAGCGGCTGAAAGAATACCGCACACAGTACCGATTATCGTGATAGTCTGATTAGAAGTCACGATACCGCTGATAGAAGTTGCTACCGAACCGAGAAAAGCGGCACAACACAACATGAATTTTCTGCTAAATATCTTCTCTTTCCAGTCCATTCCTTGTTCTCCTTTTCTTATCCTTGTAAATCATAACCGTATTGATAGTTTCAATTCCGAACGCACCAAAAAACGCTCCGATAAGAGTATCAGGAACGCTTTGGAAAATACAGAATAAAACTATCATTGTAATTGTGAATATCAGCAACAAGACCGTACAGAAAATAAGTATCTTGTCAATGGTATTGAGTTTAGGCTTTTTCATTTTCATATACCCACATATCGCCCTCTTTTTTGACAATGCCAAGTTTGTTTAACTTCCGACAAGCAATTTCCGCAAACGCTCCGTGGTTTAATTCCCACAATTCCTCGTCTATAATCTCACTTGCTACCCATTCGCAAAACGCTTTATAGTCTTTACTCATGCTTTTCCAAGTCCTCTATTCTGTGGTTAGCAACACGCACCTTTTCTTCCAGTACACTAGCACGTTCCTCTAAATGGAAAGTCCGTTCAATGACTTTGTTGTTCTTTTCTTGTCTATCTGAAAGTGTTTGTATCTCAACTCGAATCACACTCTGCCACTTGTCATTGTCTGCCTTTATTGCTGATATAGAATTTTCAACCGCATCTATCCGTGTCAGATATTCTTCACGATGTTTTTCGAGTTTTTCCTCTAGCGTTGAAAGTGCTTTCTTTTTAGTTGTATATATCAGACCATATAAAGCAAGGACGCTACCAAGTACGGTAACGCCCCCCTCTATAAGCGATGATACTATCGTTGTTTCCATGTGCTACTCCGTTGTTTCTTTCTGCGTCATCTGACAAAGACTTTTATTCCACCTATTGTGTCTTTAGATTCTTTTGGAACATAAAATTTACAGTTAGGGCATTTGATAGAATATATAACGTGCTTTTCTCTCCAATATGCTCTGCATAAATTACCATGTATACAAGGTGTTACGTTTTCAGGTTTTTGTTTCATGTTCTTCTCCTTATATAACTCATTATAATATTATGCCCTAGCCGTTACAAGTCAATGCTTTATTCCTCGTCAACGTATTTGCCATAAACGTCTTTCTTGATAATTCCTCCGTCAGACTGGACTATCTTGATATCCAAGAAGTTGTGTGCGGCTGAATCTGCAACGGTCTTTAAGGTGTTATAGAAGTATGAAAGTGCTGAATCGTAGGTGTTCTTCTTCTCAACCTTGCTCTGTTCAGACTTTGCTTCTGCGCCCTGTGCGGTGTACTGTTCAATGGTCATAATGTAGTATTTCATTGTTTATCCTCCTTAATTTGTGATTTTCTCTCATATAATCAAGTGAAAATCTTGAAATCGCATATTTCACGATATTGATATAGTTACTTCGGTTACTTCTTCAAGCGGTGTTTCCCACTCTATCAGCACCGCATTATAACTAGTTCGTATGGTCTTGTAAGTATCAAGTCCGTACACTGTTAAGTTGCCATTTGGCACATCAAAGAAATAAACGCTTGTATCTCCTATGTATGCGGTCTTTGTGTCAGTATAAGGAGTGATAGCCTTAACTTGATTAGCGGTATCATCAACCTTACTAGTAGTGGGAACGCTATTCCTAGACATCTGTAATACTATGTCTTGCAAGTTCTGTAATTGATTTTTGAGTTTATTGATTTCAAGTTCGTAGTTCATGTGTTCTCCTATTATAATCGTACATGGTATCTTTTCATGCGGCTGAACGAAATCAAGTTGTTCCTGTTCTTCGTCAAAACCTAGCATCATGTGTTCTCCTTATTCGTACCAGAGGGCGTGTATGTTGCCACCAGCCCCGTTAAATCCCTCTACACATAAATAACTATCTGATGTGTTTGTTATTTCATAAGAGGCAAGTCCAGAAGATGAGAATATAGTCCTGTTGCTTGCGCTATACGCTTTAGTAGAGGTAGTCATTAAGTGGCCATAACTCCCGCTATCATCTGATACTCCTGTATAAATACACTTCCCTTTAGTAAATGAAATAGCACTCTTATTACCGAAACCGCCGAAAGTATGCGATGCGGTTGATAATGATATATTCTGCTGATTCTCGGTAACAGTTCCGTTGGTATAACTCTCTACACTCCACCCGTTTGAGGTGCTTACTATTTCGCTATTACTTGACTTATAACCATACCAATACAAACTCTTATCAGGTCTTAACACAACTTCAACAGTATTCGGGGTTATCCTTATAGACTTTGTATAGTCCGTTGCAAGGCTATCGGGATTCTTTGCTACTGTACTTCCAAACGTGTATGTTCCCGCATCAAGTGTACTAGGATTTGAGATAGGTACTTGTGTTGCTCCGTCAAGATAGTATGCGGTTTCGTTGTATGTGCCGTGGATGTACTCTCGTGAACCTGTTGCCCCGTAGAACTGTAACTCTGCAAATGTAACGTACTGATTGCCCTCGTGCGTATAATTCGATTCTGTAACGTACAATCTAAAGCGCGTTGCATTTATGTTGGTGCTATATGCTTTGCCATATAATGTGTTTGCCGTTGTGCAATCCGCAAAAGAAGCATCATTACTGTAATCTACCCAATCACTTCCGTCATAATACTGAATCTTTGACGTTTTCGGGCCTTTTACTGCGGTCGAAGTTTTTAATGTTACAAGTTTTACATTTACCGCGGTCGGGAATTGATACTCTATCCATTGAGGAACACCTACTACACCGTGCCATGCGGTTGATACGTTATCATCAAATGCTAAATATGCTTCATATCCTGTTGTTAATACGCTACTTGCGCTTGCAACACCGCTCGGTGTCGTATCACTTGTCATTATCGGCACAAGACCACGACCACTCAAAACATAATCAGCATACGCACTCGCCACAATCGCACTCGCCCATGTACTATTCCCTAACAACGCATCACAACATACATCGTACTGTCCGATGAGGTTCATGGCGTACTGGTTGTCGGTAATACATATGTCTGCGGCATATAATTGAAGTTCTCTGACGGAAGAATAGTAAGAACCTTGAAATACACCATTAGTTACATAGAAACGATAATATTTATAGGCCGTTGTATTTTCAAAACTATGCCAAAATGACTGTGAATCTACATACGTTGTCTGTGTGGTTTCCGCAAGCAACGTATTTGTATCTGACACAAAATTATCGTTTGATGCAACTAATCTATAAACTTGGTTGCTTGAATTGCTATCTTTATAAACAGTATGTTTTAAAGCTTTTACTGTAACAGGATTCGCAAACTCATACTGAACATATATGTCAGTAGATGATTCACCTGCTGATTCCCAAAATGTACTTACATTACCGTCAAAAGCCATGTAAGCCATATGACTACTATCAATTACACTCTTTGCGCTTGCCGTTCCACTAGGAGTGGTATTGCTAGTCATTTTAGGAACAAGCCCCTCAGCCCATGTTTCACACCTTGCCATATAAGCACAAGCATTTGAATCACCCAAGAGCGCATTAAACGTAACGGAATCGGCTAATACATCAGACAAGGTTGTGTATGTGGTCTTATCCTTTATCCCTGCGCACTTTAACCACGTCTGAACATCGTCTGTGGGTGTAACTGTACTTCCGTCAGGAATAAGGTCTATCGTGATAGATTCGCTCTGTCCTTGTGTTGTGATAGTTACGTTCTCACTTGCCGTGTCACCGTCTTTTGAAACTGTGATAACAAACGTGCCAAGGTGATATACAGTAAATGTTTCAGGGTTAGCCGTAGCCGTGTAACTCTCTCCTTGGCCTACACAAGTACAAGTTGCACCAACGGGGTATGTTACTATAATCGTTCCTACTGGTATTGAAACATTAGTTGTGTATACCTTTACTGTGTCTACATCGACTGTCTTTGTTGTGGTCTGACCGCTATATACGGAAGTAACTGTATATGTTCCATATTCGGGTACGTCTGCTTCATAGATGCCACTTGATGTTTCTACTGCGGCTACCTCAATAGCACCCTTTGTTATTGTGACTGTTGAACCGTGGTCTGATGTGATTCTGAAATGAGGAAGTATAGCGTTTCCAGGGTCACCCTTATCGCCCTTATCTCCTTTAGGTAAAACAAAATCAAATACTGCCGCCGTTGATGTTCCGCTATTCGTTACGCTTGCGGTAACACCACTTGTAACACTACCAACTGCTATTGTTCCAGTATTACCAGTATCACCCTTGTCACCCTTCTGTAATACGAAGTCAAGGACTGCGGCACTTGTTGTACCACTATTGACAACACTAGCCGTTGCGCCAGTAGTTACTGTTCCGACTGTAATCGTAGCCGCACTACCCGTGTCACCTTTTGCGCCCTTTATTGCGCCTATATCTTCCCACGCTAAATTGTCAACGTCCCATATATAAACGTGTTCGTTTGCTTCAACATAGTAAGCATCACCTCTCTGACCAGTAGGGTGTGCGCTCTGCAAGTCTGATAACGTATTGTATGATGCTAAAATTGTAAGGCCAGTACCAGGGTCACCTTGGTCACCTTTAGGAAGTGTGAAATCAAGGATAGCGGCTGATGATGTACCTCTGTTTGTAACGGAAGCATTAGCACCACTTGTGACCGTACCTACCTGAACAGTAGCGGCACTACCGGCATCACCTTTAGGGAATGTGAAATTGAAAATAGCATCTGTGTTAGAACCAGTATTCGTAACTGCTGGGGTAACACCACTTTCAACCGTTCCTATTGCTATGGTAGCGGCATCACCTTTATCACCCTTTTCACCGTTAGCAACTGATAAGAATGTTGCATTTCCTTCGGGGTTATCCGTTATCGTTACGTTTGAAGAAAACTGTAATCTTGAACGGTTAGGATATATATATCCGTTTCCGTCCTCAATTCTGTGACCGCTTGATGCCGTACCTACATACGTTTCACCACCGTCTGTTGATACCTCAATAGCCATATCTGCGTTTGTGCGGATATTCGTGATAGTATCTGAACCGACTTTACTCTCAACGCCTAAATCCTCTAACTCGTCTACTAACGTATTGTGTTTCGGTACGATAACGTCAAGGGCTATCTCGTCAAACTTCTCCTGCATTTCGGAAGTTGAAAGTCCAGGTGTGTCGGGCAAACCAACTACACCTTTATTCACTAAATCCGCTTCTGTGATTTTTGTTAAAGCCATAATCTACTCCTTATCCTTTGTAGTTGCCGTTCTCGACATACTCAAAAGCAATATCATATATTCCAAAAGGCTCGTTTATTTCATCATTCGTTAGCCTTAACCTAAACTTGTCAACCTTTTTAACCCTTACTTTCGTAGGAATTGTGTGTTGTGTTTGGTCTGCACTGAATGAAAACTTTGAAAATACAAGATTCATAAATGAAAGATATCTTCCCGAAGATTCGTCTTTCTTTACGAACTGCCATATTCCACGATTCATTACCCATATTCCAACTGACGTTGCCAGTGCCGCGTCTAGTTTTACGGCTATGTATCTTAATGTCTTATTCTTGTAGAATAACTTTCCGTCAATGTCGGGGGTTTCCCACATTGCTTCTATGGCTTCTCCGTCGTCGTTGTATGAACTCAATGAATATTTATCTTTATGGAATCTGCAAACTCTACCGTCCTCTGTTCCAAAGTAAAGTCGCTCGTCCTGCTCCCACATTACCCTTGCTGGTAAGTTGGTTCTGTAAAATCCTACATACTGTCTTGTTGAATACGGTCTTGACTTATCTGTATGTACTGGCTGAAGTCCGTCAAGGATATATGCTACTCCGTTAAGACATAACCAATACATTTCCTTAAAGACAAAACCATACGCATTTTCCATGTGGTTTTCTTCGAGAAGTTTTCCGTCCAAGAAATAACTTCGGTTCTGTGCGTATTTCTCACCCGTTATATCTTGCGCTGTAACTGCGTATATGCCGTTTTTAGTGAGGAAAAGAGGTTCGGTAGACAAATATGCGAACGTGTATTTTCCGACTGCTCCAGCCCCTTGTAGCGTGTTTATAATACGGAATGACGGTTCGTTCTCTACCAAGTCACCTTCACGCAAGATTATGTTTTGGTCTTTTTCCATGTAATCTTTATGCGCGGCCAAGTAGTTTGAAATTACGGAATAACCCATAATCGCACTAGCTGAACTACCTAACATGGAATAAGAAGTATCTGTAAAGTATGTAGGGTCATACTGTCCTGAATACCAGTCATAGTTTATGTAATCGGGATTCCCGGAAACAAATAGTCTGTCAAGCGCACCGTTTACGCCGAACAGAGTACCAAACGTACATTTGTTTATTCTGTCTGCATAACCTGAATTTGTTTTATATGCTTGTATCTTGACGTTATCTTCACCACTTAAAGGGCTAACTCCGGGTGGGCTTGAAAAGTGAACTACGCCAGTTGCGTAGTTTATTGAATACGCTGTACCGTATGTTTGCTCTACCCATTCACCGCTACTATTTAAAAGCCATACCGTAGGCTGTGTTTCGTCAAGATTCTGAAAAGATAAGTTATAATCAGATATTCCAGCTTTACCAAGGAACTGTTCTGTAAATGCCGGTGTCAAAAGATTCAGGTCTTCATACGGTTCGCCACCGCCTTCAGGGTCTTTTGAAATAGTTACAAGCGGTACATACGCCACGCTTTCTACTGTTTGAACGCTAAAGGTTTCTGCGCCGCCCACTGTGGTCTTTTCGGCTACAAGAAATTTCTTTCCGTCAAGGATATACAACTTGTTTTCAAATTCCCATGACTTACTTCTTGCATCATTAGCCCCGGTATAAACTACCGCACCCTTGTAAAAGAATTTCGTTCCAGCGTGTACCAGTCCATAGTTATCGTTACGCATCATGTGAAAACCATTTATCTGTAAAGGTGTCTGCGCTTCGTTTGTGTCCTTGTAGGTTGCTATCGTTTCATAGCCCATGCACTTACGGATTTTGCCGGGAACGTCACGAATCATATTTACCGTGTTCGGTGATTTTGTGTTCTCGCATGATGCCGGTGAGTTAGTAAAATCTGCACCAAGAAATGTATCTATTGTTAAAACGCTCTTTGCCGGGCTTTTGGGAACTTTGAAAGAAACTGACATTTAAATCCACCCACTCTCACTTGTGAATCGTTCAGATGAGGGTGCGCTGACAGAATCTTTAAGTCTTTCAAACGCTACCTCAAATTCATTTCTATAAACTGTTGATATTCCAGCATCGTCATCCTTATAAAGCTGTGATGCCATATATAACGGCAACAAAGCTTCTACTTCAGGGTCAAGTGACAATACTTCATCATCCGGGGTATCAAGGGTTATCTCTTGCGGATATGCCTTGTAATATACCTTGTAATTTCCGGGAATATCTCTAGGTAAAACTAAAACCTTGAAACCTTCCTGAAAGAAATCGCTTGTTGCCTTGTATCTTGATATATCCTTGTCACCTTCGTATATAACGTGTTCAAGGTCTACCATGTAATAATCAGGTGCTAAATCAGGCAAGTTGTATCTGATATTCTGTGAAAAAGGCTGAATGTCATCTGCACTTGCATAATTAGCCATATACATAGCTACGTTTTTGAGCGATAAAGGATAATCACTATAAAACTTTAATGACACCTTCAGGTTGTCCGGGTTTTCAATAAGCTTCTTTACGGGTACAAAACCATGACTGCCGTTCTCGGTTGAATCAAATTCTTCTTCTGTTTCTTCATCACCGATTTTGATAGTCAGTGTACCTTTACCCATAACCTCATAGTAAACAGAATGTATCTTATCAGCTTCGTAATATATCTCACCTGATTCTACTGTCTGTATCTTTTCGCCTTGTGGAACGTAATTTCTTACGGGAATATGGGCTATATCTATGCTCTTTATAATGAACTTACCGGCTGTTGCAAGCATCTGTAACGCTTCATTAGCCGCACCGGGCATAGCACTTAAATATTCTCTTGTGTTGTTATCAGTGGGAATGTTTGTTGAACCGTTATTCGTGGCAAACATTTTCTGCAAAGTTTTAAGTTTTACATCACGCCATGTTCCCATGATTTATCTCCTATAAACCTAACTTCTCAATAATTGCTTTTTTCATAGCTGTTCCAGTGCCTTTTTCAAGGCCAAGCTGGTCACAAACCTTTTCAAGCTCTGATACGTTAAGTCTGTTTATTTCCGTCTTTGTGTATTTATTAAAACTATCGAGCTGTGATTCCTCTTTAGCTTCTTCTTTCTTAACCGGCTCATTAGTAGCAAATTCTATCTGCTCTACCTTTACGCATTTAGAAATATAAACGCCCGGCTCTACTACTGAAAGAACCTCGAATGTTCTGTTTAAATCTGTGAATTTATCTCCGACTTTGAGTGTGCTAGAAATCATGATTTTCCTTTCCTATGGGTTTCACCCCGTACCAAAATGATACGGGGTTTTCCCATACTGTGAGGTCTAAAATGAACAGATAAAATCTTATGAAAGTGTTGTACCAGCGGATGCGCCACCCATGATGAACGCTCTCCAGTTGTTACATCCTATACCCATACGAGCATAACCGTTGTAAATAAGGTCACGGCTATGAATGTTAACATCGTTCTTAACATCGAGTGCAACTCTGTCATAGAACGGAAGTGCGTTGTAAGCCTTGTTTGCTTCGTCTGACATAAGGATATAAGGTGCTGTGCCTGAAGCGGCTTCCCAAAGAGGGTCAACAACAAGCTCCCACTTACCCTTCTGTGTGTTCACATCGTTGTTGTTAGAAGCAATTATGTGGTCAGAAGCGATAAGACGCTTAATTGTTTCTTCAAGCTCCCAGCAGTTTCCGGGAATGATAATCTTGTTGAAAGCATATCCAGTAACGATACCTGATTCGTTCTTGAAGTTTCTTCCGATAGAAGCAAGACGAATAAGCATATTAGATGAAAATGCGTTCGTGAATACGTTAGACTGTGTAGCTACGTCTGCCTTTACTGAATTGTGGTCAGTTGCGAAAAGCGACTTTCCGTCACCCGTTGTTCTATCAAGGCCGGTCTTTCCACCGTATGAGAAGGTAGAAGCTTCGGTTGAAAGATAGTGAGTAAGGAAGTTAGCTCTTGACCTCTTGTAAGAAACAGCAAGGTTTCTAACAGTTGTCTTCATAGCGTCAATATCTGCATCGTCACGCATTTCTCTTGTGAGAATAACCTCTTTAGCAAAGGTGTTGTGAACGATGAGCTTCGGTGTGCCTTCCTGAAAATCATCAAGGGGTGCTACGTCACCTTCGTTCTTGATAGAGAAGTCTGAAAGTGATGTTACGCTTGACTGCTTTTCAGCGTACTTCTTTGATTTCTTTTCGATAGCTATGTTAGAAACAAGCTTATCGTATTCTGTCTTTTCTGAATCTGTGTCTAAAAGGACTGCGTTGAGTACCTGCGCTACCGGCTTCCAAAGGTCATCATTAAGTCCACTATTTTTAGAAATTACAATAGCCATAGTTTGTTACCTATCCTTTCTTAAAACTTTACGATAACTTCTGTACCAGTTGCGCCAGTACCAAGCTTTTCAATTACTTCTGCAACTCCGTTAGTCTTTGTTGCTGTTACGCTATCAAAGGTTGTAGAGATAGTTACCTTCTCACCGGCCTTAATAGAAGTACCGTCTGCACTGAAGGTCGTGATATATTCAACATCCTTATAAACGGGATTTACTGCGATAGCAAATCCACTAGCTACGCTTGTAGCACAAGCACAAATATATTCAGGCACATTAGTACCGCCTGACTGCTCTAACAGTCCTGAAGCGTTAAAACCAAGTGTCTGACCAACTGCGTATGTTCCAGCGGCGGCCGGTATCTCTTTAACAATGGGAATACCAGCGTCCTTTTTAAATAACTTAAACATAGTGTTTCTCCTTTACTGTAATGTTTTGTTGTATAACTTCTTTAACTCTGCTTTTGACTTATCCGGGAACATATCTTTCCACATAGTCAATTCAGATTCGGGTATTTCAACGCCTTCATCGGGTGTTGCTACACCGTTTACGGGGGCTAAATGCTGTTTCCCCTTTGCCTGATTTATAGCGGTCTGCTTAATGGCTTCTTGCTGGCTCTGTGATACTTTCCCAAAGTTAGCTATTTTATAAGCATCAACAAGATTTATGTTTCCGTTGCTTCGGGTGACTATGTTTACTACGTCTGGTGGAACGTCAAACACAGTATTGATAGACGGGTCTATCTGATGAAGTATCTGTACTTCTGCACCTATCTGACCGAAAATCTGTTCTTGTTTTGCTTGTGCCATTACTGTCTGCGCCTGACGGACAATAGGGCTATTAGCAACTGCGTTATCAATAAGAGAAGGGTCAATGCCTTGCTCCTGAAGTTTAGCCTTTGCTTTCATTTCTTCTTGTGCGTCAAGTGCCGCTAAATAATCAGCTTGTGAACGTATGGGTTGACCCGTGACCGGGTTATTTAAATGGCCGAATCTTCTGACGTATTCTTCGTCAATGGCTTTTTGCGCTTTCCGGGCGTTTGCTTCGGCTGTTCTTCTTGCTTCTGCATAGATAGCATTTACGTCCACGTTCTGTACTTCCGGCTGTTCAGGCTGTTCAACGGGTGTTTCTTCAGTCTGTTCAACCTCTGTACCTTCCTCGTTAGTGTTCGGTTCAGCGGTTTCCGACATTTCTGCGCTTAAAGTTTCAGGGCTTTCTGCCATAAAATCTTCGCTAGTGAGGTTTTCATTTTCTTCCATATTCAATTTCTCCTTTTCATTTTTGCGCTATTGATGCGATTTATTTGCATTAAAAAAGCACCCTTGCGGATGCTTCTCTAACTACTCTATATCCACGGGTAACTCATCTTTCGCCGTGGCGATTACCTTTTCGTAGTCCGGGCATTTCTTGTTGTAACAAGTAAACTCAACATATCTGTAAAGCTTCTGTTCTTCAGTGTTAAACGCCTGACGTACTTTTGTTATTCTTGCTTCGATATTACATTTCGGGCATAACATTTGACATATCCCCCATTTGCTGTGCTTCTAACTGCTGTTGCATCTGCTTCTGTTCTTCTAATCTCTGCTCTATAACTCTCTTTATCTCACCGGCATGAGGATAGCTGTTACGCTCTTGTTCAAGCCAGTACAGATAATTAGTTTCAAGGTCGCCTAACTGTCCGAACGCACCACTCTGTAACTTCATATCAGCCTGATTCCACATAGCCTCACGATTTACCATGAGTGTAGAAGTCGGGTCTGTTTCAAAGATAAACTCGTCATTCCAATAAGGGGTGTCTGCCGCGTCTATCTTCAGGAAATCTTTGCGGTCAAAGTGTGAATATATTGTTTCACCGTCTGTTCCCGTTGTGATTACGGGTATCGGTTCATCTGCATACGCCAAAGCAAACTTGAACATCATTTCATATAGCTTTGCATACGCCTGATTCTTCATTACACGCTTTGATTCCAAACGACCGGCCGCCTGATTTATAGAATACTGTTTAGCTGTACCTGATAAAGCGGAAGAATCGTATTTACCCTGAAATGAATCCGTGATACCTAAAGCGGATTTAGCCCACTGGTAGTTTTCTTCAAGGACTATTCTGTCCTGACCACATTCAGCCTGAACGGTTATAACGTCTATTAAGCCCTTTTCTGCCGGGGTTTTAACACGAATAACCTTAAATTCTTCGTCAGTAGTTTCAACGCCTAAATCTTCAGGTAAAGTAACGTATGAACCGCCCTTTAAGAGCTTTTCATTTATCTTTGAACCGAGTTTCTTGACGGTTTCCTGCTGGTCAGCGATAACTGCTACATCAGAAGTACCTAAAAGGTGCTTGTCACGCGTTATATTGCGCCTTAAAATCAACGGAAACTCCGAAGGCTTATAATAAGGTATGTCTATCTCTTTTTCGCTCTGTGTGGCTATTTCCTGCCCCGTCATGGGGTCTATAACAAGGTCTTCGGTGATTAAAGTAATCGTTTCATTAGCATCTTCGGTTTCTTTAAACTTTTTACTGCCACATTCACAAACGTCCGAATCATTTGCTTTCTGCTTTCCGCACTTTTCACAAACCTCAATGCGTCTAGCCTGGTAATCTTCAAGGTCTTCCAAAACCACATCACCGCACCAACGATATAAACCGATACCACCCTTTGTATTTTTGTAGTAAGCAGTAATAACTGTAACAATATCTTCCGATACAACACTTTCTCTTATGTCCTTATCAGTTTCGTCTTCTTCGGAAACGTCCTTACCGAACCGTCTTTTAACGTAATCTTTCGTCTGTGACGTTCTTGTGAAGATATAATCCATTTTGTCTACTTCTGTTATGCCTGGCTGGGGTATAACCTGACGGGGGTGAACAGTAGAAATCGCCAAATCACCCATGTTACAGTGGTAACCTTTGGTAATATCCCACTCTACAAGGAAGAAATCACCGCCTTGAATCGGTACAACTCTCTCCTGGAGGTCATTTAACGCTGAAAATCCGAGTAATCTTGTTTCATTTTCAAGAAACTGCTCTATTTTCTTTGCCATTTCCGCATCTTCTTCATGTACTGCGGTAACTTTCGGCATCGGAACTGATACATCAACCTGGGATTCTATCAATTCATACACGATATTTCGTACATTTATCGCGCCTTTAGCCGCATATCCAGTACCGTTAAGGTTTGCTACCTTTTTATCGCCTTCATAATAGTTTTCGTATGTCGTCATTGTGCTTAAATCATCGGCATACTTCGTCTTTGCATTTTCGTACTTGGCTTGCCAGTCTAACAGTTTTTTGTTTGTTTCGGGATTAAGTATTTTATCCATAGTTCTCTTAAACCATTTCATAGCCTAGGTTCTCCTAGTTGCTGTATCATAAGTGCCTTTATCTCTTTACTTGCGCGCTTCCAGTCCTCTATTAAGTCCTTTGACCACTTTGGCTTCTTGTCTTCTTTCTTTTCAGCTCTAGGGGCTTTAGTCCAATAAATACAAAACGCACGAAGTGAATCCACTAGGTGCGTTAAATCATGGGGCTGTTTTGCGTATATTTTAGGTTTGTTCTTGTCTTTTTGTATTTTCTGTAAACACTTGATAGTTTGAGGGCAACAGTCACGCAAAAAGGTTAAATCCGGGTTTCCATTTTCAGGAACGCGCAACCACTCTTTCATCATCATACAACCGTTAAATATGTCGTTTGACGTTTTAACAAGAATGATATCGTGTTCTGCGAAGATATCTGCCACTGATTTACCAGTTTCTTGTCGCCTATTCCATAAATCGGGAGGTGCTAAATACATATCTATATGTTCACCAGCCGACATATATTGAAGCATTTCTGCCGCCTGACTTATTGTCAAATCAGACTGCGATAACTCTCTGTATGCTTGTGCATGACCAAAAACGTCCATTGTGTACCATATAGCGGCGAAACAGTCTAAACCATAGTCAATACTTATGTATCGCCTTACTTTTCCTATCGGTTCCTCGTCTACCTCATGGGTATCTTTGGTAACTTCCGGGAAATATGCGCCGCCGGGTACCATTAAGGCTTCATCTATCGTGGCCGGGTACTCTGCCGTGATTAAATCACCCAAAGCGCGTTTGGTCTTCTTATACCATTCATCATCACGTCTAGGGTCTGCATACCACGGAATGAATATCTTATTAAAGCCATTATCCGGGTCAGTGAATATCTGCTCGAATAATGACCCTCTTTCAATAGTAGAAAGTCCAATGACTTTACCACCACTAGGTCTGTTTATAGTAGGGAAACCAGCTTGCCATATTTCTTCGGCAAATTGCTGGAACGCCCATTCATCGAATATTATCAAGTTAGCTGTAAAAGAACGTCCAGCTCCCGGTGATGATGCAAGTCCTTTAAATACGCTTTCTTTACCATTGGGATAGTAAACAGTCAGTGTTAAGGCTGTTGCTTTAAACGTAATGCCTTGCCAATTCGCCGGTAAGAAGTCCTTATCTGCTATCAGTTCAGGACACCAAGTAAAGACTACCTTTAAACGGCGTACAAGCTCTTTCGCTTCTTCCTCGGTCTTTGACAAACCGATAACCGTTTTACCGGGTGACAATAAGGTATGCGCCGCTACATGAACAACTAACCATGAAATTCCTAACTGACGGGCTTTCAAGATTACGTTCATCTTATGCGCCATGACCGACTGTAATGCTTCTCTCTGTTCTTTCCACATCACAAAAGGCTGTATCAGTTCTTCCGCATCCTTATCTTCAATGTGACCATAATTGTCAATAAAATATTCAATATTGTTGCGACACCGTTGAATCTCATTCTCCCGTATCGCTTCGATTTTCTCTCGATAGTCCATTCCCTGCAAATTTTTATAAAATTTTCTGACGGGGCTTATAGTTCCTAAAATTCGCGCGCGCGTTTTTGCGCATGGGGGTGCGCACGGGGGTACACCCGGCCGGGTACGCATAGGAAGGCCGGAAAAAAATCGCCGGAAAAAATCAGCGGCGTTGCTTCATATACAATACACGCCAGCACACACGCCGACACGCGACCGCGTACACACTCGCACGGGTACACGCCAGCACGGAAGGCCAACGACGCCCGGAGCGAATCGCTTCTTATGCTATACGCGCGCGCGTGAAGCGAACGCCTGAAGCCCGTTTTCAACTATGCGCGAATCTATTGTTTTGCGCACCGAATCGCACAACGCCCGTATTTACGCGGTTTGCGGTCATACGCGCACGCACACAAACCCCGAAAACGTCACGCCGTGAAATATTCTTATAGAATCACCCGGTCTTCAGAGCTTTATCAATAAGACTTTTATCAGCTTCAGTTAAGGAAGCATTTAAATCAACCTGACTGATATCTTTAGGACGATAACCGGCCGTGTCGCGTACAGCTTCAAACGCCTTAAAGCTTCCGTTTAATGCGCTCTTTATCATAGCTCCTAGCATAACAGAAGCAACACTGGAATCTAAAAGGACGTTGGTATCTTCTCCCAGTATTGCTTTTATCTGTCCTTCCGTCATGGTCTGTTCCAACATAGCTTTGGCAAGGTCATTGATATTCTTTTTAGCATCCCTATTCTCTTTAGCTTTTAGACCGCCTATACTTCCGTAATACTTCCGTTCTTCATCCGTCCTATCAGCTAGTGAAACAAGGTTGTTATAACGTCCTATATCACTGCCAAAATACCAGCTATCTTTAGCGAATACATATAATGCTTTTTTTCCGTCTTCAGTTTTTCCGGATATATTCCCATTATCATTAAGAACACAGTCATACACCTTTACCCCGTCTTTAGTGATACATACATTATCACTATCAATACAAGGCCGGATAACTTCACCCAATATGCTATTGTTATTCGTTGTATTCTCTGTCATGGTCTTTTATCCTTGTTTCCTATTACATAAAAAGAAGACCCCTTCCGGCGGCCTTCCTATTTTTTATAATATCACGCCGTTTTTTTGTTTCCAACGTACTAATCAATATAAATGTATTTACTTTTGCTTGATTTTACGGGCTTTCCAGCTAATCAGAAAAACTTTTAAAAAAATTTCAAAAAAGGGGTTGACAGCCATATAACACAGTGTTATATTATAGCCATAACACAGAGTTAGACACGGAGCAACACCCCCCGAAGCACAACCGCACGACTGAAAACGGCCGGCGACTTGAGAAGGAAGACAGCCCCGGAAGAAAAAGAAAGGAAGTAAACAACATGACAGTTAAGGAAGCATACAAAGTTATGAAGCTAAAGGACAGCGACACACTAAACAAAGCTGGAATCGAATCACTGATAAAGACACTTAAAACACAGCGTGTCGCAAACTATGAAAGAAAACAGCACAACACAGAATTAGAAGCACTGGAAACGCTGTTAAAAGTAGCAAAGTAAAGAAGGGAGAAAGACAATGTATCGTGATTATGAAAACCCCGGATTCATAAGAGAACTTATCGAAGAAGCAAAAGACCGCTATAACAAGGCCGTTGAAGCCGGCGAAGACAATGACGAATTAGCTAGATTATACGGTGATATTGAAGAATTAGAACAGCGTCTTAACTGGGCTTATCAGGACGCGGAGTATTAAACCAACAACCAACACAACCAACGAAGGGAGAAAAAGACAATGACAAGTTACGAAGTTATCACAGAACAGATTATCGCAAAAATGAATGAAGGCGTTATTCCTTGGGTGAAGCCTTGGCACTCAAACGCATGGAGCACAGACGGAATGAACAAAATGTTCCCGGCGTACAGTTACAGCAACGGAAAGCGTTACAACTTTATGAATCAGATGCTTTTGGGCTTTGAAGCTGGCGAATTTGCAACCTTTGAACAGATAAAGAAGGCCGGCGGCAAGGTTAAGAAGGGAGAAAAAAGCACAATAGTAGCTGGCTGGATAGTTGAAGACAAGCCGATAACGGATAAAGACGGAAACATATTGACAGACGAAGACGGAAACGAAGAAACGAAAACAACCTTTGCTTTAAGGTATTACAGAGTTTTCAATATCTTAACACAGTGTGAAGGAATGACCCCGAAGCATAACTGGACGAAGGACGAAGCCCCGGAATCAGATTTACAGCCGGAAGAAGCGGCCGAAGCAATAATTGAAAACTATATCACAAGCAAGGACGCGCCGAAGTTTACAGTCTTGAAGGGAAGCGACAAAGCGTACTATTCACCGGCTTTTGACGAAGTAGTGATACCGCATATGTCACAGTTTGAAGCGATAGCCGAATATTACAGCACAGCTTTCCACGAATTGACACACAGCACAAGCAAGGAATCAAGATGCAACCGCAAGACAACCGGCAAAAAGGCCGCTTTTGGTAGTAAAGAATACAGCAAGGAAGAATTAGTTGCGGAAATAGGCTCTTGCTTCCTGAACAGTCAAGCCGGCTTAACAACTGAATCATCATTCAGGAATAGCACAGCCTATCTTCAGAACTGGATGACAGCACTGAAGAATGACCCGAAAATGATTATTCAAGCAAGCGCACAAGCTGAAAAAGCCGCTGAATACATATTGAACGCATAAAGACAACGGAAGCCCGGCCGGAAATATAGAAGACCCGGCCGGGAGAAGGGATAAGAAAACATGAAGTATTTTAAAGTTATTTTTTCAGATTATAGCGAAACAATAGGAACATACAAGACAAAAACGGAAGCGGAAAAGGGAGCGCGCCACTATTGCAAAATATGGAATCTTGACATAGTACCGCGTGAAGTTATCGAAATAAGCGAATCAGAGTATAACAGCCTGAAGCGATAAAGAAGGGAGCGAAATATGAAAAACAGAAGCATAGCTGATACAAGAACAGCACAAACAATGGTATATGATGCGGAAAGAAGGTTAAGAAAAGGGCTTATGACCTTAAGCGATTATAACGAAATAATGCAAGATTTTCAGTTGATTCTACTTTTTGAAACGGTTGAAACGATAAATAAAACTGTAATGGAGTTTTACAAAATGTACGGAGTACACGTTGACGCTTGCGGTATAGGCTGGAAGCTGAAGTGGTACTAATTCAAACCAACAAACCAACAACAACCAGCAAAAGACTGGGGCAAAAGCCCCGGAGAAGGGATAAACAATGACAGTTATGATAACCGGCGCATTTTATAGCGAATATGAAGTATACAAGATAAAAGACAGCGAACTTAATCAATTCACAAAAGACATAACAAAGCTGGCAAACGGTGAAGACGCGGATATCTCAAAATATGACCTGATAGCTTCACAAGACAGCACAAGCATAGAAGACGCACAGAAAATAAGTGACGTAGTGATTTACATTGAAGACCTGATAACGGAGGAATAAAACATGAAAAAATTGATTATAGTAGCACTTTTAATAGCAACATCATTCCTACTAGGAGCATACAGCCGGGATAATAGCAAGGAATACCCGACTTGCGGAATCATTGTAGACGTAAACTATGATACAGACGTAGCAACCTTTGAAGACTTCAATGGATTCCAGTGGAGCTTCTACGGAGTTGAAGACTGGATGACCGGCGACATTATAGCGGTGATAATGAATGACAACAACACGCCGACAATTTTCGATGACAAAATAGTTGATTATAAGTATTGCGGATATATAGGAGAATGAAAATATGGACTATGAAGACTTTTATGATTTAGCAACATACGCAAACGAAAACTGGGGTGGAAAATTCACAGAACGCGAAATAGCCGGAAGTGCATATATTTACAAAACCGACTATGACGCACTAGGAACTGACAGCCCCGTAATAAAATCAATGCTGGAAGTCCTTGAGGATGACGGAACTGAAGAAGCTTTTGACTGGATAAGGAGAATGACACAATGAAAGAATATTTAATATTCAGGGTAAAGATAGATGACCCTTTAAGCTTTGAATATATTGCTGAAGCGCAAGACTATAAAAGCGCAAGGGATAAAGCTAAAGAATTAAAGCAAGAAGGTTATGCTATCGGAATAAATGAAATAACAAGGTTTGAAGCATAGGAAGTTGACACTATTGAAGATGACGTGTAAAATAATAACACAGAGTGATATGAAGGGGTCTAAACATGAAAAAGTGGCACGAATTATATTCAACTGAAGAAGAATTGATAAACGATATGCTTGACACTTATACGAACGATAAAAAAGAGTGCTGGCGGTTAGTTAAAGATTATAGACTGATAAGGTCTTATAAGCTTTACTACTACACCAACAACGGCCTTACACCTGATATGCTGGCAAGAGTTAAGCATTTAGCAAACGAAATATACGATAATGTTCACAGAGTTAAGAAGCTGAAGACACGAAATGAAGTTGTACTTGTAATGGACTGCCCGAAAATCAATAAGGAAAGTGAGGACTAACACATGACTAAAAAGGAACTGAAGACAGCAACAAACAACGCTTTAATACTTGACCTTGCGGAAACATACGCCGGTCTGATATCTAACTATAATTTAGGCCGGGGAATCATCCAGCATGAAAAGCACTTAAAAGACCTTGAAGCTGAAATGCTGAAGCGTGAGTTATTGACGCAAGAAGACATTGACCAACTGAATATGTAAAGGAGTAGGATTATGCCAACATCACAAGCACAGATAAAAGCTGTTAGAAAATGGGAAAAACAAAACTACTGGAAGGCAACCGTCCAGCTTCCGAAAGAGTATGAATCAAAAGTGAAATCATACGGAAAAAGCATAAACGCTTTTATCCGGGATGCAATAGACTTTTACATTGAACATCACAAGTGATATAATATTAAAATACTCCTTTCGCTTGGAGTTGTTGGTTGGGAAAAGCCCCGGTCATTTGGCCGGAGCTTTTTCTTTTTTGTATTCTCTATTGTATGGTTCTGTACTTAAAATCAAGCAAACGTATAATGTCTTTAATTGCATCATTATATTCGCAATCAATAAACGAATCATTTTCTTTTTTTGACATATCAATTATGTCTTTTCTTAACTGGTCTAATAATTGAGTTGAAATGAATACGCGCTCCCTTTTATCGACTATTGCTCTTACTATATCCATTTTATGCCCCCTTTAATGCTTTGTTGACAATTTTAGCTATGTTTTGTGTGCTGGTATTCTCGCTCCGGGCTATCACAGTGTATGGAACGTGGTCTATCAGGCACGTTTTGATTATATAACGCTGGTATGGTTTTAGACTAGCCAAAAAATCATCACACTGCTGTATTGTGTTTTTGATTTTTTCTATCCGGCGTTCCAGCTCGACTATCTTTATCACGTTGCGCTCAACTTTACTGCTGGTATCGCTTGAATGACTGGTATCATCCGAAAGTGTCGGCGTTATCTTCTCCGCTTGCACTCGCAGTATGTCAATTCGTTCCTGAATCTCACGTATTCTGATTTTAAGGCTTTTGTAGTGATACAGCTTATTTCTCATTGATTTTCTCCCACTCGACCTGATAACGCTTTTTGCCTATGTGTTGTAGGCCGCACTCGACAGCATATATCTTCTCATTGACTTTCCCGGCTCGATAACAGAACGCTATATCTTCACCTAACCCCTTGAAAGGCTCAAAAGGGCTGATAAAATGCTTTGCTATCTTCACTAGTGCATCTTTGCGAATCAGACAGAATCCCATGCCACACGCTTTGATTTCCTCGCAACCTTGTATTTTGCGTTTTAACGTGCTTAATTTTGGTATGCGCCGGAATATCCGTCTAGGCTTAATAGAATCGTAAATAATGGGCTTACGGACGCTTTCAGACCTACTCCAATACACGCCTGATACTATTCCTTTGTTTTGATTTAGCAACGTAGCTAACGCAGTGTAAGGAAAGACAATATCTGAATCCACAAACAACAGATAATCGGCATTTTCCTTTATCGCATAGTTGACTATGTTGTTCCGGGCATCGTACACAAGGCTATTAGCTATAATCAACGGCCGGAAATCTATATCCTTGTATGAAATCTGCAACTGTAACAGACTACCGACTGTTTCGGCGTGTATCGTACCCATACAAGGTATTCCAACAACTATTTTCATGCTTTTACCTCTCGATTTTCTTTTCGCCGGTTTTTAAATCTCCAATGCCTACATTTGCATAACATTTAGCCGGCAAATTTGTGCATCCGTCTGTTCCCTTGTATGGTTTTCTGCTTTCGTCTAACAGAATTGTTATGCTATTGCCTATACTTGTAATCGTTCCAATAGAATTTTTAACAGTTTCCCCATAAGACGTTTTACCTGAATAAAAAACTCTTTCCCCTACAAAATAATCTTTAAACATTATTCATCCTCCATTCTTGCACCGCAATTAGGGCAATAATTACTTTCTTTGCAATGCTCATTTTCACATATAGAACATTTGTTATAACAACAATTTTCTTTATACCTTATCCAATGCCCCGTCTTTGGCTCTTGCACTACACCCTTTATCATCATAGTGTCTTTGAAGTATATGCTTACCTCTTGACCTATCTGAAAATCGGGTACATCAACTTCTATAATTGCTTTCATTTTTCCTCACTCCCCTCTGAATCGCACTCTAGGTCGATATCAGGAACAGAATCCCCACACTCCCTTCTCATGCAAAATCTGTATTCCTCGTCTGTTAATGCTCCACATTTCCAGTCACTATATGCGCTCATTCCACTCCTTTCAACGCTGACAGATTATCAATGAATCTGTATAGCGTATAATCTTGAATCATTCCTCGTTTGTGCATATCAATTATGATATCTATAATGTCTTGTTTGCCTTGTGCGTACCCGTCTTTGTAACATATCTCGCACAGCTCGGCCGTTGAATCTTGTAATAGTGTCATATTCCGTATACCTCACTAACGTCTAAATACTTCTTGCCGTTATATTCAACGTGCTTCGGCGTTATGTTCTTTTTCGGATAGTAAACCGGGTCTATCACCGGCGGCGGCAAAGGTTTGCTGAATTGTGCAACTGTTGGCGTGTAGCTTCTCGGCTGTTTTATCTCGTGTCGGAGTAAATATTTCCTGACACCCTGATAGCTCTTTTTCATGCGGACAGCTATTTCAGTGGCCGTTAAACCTTGATTCAGGTATAAATCCCTTATCATCTTGTCTTCTTCTTCAGTCCACGCTTCATTTAAGCACTCAACCCCGTCAAGGCCATATAACACGGTGTACTTCCTGACTGTATGCGAATCCAGCTTTAATACTCTTGATATCTGTTTAAGGCTGTTACCGTCTTTACGCATATCTAAAATTTTTTTAATTGTTTCCGGGTCTAACATATCCCAACTTCTCCATTTCCTTTTGATATTCTTTGTACGGGCTTTCCTGATAAGTGTTCCAGCCTTTAGGTTTAAAGTTGTCACGAATCATGTTTTGCATATCACCCGGAAAAAAGTTTTTGGATGCCTTTTTAGTCTTATAATGCACTTCCATATCGCACCCCCTTATGACCACGGTATTTCTTCTTGTATACCTTCAGGAATGTTCATGAAGTCATTGTTTGTCTGACCTTCTATCTCAAAGTCTGTAATCATCCACTTTGTAAATGTTCTATCTTTACCCTGACTGACTACTGGAAATGCGTTCTTGATAATGATTTTTGTTTTGTTCTCAACCTCAACGCCCTTCTTGAACATACAGTCAAGATAACCGCTTACCCAGTTCCCGTCTTTATCTTTACTGCTGACGCTTATTGAATACGTTGCAAACGGTTTTCCGTTATATTCTTTGTCGTTTCTAAAAATCATTACTGCCTTATCTTCTGATGTGAGTTTCATTTTTATTCTCCCTTCTAGTTAGCTAATAATTCTTTTTCAAGGTCTGATAGCTCGTTAGTGTGTTCAAACTGCTTATACTGTGGTGTCTTTCCAGTAGTGTTTTTCTCTTTGTTCTCCCACGTTCTTACTGAAGCTTTCCAGTCCTTCATTTTGTTCTTACCTATCATCCAGCCTTTAGATTCATAGAAGTCTATAAACTTCTGTGGATTCACATTATTCTTTCTTTCCTGACAATACTCGGTTACTTCTTCAAGTGTAGGTGGCGTGAAACGCCCTATATTATTATTAACCTTACCTATACTATCCTTACCTAACCTATACTGGGTTTCCATTTGGTTGCCATTTGGTATACCAACCGGGAGCATTGTTGTATATGCGCCGTTTTCTTTAAGTTCCAGCATATTTTTTTCTTCTTGGTATACTGTTTCCTTGTATCTGTCTGACCTTATGTAGTTGTTTATGCGCCAATGCTTGATTACAACAATTCCATTTTCAAAAGGAATGATGAATGCTTTAGCCATTAAAAGCTTTAAATCATCTTCACTTGCGCCTATCATCCGGGAAATCTTTTTAGGATTATTTATGAATCCGTCATCGTCTGCTCTCATATTCAGGTGAAAGTACAATGCTTGTGTTGATAAAGGCATTTCAAGAAACGCATCACTGTCAATTATTGTTTTTGCAAACATTCTTCGCTCTGCCATATCTATACAACTCCTTCATAGGTGTAAATTATTATTTTGTTTTTCTTTAAATCCTCAATAGGAATTAGATAGCCTGAAGCGTTGTCACCCATATCTTTAGGTTGCCGGTTAAGACTGTGTATGTACTTCCTGAATCTTTCAGTGTTTATCATGTAAACTGTTTCAGCGTGTGGAATGAAGTACGCTATGTACTTGGCCTTTGTTTTCTCGAAACAGCCTACATTTCCGTTCGTTTTAACCTCATAAACAATGTTTCCGGTTTCATGGGCTTTATAATCTGTCTTGACTTCTACGGAATGAAATTGTCTTTCAAGGTTTTCTACAAGAAAATCAATATCTTCTTCCTGATAGTGCTTATCTTCCCGAACGTCAACAACACTTCTGACATTTGCTTGCTTGTTAAACAGATTCCATACAGCGTGTTCGCCATATCCACCGTGTTTAAGACTCTCCGAAAAGCTCATTTTCTTCATCCCCCTTTTCTTCAAGGTAAACCTTGATATAAGGCACTAAAGAATAAACAAAAGTATTCGTTCCGTATTCAAGATATTCCGGGCTATCATCTTTGAGATATCCTGACTTCACTAAAGCGTCATTGATAATCTTCCGGGCGGCCGCCGCTATGTTGTCATAATCGCGTTTATGGCCCTTTTCCGGCTCACAAAACACATAGTGCGGTATAACTACTCCTGTCGGTTTCCAACGCCTTAAACCTACCCTTATCGCGTTTATAGCTATGGTTTCATAGTCACGCTTCATGCGGTTGTATGACAAAGGGTGTCGCTCTGCTTCCCGGAGTAAATCATTCAGGCCGGGAAATGTCTTTGTGGCATTCTTTAGTGGATAAAAAGCACCGCATATCTCAAAAGACAAGAAGTCCGGCTCATAAGTAACTTCTGCCGTATCGTGCTCTAAATTTTTCCCTAGCATTTTGGATATCCCCCTTGTGTGCATTTTCATTTAATTCAAAAGCTAACTGTCCTACTATCTTTGATAGCTTTCCGGCCGTTCCGTTGTTGTGTATCTCGTTATGGCATTCCCGGCAACACGGCACGAAAAGTCCGTCATCATCTGCCAGCTTGCGAAGCGCACCTGAATACACTAAATGATGCTGTTCGCTGGAAGGTTTTCCGCAAAGAAAACAGTATTTTGTATAATCAGTGATATAAGTACCCATATTTACCCCCTATTCTTCTATCAGGTCGTACATTGAAACGGCCTTTGTTAAGACTTTCTTTGACTTGCAATAATCACACTTGCCACATTCCACTGGTTCAGCTTCACCGTTCTTGACCATAAGTACGCTTGCCATGTTCTTTTCAACCTCATTCAATGCGTGGTCTAATGAAAGCTGGTCTATTGCTATAACCTCTATCTCCGGCTCGTCTTCCTTTGTGACTGCCGCAATATAGCAAGGTAACTTTTCGCCGGTATTTATCTCAACGATTTTCTGATAGACTGCTAACTGACCCGTGTAACCGAAAAATTCAACAAATGATACACGGCCAAACCCGGCAACATCCCACGACTTATGTATATTCGCGCTTGTCTTCAAATCCACTATTGCCACTCCCGGAATGTAGGAATCTAACTTGCATTTCCAGTCACATCCGAACATATACGCTGTAAAAATCTTCTGTTTCTCACCTGACATGAATTTCATAAAGAAATCATCACGTTCGCATCTTTCTATCATCTTTTCAGCAAGCTTGTATTCAGCCTTTAACGTACCCTTCTGTGTAAATATTTCCGGGTGTTTAAGCTTAAATTCAGGTAACGTGCCTTCAAAGTGTGCGTCAACGTAACTGCCGACAAGCATAGCCTTTGTAGGCTCTTGGTCATATTCTCCATTGATTCTTGCTAAAGCTCTTGCTTCACAGCCTACAAGTCCTAAATAGCCGCAAAAATCAACGTATGTATGCCATGACATATATTTTTGATTTGCTTCAGGTGTATAGTAGTTCTCGTTAGTAAGTACAAATTCTTCGCTCATGCTTCATCCCCCTTTAAAAAATCAGGTAACTCTATCTGTTCTGCTTCAACTTCTACTGCTTCAACCTCTATTGCTTCTTCCTCTTGTTTAGCAAAAGGGTCTTCAACGATATCGCTTGTTTCACGCTTCTTGAAATCAAATTCGCCTTCTTCATCCCATGTTTTGTGTGCTTCAACGGATTCAAAGTCTACTTCGATATGCTTTGTTAAGCGGCCTAACACTGTCTTCTTGGCCATTTCACCCCAGCTATCTTTCCACGCTTTAGCGTCTGCTGTCTTGCTGTACTTCTTGCGAATATCGTTTATCTCGGTCTTGCTCATGGATTCGTATTCCATGCCCCCGTCTTTATAAAGCACTACTGCAAACGCGCCTATTTCCGGGCTGTCATTAAAGGGAATCGGTGAGAAGTCTATACTTGGCTGTCCGTTTACTATGTTTTCAGTAAACTTGTCGCCTTCCCTTACTACCTTTGCGTAAATGTCAAGTATTGGCCGGATAGCGTACTTCTTAACAAACTTCTTCTTCCCGATATATGACATTTGAAATCTCAAATTATTGCCGTATGGTATCAGGTAGCACTCGTTAGACATAAAATCTAACCCTAAATACGCACCCTTTATCAGTCCTGAAATAACTTGTTTTCTGTCAGCAAAACCGGCTAACCCGGCATTATTCTGAACAACTGATAATGCGTTCTGCACAAACCTTGTCATGTTGAAATCTTTAGGCAAGGCATTCTGCTCTGCTGTAAGCTGGTCAACTAACATATCCTTTGCGGTTGTCTGTAATTGATTTTTCTGTTCGCTCATATAAACCCCCTATTCGTAATGAATCTTTGGAACTGCTTCCAGTAGGCAGTCTTTACATATCTCACGGCCTTCATATTCATAAAGGTCAACGTCTTCTTCTCCACAGTCATCACATACCCATATAGGTACGTTGCGGTATCTGCAAGAATTTCCTAAACAACCCATTTCAGGTGGGCAACCTACACATTGATTTTCGTATCTAACCATGCTATAATCTCCTTAACAAATAAAAGAACGTTAGCGTTCGGGAAACTCGTTATCTTGGTCGGTGGCGAGTTTTTCTTTGCCATAAAGTTTCTCGTTGCACTTTCTTATCCACTGGTCATACAGTGCGGCTTCCTCAGCCGTGTTTGTGTTTCTAACTGCTTCACTCACAAGAAATGCAACTGGTTCTAAATCGAAATATCCCATTACTTTTTCCTTCCGAAGTACATATTTTGAACCTTGATTATGTCTGTGCCTTGCTTAAAATTGCTTTGCCAAACATAATCACTTTCAAGTTGACTTCCGTTCATTAAAAGATATGTGGCGGTTGCGAAATCACGTTCTGTCGGAGTTTCCCAATATCCTTTACCTTTACGGGTACATGAGTATTGTCTACCGTTATCTTGAAAAGCAACTTCCTCAAACGTGTTCGGAAAATCTTTATCTGCTACTCTGTTGAGAAAAACGCTTCCAACGTACAACTGCATCGTGTCTGAACACCAATTTGAACCGCTTTCCCCGTGAATGATTCTTGCTAGTATTTCTAATTCATTTGCATTTATGAGAAGGCCGGTTTGAAGTTCCTCAACGTGTTCTGTGCTGTTTCGTTCTTCCAGTTTGACGGTCATCTTTTCAAACTGTTCAATAGTGACTTCAATGACTTCATCTTCTGCTTCAGGTATGACTTCAAATATCATCCCGATAATCACTATCGTTGCCACTATCAGCCATAAGAAAGACCAGCGTTCTCCAAACTCTTTACGTTTCATCTTTTATCTCCATTCCTAATTCACTTGCGATAGCAAACGCTATAAACTTGGTATTTTGTTTAGAAAAAAAGCACCTGACGGAGTTTTCAGAATAGTTGATTCTGTTCGCCAGCTCTTTCCGGGAAATCCCTTGTTCCAGCATCGCTATCTTTGCTTTGCGTTTGAAGTCTTCATACTGTTCTTCATTCATTTCTACTCGGTACATTTACGCTCCTTAAAGTTGTCTAGCCATGAACGGTATATTGTGAAGCTCCAGCGTTCGCTTCCGTCTTTTTTATCAGCTATGCCGATATCAATTACCTTGTGCTTCATCCATGACCTCAATGTTCCGGGGTCTATACCTAACTCTTTGGCCGCATCCCTGACTGTTACCTTTTGAAAATCGCTATTAGTGCAACTATCGTTTCCAGTATTAAGGCTATCCATAATCTCTGTTGTTTCCTTTCTTCTCTTGCCATTTGGCCTTCAAAAGTGAAGTACGATACTTGTTCCATAACTCGAACACTCCTTTCCATTGATAGAACTATGCTGTACGGAAGTATTCGTGTTATGCTTTATCCGTAATCAGCAAGTGCCTTTGCTTTTTACTTGCCCCGTTGGTATGCCACTACCAATGGGGTTTTTAATACTTTTTTCCCTTTAAACAAGGGTCTTTGGCGTTATATCCAAACTGTTCATCATAAGTTTTGTATTTTATGATGTAATCACGCTCCTTGTCTGTTCTGTCTGTGAACAATATTCCTTCTTCAAGAATCTCAAAACCAAATTTGTCATAGCTTTCATTATTCAAAAGAATGTTGCTGTGCTTGTGTGATTTTAAATCCCAAAAGTGTTGCTGGATTCTTTGTCTTGGATAATGTGTTCTGCCTATATACCTTTTTCCATTTTTGAGATTCACTAAAGAATAGATAGTGTAAGTGCATGGAACATCAGTGCAATACTTATAAAATTTCAATTCGGAAACGTCTGTCTGAATCATTTGTTCTCCTTTACTCACGCTTCGTGAGTATTTTTGACAAAAAAAATCTTGCCTATGGGCTTCTTATAATAGTCTGCTATCGCTATCTTAATATTATCCCTTGGAACACGCTGGTCACATTCATACATTGACAATGCGGAAGGACTAATATTTAATGCCCCGGCAACTTCATTTATTGTCTTTTTCTTCTCTGTCCGTAAGGTTTTCAATCTCTGACCTATTGTTTCATTACCCAATATCTTGTACCCCTTTCCTAGATTTGCTCCACATATCGTGTAGCATATAGACATAGTACACGATTCGTGAGTGCTTGTCAACACATTTCGTGAAATTTTTTGTGGAAATTTTTTTCTTCTATGTTTATAATAAAAACAGACAAGGGGGTGATAGAATGTCTGACTTTAAAGATATGCTGAAATACTTTAGGGAACGTGAACATTTATCACAAAAAGAGTTAGCTGAAAAACTGGGTATATCTGCTTCAACTATTAGTATGTATGAAGTGGGAAGTAGGCATCCTGACTTTGAAACGGAAGAAGCAATAGCTGACTTCTTTAATACTGACCTTAACACTTTAAGAGGAAAGCGTTTACCTGAATTATCAAAAGCGTATGAACATTCTGATTTTCTTAATTCCATTTCAGACAATGAAATAGAATTGTTAAAAAGAATCAGGGCATTAGAAGCTGTATATACCCCGGAGCAAATTGAACGTGGGTTGGAATTTATTGCATTGTATCAGAACGCGATTCCTGAAATTCAGACTGCGGTTGAAAGTCTTTTAAAATCTCAAAAGCGCGATTCTTGATATCTTCATCTGAAGATAAGAATAATTCAAGCAAATCAATAAGTTCCATAATTGCACCCATAAGGAGAAATAACATGAATTGGAATGAGTTTGTAAACAATGTTCAGGCTGGTCAAGTTGACCTCGATGAATTAAATCACGTCATAAAAATGTATGAGTTATACAAAAACTCTAGTCCTGAACTTCAAGTAATGGTTGAGCATCTTCTTGAGGAAGGCAGTTCGCAAGAAGCCATTCAACAAGACTGATATATTCTTTTTTGGTTTCCATATACTTTAAAACGAAAGATTCAAAATTCATATAACTACCCCCTTTCTTTTGGTAAGAAAAGCGTATCATGTGTACAGTCCAAAAAAAAGTTCTACACATGGTGTATGGGTTTCAGTTATAGAACAAGAGGTGTTCGATGAATAGTACTAAAGACCTAATTATAAAATTAAAAGCGGTTCGAGAAGAAAAAGGGTTATCCTTTAATGACATAATGAGAATTATGGAAGATAACGGCGATTACCTTGCAAAGTCCACACTTTCAAGGGTGTTCGCTGACGGTTCGGAAGAAAACTCTTTTCGCTATGAAGAAACGCTACGCCCAATAGCAAAGGCATTGTTGGATATTGAAGATATTGAGGATGATGATAATACCGATGTTCGTGCTATGAAGTCACTTCTTAAATACAAGATAGAACGTATTGAGGAATTGGAAAAGCAAGTGGAACACCTTGAATCCGCTTTAGACAAGGAAAAAGTCAAGTACCATGAGAAACTAGACAAAGAACGTGAACAGTTCCAGCGCAGTATTGACTTCCTAAAAGAACAGATATCCCTTAAAGATAAGCGTATGGATATGTTATTGGATGCTGTGTTTACAAAGGACGTTCAACACAAGGAATTATTAGAAGTTATTTTATCTTGTCCGGCAAGAAAAATCGAAAAGTGTGGTGAATGATTATGAAAAAACTACTTTTACTAACAATTATATCTCTATTATTATGCGGTTGCGCTGATGATGCGCCTACATACGATGACGGTTATCAAAAGGGATATGAAGAAGGCTATGAAGCCGGTCGTGTAGACGGATATAATACCGGGCTTGAAGAAGGCCGCATCGGTGGACTAGAAGACGGGAAAATTGCCGGATATCAAAACGGTTATTATGACGGGCAACGCGAAGGTTATGAAGAAGGTTTTGAAGACGGAATAACTACCGAAGTAGAAGAAGAATGAGAAACCCTAACAACTACGGTACAATTACAAATTTAGGTAAGGGAAGGCGTAAACCTTTAGCTGTCCGGGTACACGTTGGTTCAAAGCTAACCTCTGATATGCGTGAGATACCGCAATATAAATATATAGGTTACTTTGAAAACACGCCTGAAGGCAAGAAGGCCGCTATTCAGTTGCTTGCTGAATATAATCAAGGGCATGAAGCGTCTGCAATTATGAAGAAGCCTACGTTCTTTGAATTAGCTAATGAATGGTTAGGCCGGCATGAAATGTCTTTAAATACTAATAATAGCGATAATGTTGACAGCAACATAGCACACTATAAAGCTTCCCTGAATAAGTGTGCTTATATAAAAGACAAACCGATAGACAAGATATCTTTTAAAGACGTTCAGAATGTTGCTGATTCTGTTACCACTATGAGCAAGTCTTCCGTTATGAAGCTGAAGACGCTTATAAATGGTACTTTTGATTTAGCAAGACGTAATAGATATATCCCGGAAAACTTCATCTGTGATGTTGACTTTAACTATGCCCGGAAATCTGATTCTATACATGAGCCTTTTAATGAAGATGAAATAAAGAAGTTATGGGAAATGTCACAAGACAGAGAAGTTAAAGCCTTACTGATAATGATTTACACCGGCTTTAGACCTACGGAGTTTATGCGTATTGAGAATAAGAACGTACACCTTGAAGACAGATATATTGTAGGTGGAATGAAAACGGATGCCGGCCGGGATAGAATAGTTCCCATACATGAGAAGATAGTTCCCTTTGTTAGATACTTTATGTCTGACGATGAATACCTATTTAATAATCAAGGCAAAATGTGGTCATATTCAAGGTATGTTGTGGCCTATTGGAATCCACTTATGAAACGCCTGAATATGAATCATCTGCCGCATGATACCCGGCATACTTGCGCTACACTTCTTGACCGGGCTAATGCTAACCCAAACTGTATTAAAGATATTCTCGGTCATGCAAGGGAAGGTGTGACTAACAGAGTGTATATTGACAAGATTCTTAAAGACCTTTTAGAAGCTATAAATCTTATAGATATTCCAGTTGAATAACAAACGGTTGTAGCCGGTGTGTAGCCGATTTGTAGCCGAACAGCAAAATCTTACTTCATCTAACATCCCTCAAACCCTTGAAAATACATTGTTCTCGGAGTTATATTTTGATTACCGATGTACTAATCGTGCATTGAAAAATCAAGGTTTTTCGCGTTTTTGTAGCCGATTTGTAGCCGATTTATTTCTACTAATTTCAGCTAACAAAATCTAACTTCACTTTATTATACAACAATATTTCAAAAAAGAAAGGGGCGTATGCCCCCTTCTCTAATTCTGTTTAGCTTCCATAAGCTGACGTATCAGTTCACGTTCCTTTTCGGTTTTAGCATCACGAAGCATATTTTCAAGTTCCTCTGTTCTGCTATATCCTCTGTAAGAACCACGTCCGTATGAATCGTCATAAGAACCTTCATAAGAACCTCTGTGAGCATAGCCACGTCTTGAATATCTACCTCTTGCGTATGAATCATCGTCATACATATAGCGTTCAGAATAATCATCTTCCTCTTTCTTCATAGCGCATATGATAGATATGTCTTTAATGTTATCGAGAACCTTATACATTACGTCAAGGCTACCGGGGTCAATTTCACCACGTTCAACAACTTCCTTGATTTCTTTCTCTAAAAGTTTAGTTGCTTCTCTGTAAAGTTTTTCCATAGTGACACCCCCTTTACGCTACCGGGGTAAGGCTTTCGATAATCTGCTGTGTCTGTGCTACCTGTGAAGCGGCTAAAGTTGCCATGTTAAGCCTGTTCTGTAATTCAAGAATCCTATCATTCTTCTGCTGAATTTCCTGTGAGCATAATGCGTCAAGAATCTTCTGCGTGTTTGCGGTCTGATTAGTTATAACTTCTCTTAAACCGTCAGATATAGCGGCTCTATCAGCGCAATTTTCTGTTGCTACGGTGTATTTCAGGTCTGCAATATTAGCCCTGTTTTCGCAACAACAATTCTGTAAAGCACTCTGAATACCAAACATCTGTTGCATATTAGCCATCTGTCTAGCGTTGTCAGCTATTTCTGTCTGTGCGAATCCGTTATTAACTGCGGCTGTTACTCCGGCGAATCCACCACAAAGAGCTGTCTGAACATCACCGAATCCGCTTGTTACGCTGTTCTGTAAAGAAGATACCGCGTTGTTTGTCTGCAAGTTCTGGAATCCGCTAGTAGTGATATCAGCCTGATTCATCCAAGGGTAGATATCTGCTCCACCATAACCGCCAAAGCCGCCACCAAAGCCGCCCCAACCGCAAAGAAGAAGCAATATAATCCAGCCCCAGTCACCACCGAAACCGCCGCCAAATCCACCGCCATATCCAGCCGGTGCAACTGGCATTACCATTGAGTTACCATTGTCGTTTGTCATTTTGTTTTTCTCCTTTCAATTTTTTAAGGTTAGCGACTATCCTCGACACGGATAGCCGGTATATAAAGTTGCGCACACTTTATTTCATGTTAAAAAACTGCTGAATCATGGGGTTATTCCTCATGTTCATAGCATTATTTACTTGTGCTTGTGATATCTGCCCTGAATTAAGTAAGTGCTGAATAATATCATTAGGGTTATTCAAGTTTTGTGGAATATTAAATCTCTGACTTAACATAGCCATTGGATTCTGTCTGAAACTCTGAAACATTTGCATCATATTATTGTTCATCTTCCGTCACCTCTTTCTTAACTGTCCTTTTGGGTTTATCTATCTTGTCTTTCAAGTCCTCATACAAAGCTCTAATTTCGCTTATTTCGGCTTTTATATCATCAAGTGGTAAAGATATCGGTTCGTCCTTTACCGGCTCGATTTTGGGCGTTCCCACGTCTAAAACATACTTTTCAAAGACAGGTGTATCAAACTGTGAATAGCCTATTGTTTTTGTGTAGATATAAGGTGCGTTGTCATGCTTGAAAATAATCGTGTTTCCCGGTGCGACTGGATAATTTCTAGCCATATCTTCACTAGGAACATTCACAATGTTGTTCTGTGGCATCTGAATAGGTTGCATCTGCTGTAATAAAGGGTTGTAATAGTTCATGCTCGTTTCTCCTTATAGTAGTAGTATGTTGGAATTTCCATTGAAGAATCCCACGCATCTAGTATGTTTCCGTCAATACACGCTATAACGTGACTTCCAGTACATAGAAGATACTTACCTTCCGGGTTATCTATACAAAAGTCCTGTGCCGTATAACAGTCAGGGCAAGTGTTAGGAATAATCGCCTTTTTGTACCCTAGTCCTTTAAGGTATGATGCAAAAACCGCATTTGAATTAGGCAAGTCTGCCATTAAAAGACCTTCTTTGCAAAGTTCCATGTAGGTAAACTCCCACGATTTATCTGTGAGAATTGCTATTCCTCTGATTACGCAGTCACCAGTATTCTTTTTTAAGGGATTTACATTTGTCTGTATGAACATACTTAAATTTTGGCATAAAAAAAGAACCCCCACGATAACGTGAGGGTATCTTTTTCGTATCAATTACAGTATGCCTTTGCCTACCATTTGTTGTTCTTTTCTTATTGCATTCTGATTAGACGGTGTTGTTCCACCACTACGAACGAGTGCATCAAGAATAGCGGCGTACTGCTGTGCCTGAACATCGGAATTGGGTATTGCGGAAGTAGGCATACCTTCCCATGAACCATAACCTCTAGGAAGAACCTGCTCTGTTCCGATAGATGAAGGCATCATAAACGCTCCAGCACCAGTTACATATGCGCCTGGGTTCATATCAGGTGTCTGCTGGCCATTGTACGGTGTTAAGCCCATGCTTGCCAGTGTTGCAAGGTAGTCCTGCATATAAGGCTGGTTATATTCGGGCGCAAAACCCTGGTCATGTGTTGCCGCATATATAGCATTTGCATCTGTTCCGCTCATGTTGTTGTTTAACTGTGACTGTGTTCTAGGGTCACCGCCTACTACATATGCCGTGTCTTTTCTGTAATCCATATCTCTTTCCTCCTTTGGATTCATAAATGCTTAAACAATGTCATTTCATTTTTATATACAATTCTTTTAATTTGAACCGTACTCATATCTACTATTTCTGCTATCTTTTCATAGGTGTAACCGTCCACATAGCGCAACAAAAGCACCTCGCGGTGCTTCTTGTTGTGTATGTATTCGGCTACTACCTCTTTAATGTGACTGTTGGTTATGTTCTCTAGGTTCATAACTCTCCTACTTCTTCTTGCTAACCTTCTTTGTTTTCCATTCACCTTTTTCCAAAACTGGAATGTAATTGTCTGTCGGATTTGTTAAGTAAATATCCCATATCTCACGGCCTTTTTTCTCACTTGTAATGTTACAGTCATTGAGGTATGCGATAATCTCTTTTTGTGATAAATCACCACTAGGCTTTCCGTCTGAACCAGGCTGGTCAATAGAAGTAAATGTTACGGCAAAAGTTTCGGGAGAAGGCTTTTTATAATTACCTTTAGCCGCATTTGCTTTGGCATCGTTGTAGCGAACCACCGAAGCAATATTGTTACTCATGCCATACTCTTTAAGAACGGGTAGTTCTTCCTCGACTTCTTTAGTATATTTCTTGTAGCCTTCCCAGTTATCAGTGCTATCTGTTATCTCATTATCCTTCAACCATTTACGATAATCGGAATATAAATCATAGTCTTTACTACGATATGCGGCTTTTGCTGATTCAGAATCATAGTTTTCAACGCCATGTTCTTTCCAAGTGTTGACATACTCTGCTCTGTATGCAAGATTTCCTTTATTATAATATTCTCTGTTATCCTGCGTGTTAGTTAAGCCGTATTCTTCCAAGGCCTTCTGATATTTAACTTCATCGTTTAAGCCTTCAACGCCCTTTTCCTTATAAGCATTACGATAATCTTCATTATCTGTAAGACCATTTTCATCAAGGGCTTGCTGGTAACCTTCCCATGAAGAAATATCTTCACCGTTCTGCTTTGCTTTTATAAAGAAGTCTGACGAAGGATAACCGCTTGCTTCCAGTTCGCTTTTTAATGTAGCAGTTTTAGCCTTGTCAGCAAGGAATGAAATACGTTCATCGTCCGTCATATCCATTAGTTTCGCATCGTCTTTAGTTATTTTCGGATTAGAAACAACTGCCTGTTTACCTTTTGCTAATGCCACATTTTCAAGTTCTCCAAGAACATAGGCTTTTTCATCGGCACTCAATGACATATATTCTTCATTCTCACGCGCATTATTGATTAGTCTTCCACGCTCCTGACCTGATACATAGGCGGCTCTTGAATGTTGTGTGTTATCAAGTTTCAACTCCGATTCATCATCAAGTTTTATCTTTCTGCCAATGTCTGCTGGTATATAGTCGCCAGTCTGCGTTTCAGCATTTAAAGCGTCTATATAATCAAACCTTTCATCGGGATTTCTGTAACTTGAACCAGTCGGGTTAAGTGTGGTATTGAAGAACTGTCCTGCCTTGCTCTGATTTCGTGTTACCTCATTTCCAAACAAGTCATATTGTGCTGGTAATATTTTAGAAGCCCACGGTGTTCTTGATATAGCCAACCCCATAGCGGTTTCAAGCGGTTTTCCGTTTGAATAATAATCACGTTTGGTATCATCTACCAGTTTTGAAATATCATTTACTGCACCGCTAAAGTATCTTGTAGGCATCTGAACAACCTGGTCAATAAAGTTTTCTCCAGCCCCTTGACGACCATAACTAGTGTCAAACAAATTAGCAATACTCTGTAATGTTGACTGCTCCAACATTGAATTGACATATGAACCACCAATGGATTTAACCCTTGCAAAAATATCATCAAGGGTTTTGTCACTGATTTTCTTTCCGTCCATTAGTTCATCGTACAATTCTTGCATTGCTATCATGTTAGTTGTTGCTGGTTGCAACCAACTGTAAGGAATGTAGTTATCACCTAAATCAATTTCTTTACCCGTTATTTTGCTAACAAGGTCTGCAATTCCTTTAGTAGAAACTGAATAAGGTTTCCAACCTTCTCCCTTCATATAATTAGCAATATCTCTATCTTCATTTTCCTTACCAGTAAATATTCCACTTGAATACAAGCCTAAAGCCAAACCACCAAACAATGTGCCTGACAAGCCTTTTGCTATCTCATCAAATGCTTCACCTACTGTGGCTTTAGTGTATTTACTATGTGCATTAAATGAAGGAGCATATTTCTGCAATGCTGGAACTATTACGTTTGCGTATATATCTCTGACCAAACCAGCAGGGCTATAATCAAAACTCCTTACTGCCAAGTTAGCAGTCGTTTTCGGGAAGGGTGCTAACACTTCGCCTACTATCGGAATTTTATGTAAGTTCTTGAACTGTTCCGTAATCAGATTATCGTCCTTAAACGTAGCCCTTAATGCTTCTGACCTAGCCAAGTCGTATGCTTCGGGAGGAATATCGTTTATATCTTTTATTCCTTGTGCCTGGATATAACTTGCAAGTCTATCTTCAAAGTTTTTCTTAACAAACGGGTTATCTTCAAGTCCGCTTAATGACCCGTAAATCAACTGTCGGAAGTTCTCTAAAGATGAAATGTCAGAATCCATAGCGGCATAAGCATCTTCTGAACCGATTTTTTTGAGGAATTTATTTCCTGCTTCTCCAACTTTGTTTTCAACTTTTTCAAGAACTGGAATCTTGCTTGTCAAGAAATCGTTTGCTTTAGATACGACATTCTTCTTACCAGTGCCAAACATATATTTAGCACCAATTTGGTCAGCATATTTTCCACTAAACTTGTCTACTACGTCTTCCGTTAATGCACCAATACCGCCTTTTGCTTCTACGGCCTGACGCGCTAAATTCTTTGCGTCCTTTTTAACAATAAGTGCTTGTGTAGGTACATAGTCCTTGTCAAAAATCGAATAAGCCTTCTGACCTAAAGCCGATATTTTCCTTGATAACGCGGCCTGTGGTAACATACCAATGTTAGCAAGCACGTTCTTCTCATGTGTCGGAAGTCCACTCAACATGATAAGGTGTGCAATTTCTACCGCTTTATCCTTTACTGACCAGTTAGCCTGACTTGAAAGTATCATGTTAATTCGGTTAATACATTTCTGTTTTTCAAGAGAAGACAAGTCCTTGCCGTACATTTCCTGGGCTATATCCAACAATTCCTTTTGTGCATTAGCATCAAGGTTAGGTAATTTGTTTGCCCCGTACAATAAGTCTTTAACCGTAACTGTATCAACATTTTTACCAGTCAATAGCATATTGTTAAAGTCTTGCATTGTTACACTGCTTCCAACTTTCTGCAAGTCTTCTTCAATATCTCTATATAAAACACCAGTTTTAAGCATATCAAACCAGTCTTCACGGGTAATCTGCTTGCCAGCCTTATTCAAGTCTTCAAGGATTCTTTCAGAAGTTTCATATCCAGTTTTAAGCATTTCATTAAAGTCTTCTACTGTGACTTGTTTACCATATCTATGCAAGTCTTCTTCGATAACATTCCTAAATCTGTTATCTTTTAGCATCTGCTCAAACTGTTCTGCGGTTACATATTTTCCGTTCTTATGCAAGTCTTCATAAACCATGAAACGGTATTCTTTACCAGTTTTCATAAGTTCTAGCATCTGTTCGTAACCGTTAAGTTTCTGTCTATATCCTTTTTTGTTTGTATCATTCCATATTTTCTTTAACTGTGCGGCCGCTTCATCATACGATAAATCACCACTGATACCTTCGTTTATGATTTTTGCGCCCTTGTCAACGGCATTATCAAGGTTTCCTACAAGTCCTTTGCTAGTCTTGTCAACTGCTAAATCATGTACCGTTTGGTTTGCGGCCATTACAACACCAGCAGGAGAGTTCTTTTTCCAAGCGGCAGTTGCTTGCAAACTTGAAGCAGTTTTACTTCTGTTCTGCGTCAGTTTATACATAATCTCGGCCGCTTTGGTGTAGTCGCCAGTTTCCCGTCCTTTGTTTAATTCTTTAGTCCAGGCCATCATTGCTTCGTCTACTTCTTGTGGAGTAAAGATTTTATCAGTAGAACTATCAATAATGTTTTTCACTGTACCGTCATAGTCTTCCGTTAAATGCTTCGTTGCGTTTTCAAGGTCTTTACCTCTATCGCCCTTTAATATATGGAAGTTTTTATTCTGTGTATTAAAGTATTCATTATTCAGTTCTTCATCGGTCATTCCAAAATTGCCTTGCTTGTTTGTCCTAAATGCTGAAACAAACTGCTTGTTACGCAAAGCATTTTCGTCTATGTCAAGTCCTCTTTCGCTTGCACGCCTTATCATGTCTTCAAACAAAGGGTCAAACATTCCACCTTCATATGCTTGTTTGTGAACTTGTGTAGTATCACCTTTTAGACTTAACGCATAGTCTATAATTCCCTTTGCCTGACTTTCTGTTACATCGGGGTCAAGTCCGTTCTGAACCATGTAACGGGTCAATGCACCACCCGTCTGCTGGTCTATTTCATTAAACACGGTATCAATAGGTGTGCCACCCTTCATTACGAATCTTCCACTACCATGACCCGAATAAAGAATATTATTCAAATCACGCATAGTTCTGTCGGGCAATTCACCTCTTGATATTTTTGATATGTTTATAACACGTCCTTTTAGTGCGTTTGCTAGTGCATTTCTTTCTTCTTTAAGGCCAGTATCAATAGTTTCAACTATTTCAGAATTGCCCCTTAAAGCAGTTTCTATCTCTGAATATGCTTTTTCAAACTCATTCATAGCATTTATTATCTGCTTTTTGGTCTTCGATTTATTGAAATTGTTTATAGCCTTTTCTAACGCACCAAGTTTTTCTCCAACAACAGACCTAGTTTCGTCAGACATTTCCATTGTGTCTACGGCATGGGCTAAATCATACTTATCTATGTTGTCTGCCTGGGTTAAGGGTTTTGGTTCTACCTTTTGGCTTACTTCCTGCGCGTTCTGATTTAAACGTCTAACTTCATCTTCCTCTAGTGGTAAGTTTTTAGGTGCTTCCTCAACAACTTCGTCCGCTTGCTTAACTGCATCATCTATCTTATTTGTTTCTGCATCGGCTATTTTCTCTGTGATATCATCAACAACGCTTTCAGAAGCATTTTTAGGTAAGTTGTCTGCGTTCTTTACACCTTGTCCAACTGCTTCATCTGCATTTTTAGCGGCCGCTTCAAGTGGATTCATTGCTTCGTCCTGTTCTAAAGCAGTTTTTATAGCATCTGCCAGTTCCCTTACCTCATGTTCCACCGCTTCTTGCGACCGTTTGTCACTTGCCATTTCTGCAAAATAGTCAAGTCCTTCGGGTTCAACATTAGCAATACGTTTATTCTCGGCCATTTTTGCAAATAAATCTGCACCTTCTAACTGCTTTAAGGAATCGTCTAATACACTCTGCTTTTTTAATGAGTTTACTATATCTCCTGCGTTTCCTACTAAAGCACCACCAAGATTAAGTCCACCGTTAAGTGCAACATTTCCAAGGGTACTTAATGTAAGGTCTTTTCCCTTCTTGCCCGATGCTTTATCTGCTAAATATGTAGGAAGAATATCTGTTAAAAAGTCAACGGGAGCATCTACCAGTGCGTCTGTTGCTATCTGACTTGCTAAAGTGCCTTTTCCAAGAAGTTTATTTGATACTTTTGCTAACTTATCGGCATACTGTGTTCCACCAAGAAGGAATTGTCCTGCAAGGTTAGATGCAATACCGCCACCAAGAAGTCCAGTATAATAAGCAATAGGGTTCTGCTTCTGTGCGTTTGCAACCATTTGAGCGTATGTACCGTCTGTATCTCCTGCTTTCATAGCCGCATCGACAAAAGGAATGGTCTGCATAGTACCAACTAACGATGATTCACTATCCATAACCTTTGTTTTAAGGTAACCTATCTTCTGTCCGTATTCACGTTCTTCAGGGGTAAGTTCCTTTGACGGGTCGTAACGAGGAATCCCTTTTTCATCATATACAACGGTGTAATCAGGAACACTTATCCCGTCAGGGTGTGCATTATCAAACACAAGTGTAGTTGCGTTCTCATTCTTTTGACCCAGTTCACTATTCTCATAATCATTTATAAGTTTCCATGCGTACTGTTCTTCCGACTTTGAAAGTTTTTTGTTAGGGTCAAGATATTCATTTATAACTGCGGAAGTCTTTTTAAAACCTCTTTCATCGTAATCTTGTGAGATATCTTTTTCCTGCTGAATCTGACCGTAGGTCAACTGGTCTGTATTGTTTACGTTAGCCGTAGTAGGCATAGCAACAGACCCAGTTTCAGTAGTAACCTTTTCTTTTTCCTTTGCCTTTTCAATAGCGTTAGTTGCTCTCTCTAAATCTCTCTGTTCGTTAGGTGATAAAACGCGTTCTCTAGGAACAGCATTTTCTTTAGCCCATTTGCCAACCGCTTTAGCTTGTGCGCCTTTAACAGCTTCAACAGCACGTTCAACGTCACGCTGTTCGTTAGCTGACAATGCTTGTGTGCTTTTAATCTTTCCGGCTTTTGCGGCTTCAAGTGTCTGTTTGCCTATCTCTTTGCCTTGTTCTATCAGGGCTTGTCTGCGAACATCATTCTCAAAGTTTTTCTGTTCGCTTTTTGACATAGACTTTGTGTATGTCTTTGTTCCGTCAGCCTTTACTTCAACTGTACCTATCTTCTTTGACTTTCTAGGTTTCTGACTATCAACGTATCTCTGTGCTTCTTCAAGGCTATTCAGGTACGTGTCTATGGCCTGATTTTCGCCCTCTGTACGCGGTGCTGAAGTATCTGCCTTCAGTGCGTTCATGCGGTCTATTTCAGCCCTATAATCGGTTGTAGGGGTACTCTGTTTAGGCGCACTACCACTAACCTTCATAAGACTGTCATAATATGTATCAATAGCCTTCTGCTCACCTTCGGTTCTAGGCGTAGTTGTATCTGCCTTTGCCTTTTTCATGCGTTCAAGTTCATCCGCAATACTAGGCGTTGTGGGTGTAGTAGGCGTTGTATTCTGTTCAAGTGTGGGAATTGTGTTCTGTGAACTGTAAGAATCTATTATTTTGTTGACATCATCAAGCGACATTCCTTTAGCATAGCTAGGAATCTGTGCTTTAGCCGCTTCTTGTGCCGCTTTCTGTTCTTGCTGGATTCGATTCTGTGCATTATTGATAGCACTATCTATTAAACCACGTCTATAAGATGCTTTAGATTTCTTTTTTGCCATGTTTTTTCTCCAAAGAAAAGGGAAGGGCTTTTACACCCTTCCCATAGTTTTAATAACCGAATACGCTTCTTACTGCGTTTGCGTCTGCACCGTTATTCATCAACTGATAAATAATAGCATCCGGGGTTGCACCCTGACTTGACAAGCTGTCAGCCATAGCCTTCCACTTTGCATAGTCTGTTACAGAACCCATGTTGTTGTTAGCTGTTGTTGAAACAAGGTTAGTTGCTAACGTATTCTGTGTAGGCGTTGTAACATTGTAATCACCGTTAAGGCTATTCAAAGCATTAGCATAACTAGCAATATTACTTAAATTGCTACCGCTATATGATGAAACAAGGTTGCTTGCTAAAGCGGCTTCCAATGCGTTCATCTGTGCCATATAATTATTTCTTGCATCGGCAAACTGTGTATTATACAACTGCTCTGCTTGCGACTTGTTATTGCCTAAATCCTGAAGAAGCATAGCAATATTATCAGCAAGTGTAGTATTGATGTTGTTTCGTGAGTTACCGTAATTGTTAAACAACTTTGCCATAGAAGATTCTGTTGCACCGCCTGACAAGCCCATAGCTGTCAAGCCCTGATTCAGATTCTTCTTGTTCATCATGTAATTAATATAGGCTTCTCTTAATGACTTGTTAGCATCATTCTGCGCTCTACCTTCATTATACTTGTACTGCTCGTCAAGTCTTCCAAGTGTAGAATTAAGGTTTTTAGCAAGTGCGTCTGTCGTATCTCCCCATGCGCTTTCAAGTCTTGCCATTGAATTACGATATGCGTTTTCTGCGGCCGCCCTCTGCTGTGCTAACAACGCTTCTAATGATGCCGCATAACTGTTACCACCATAACCATAAGCTGAAGTGTCATAACTTCCACTGTATGAACCGTCACCATTACTTGTAGTTGTGCCACCTTTAGGCGTTTTGTCTGTGTCAGTTCCAGCTCCAGCTCCACCGCCTATTGTATAGCTGATGTTTCCGTTTTTGTCTACGGAAGCATAGTTTCCTGAACCATTGTTATATACAACCGGGGTGTTTCCTGAACCGCCGTGTGTGGCATAGTATATCGCATTAGCATTAGTACCACTCATATTGTTATTGAGTTGCGACTGCGTATATGTTCTTACTGCCATATTTTTAACTCCCTTCCTTTTGATATATGCGCATATATTAAAAAAGAGTTGCCACCACAACCCTTGTTTAAACTATCTTATCTATTTCAGCCCACGTTTTTTTACCAACGATACCGTCCGGCTCTAAATTGTGAGTTGCCTGAAAGTTTATTACACATATCTTTGTAGTTGAATCAAAGTAGTTTGAATTTACATCAACACCATACTTTAACTTCTTCAACTGCTTATGAAGATAAAGAACATCGTTACCCTTTGAACCAACTCTTAATGTGTCACGCCCTTCTTTTGTAACAACAGACGGTGCAAGTCCGTCATACTTTGGTCTAGCATAAGCAACGATGTTCTGATATCTGTTTCTCTGTGCTACCATGCCACCATTATCTTGTGAACCCGTACTTCCTGATGAAGTGTTCCCTTCAATGGTATTGATTATCTTTCCACTAGCCGCTACCACTATTCCAACATGATTAGTTCTGCGTTTGTTTGTAGGATATTTAAAGAACACAATGTCACCGGGTTTCGGCTCTTTCACTATTTGACCTCTGCGTTCAAACCATTCAAGCATATTCAGGCAAGAAGCGGTTTTCGGCACAAGTCCTGAACCTTTAAAGCACCAAGCAACAAACGATGCACACCAAGGCTCACTAGCATTTCTGCCATACATCCAATTATTGTATTTGACCTGATTAGAACCGGGT
>Ga0265298_10000935_pt1 | contig 43409 bp, 33 predicted proteins | sample AusTroGonzalo_MG_3_FD_193486 | JGI IMG/M metagenome (GOLD analysis project Ga0265298, IMG submission 193486) | Bovine rumen microbial communities from tropical cattle in Woodstock, Queensland, Australia - Gonzalo_01 | ecosystem: Host-associated > Mammals > Digestive system > Stomach > Rumen ... | reverse complement strand
AACTGCTTCTTCTCGTCGATACGCAATAACGGCTGCAAGATCGCGTCAAGCATGTTGCTTTGCCAAAGCAACATACACAATAGCGGAGCAATCAGCGGAGCGAGCAGCAGCCCTACCCTCTCCTACACGATGGACTTCGAGGATCTGGAGCGGAAGGCAAGCTCGCCGAAGGCTAAAATGCTCATTCTCTGCAATCCCCACAACCCTGCCGGCAGGGTTTGGACTCGCGAAGAGCTCGCGCGCGTATATAATATATGTAAGGAACACGGGGTTATCGTGGTCAGCGACGAGATTCACAACGAACTGACCTACAGAGGACAGCGCTACGTGCCCTATGCCACCGTCTGCAATATGGACAATGCCATTATCTGCACCTCGCCGTCGAAGTCGTTCAACACGGCCGGATTGCAGATAGCCAATATCATCTGTTCCGATTCCTCATGGAGAAGGCGCATCGACCGGGCGATAAACATCAACGAGGTATGCGACGTGAACCCCTTTGGCGTGGTAGCGTTGCAGGCGGCTTACAATGAAAGCGAGGAATGGCTTGACCAGCTCTGCGAGTATATCTATCAGAACTATGAGGCACTGTGCGACTTCTTCGCCGAGGAACTCCCCCAGTTTGCCGTTACGAAACTTGAAGGCACTTATCTTGTCTGGGTCGATATCCGCTCGACGGGTCTTAGCAGCGATGCCCTCACCCAGCGACTGCTGGACGAGGGCAAGGTAAGGGTGAATAGCGGAACGATGTATGGTACAGAAGCCGGCGAGGGTTTCATCCGCCTGAACATCGCCTGTCCGCGCAGTCAGATGATGGAAGCACTGCGTCGTATCAAACAGGTTGTCAACAACTGCTGACCGTTTCTCTTTAAAATTCAAGAATAGTATTTCTCCACCAGCTTTTCGATGGAGCTTGGCACCAGATCGGTGATGGCTTGACGGGCTTTCACCCGTTGACGGATCTCCGTACTTGAAATGTCAAGCAACGGGGTTTCTACAAGCGTCACACGGGGAGGCAACTGACCGCGGTCAACAGGACTATTACGACGCGGATAAACCACTAAATCGTAGGCAGCCAGAATGTCAGCAGCATGATACCAACGGGGAAAGAGCTGCCAGTTGTCAGCCCCAATCAACAGGACAAAGCTATGCTGCGGATAGTCCTGCTGCAGCCGCTGCAGCGTATGCCAAGTGTAGCTGGGTTTAGGAAGATGCAGTTCGTAGTCACAAGCTACAAGTCCCTCCTCACCCTGCAAGGCAATACGGGAAATCTCATAGCGCAGACGATCGTCGAGCAGTTCTGTACTGCCCTGCTTCAGCGGATTCTGCGGCGATACCATCAGCCACACCTCGTCTAAGCCAGCCAACTCTTTCAGCTGGCGTGCCAAGGCAATATGACCGTTGTGTATCGGGTTAAACGAACCGCCGAAGAGGCCGATTAGCCCCCCTCGATCCCCCCGAAGGGGGGAAGTAGCTGGCGCGTTACTATTCATGAAATTAGTTTTTCTGGTTCAAGAACTGCTGAACCAGTTGAAGCGTATTGGCCTTGGCGGCATCGAGGTTATCGTTCACCACGATGTGGTCAAACTGCGGGGCGAAGGTCATCTCGTATTCAGCCTTGGCCAGTCGGTTCTCAATGGCTTCGGGAGTGTCAGTACCGCGACCGACGAGGCGGCGACGCAGCTCTTCTACCGACGGTGGCTGGATGAAGAGGCTCATGGCACGCTCGCCATAGAACTTCTTGATGTTCACCCCACCCTTCACATCGACATCGAACACCACGTTCTGTCCTGCCTCCAACTGGCGTTCCACCTGAGCCTTCAACGTACCATAGAAGCGATCTTGATAGACCTCTTCATACTCCAGGAACTCATCGTTCTGGATCTTCTCCTTGAAAGCCTCGGGAGTCAAGAAGAAGTATTCCACTCCGTTCTGCTCCGTACCACGCGGCGGACGGCTCGTGCAGGAGATGGAGAAATAAAGCTGCAGTTCAGGGTGCTCCTGCATCAGCCACTGTACGATGGTGCTCTTTCCGCTACCACTGGGGGCAGAGAAAATCAAAAGGCCTCCCCCGACCCCTCCGAAGGAGGGGAGGGGCTGCGCACCGTTTTCTATTATTGTAGGTTTGCTATTCATTACTTCTTTGATTTTATTAGTTAGTTCTCCACTCATTCGGAATACAATGGAGGGATTTCCTCATGCGCCAGCCACTCCCCTCCTTTGGAGGGGTCGGGGGAGGCTTTTTTACAGGGCGTTCAGCACCTGTTCCTTAATCTGTTCCAGTTCGTCCTTCATCTGAACGACGATGTTCTGCATCTCAGCCTGGTTCGACTTTGAACCCGTTGTATTGATCTCGCGACCCATCTCCTGTGCGATGAAACCGAGCTTTTTACCCTGTCCGTGACCGTTTGCCATCGTCTCACGGAAATATTTCAGGTGGTTAGCCAAACGTTGTTTCTCCTCGCTGATATCGAGCTTCTCAATGTAGTAGATCAGCTCCTGCTCCAGACGGTTCTTGTCGTAATCGACGCCAGGTATCTGCTGTAAACCATCGACGATGCGCTGACGTATCTTCTCGACACGGCTCTTCTCGTAAGGCTCGATCTCAGCCATCAGGCGCTCGATGTTATCAATCTTTTCAGTAAACTTCTTTTCAAGGGCAGCACCCTCCTGACGACGGAAGCTGACCAGCGCCTCGATAGCCTGTTCAACGGCACTGCGCGCCTCGGTCCATTCCTCATCAGTCAGTACCTCCTGTTCCGTACGGGTCAGCACGTCGGGCATGCGAGTCAGCGTCAGCATCCAGTCGGCAGGCTCAGGAATACCTACGCGCTCTGCCACCTGCTTCAGCTGGCGGTAGTAGTTCTCGACCAAAGCGGCATTCACGGGTGTAGCATCAACGCCCGTGTCCTTCTCAATCCACAGGGCGAAGTCCACCTTTCCACGTTCCACTGCCTGCGACACCATCTGACGAATCTCCATCTCCTTCTCGCGATAGAGCGGAGCGATGCGCGTCTGCAGGTCAAGCTGCTTCGAGTTGAGTGATTTAATCTCTACGTTGATTTTCTTTTCTTTAAAGGTTACGACGGCCTTGCCGTAGCCTGTCATTGACTGAATCATGTTGATAATATGTGGTTTTATTGTTTTTTAGGTGTATTATGCGCCGATGTCTATTCCTCCCAGATGCTGGCTTGACGGGCGAGACCCACCTCGCCCTCGGCAGCCTCACCTCCCGAAGGAATGGTGATGTTGTCGTCGTTCACTTTCAGCGCACCGGATATCTGCATCAGCGTCTCGGCTGTCATATCGATGGTGATAGAGCTTGGTTTCAGATATTCTTTTTTCATCTTTTTAGTCTCTTCATCGTTTACGAAGTGCAAAAATACTCATTTCTTTCGAAAGAGCCAAATAATTGACATAAAAACACATATCGGCACCGAATGTAGTGCCGATATGCATAGGGTGAACAGGGAAAAAGAGAACTATTTCACTTCGATAGACTGGGTGGCTTTCAGTCCCCGCTGCTTGTCTGTGACCGTCAGGGTCAGGGTGCCTGGCTGCTTCTTTGCCTGAACCACTACTACCAACTGTCCGCCGAAGAGCTTCATTGTCGGTTGGGTAAACGACTCCAACGAAGTGGCATCACCATTACAGACCGCCTTGAATGTGCCAGCTCCCTTCACTTCAAACGTCAGCTGGTCAGCAGCATCAGGCACCAGCATACCCCGTTTGTCGGTCAGCGAAACAGTGACGAAAGCGAGATCGTTACCATCGGCTTTCAACTCCGTTTTGTCGCTCTGTGTCCAAGTATCAAGTTGAAGGCGGGCTGCCTTCTCTGCCGTCCTTAGTACTTTCTCGCCTGCGGGCTGACCTTTCTCATCGAAGACCACCACCTTCAGCTCGCCGGGTTCGTACTTCACGTCGTTCCAACGCAGGCGATAGCGGTCAAGGCGGTGCTCTACGGCAAAAGCCTTTTTGTCCAACCGTTTGGTTTGGGCATCATCCACCTTCTTAATGCGCCCCTGGCTCTTGCCGTTGACAAAAAGTTCAGCCTCAGGATAGTCGGTATAGCAATAGACGGGCGTCACCTCACCAATGCGGTTATCATTGTCTTTTTTGCTTTTTCCCCAGCTCCAGTGTGGCAGCAGGTGGATGGTGTGCTCTTCCTTATTCCAATGTGAACGATAGAGGTAATAACGATCCTTAGGCAGGCCTGCCAAGTCGCAGATGCCGAAATAACTGCTGCGCGAAGGCCAGTACTCATCGTAGGGAGTAGGCTCGCCGAGATAGTCGAAGCCCGTCCAAACAAACTCACCAATCACCCAGTCGTTATCATCCTGCCAGCGCCAGTCGTCATCGGGCAGGTTAGACCATGAGCACCACTCCACATCGTAGCCTGAGCACTGGCCGTCAGGATAGACCCCATGATCCGTGGGGGTGACGGGAAACTTATACACACCACGTGAGGACACCGTCGAGGCCGTCTCTGAACCCAAGATGAAACCGTGAGTCACCTTGTCGTAGGCAGCCTGATAGCGATGCAACCGATAGTTCAGTCCTGGCACATCCATCGTCTGAGCTACACCGCTCCAGAGGGCGTTGTCAACACGATCCAAGCCCTGCGTCACAGGGCGTGTGGGGTCGAGACTGTGGCAGAGTCCCTGCAAATGGATGGAGATCAGTCGTCCTTCTTCGCTGCCCTGCTCAGGAATCTCATTGCCAATCGACCACATCACGATGGAGGGGTGGTTACGGTTGGCCAGCACGAGATTGGTGATATCCCTATCGGCCCATTCGTTGAAGAACCGTGCATATCCGTTCTTGCATTTCGGATAGACCCACATGTCGAAGCTCTCAGCCATCACCATCATGCCCAGCGAGTCACACACGTCCATCTGCATCTGAGACGGCATGTTGTGAGCAGTACGGATGGCATCGCAGCCCATCTCCTTCAAGATCTTGATTTGACGAATCAGAGCAGCTTTGTTCACAGCAGCCCCCAGCGGACCGAGGTCGTGGTGCAGGCAGACGCCCTTCAGCTTACGTGTCACGCCATTGAGCTGGAATCCACCCTCCTTGGACACCCTGACGCTACGCAGCCCCACTTTCATCGTCTTCTCATCGATGGTATTTCCGAAGTCATCGTAGACATTAGGTGCACTCTTTCCGTCAAGGAGCGTTATTCTCAGCGTATATAGCGATGGTGTCTCAGGCGTCCACAACTTGGCACCGGCAATCATGAATGTGGCAACAGCTTTTCCTGAGCCTCTAAGCATGGGAACCGGTCGGACTGTTGTCTGGATTTTCCCGTCGGGATCAAACAGTTCCATGATGACAGGCAATATCTTCTCTCCACAGTCCTTAATAGGCACCTCAACGACCAGCTTCGTAATGTCCCTACCCTTCATCTTTTTTGCGTTCACTTCTGTTCTGGTCGTGATTCCCCAGTCATCTATACGAGCCTGCTGAGGAGTAAGAATCAACTTCACAGGGCGATAGATGCCTGCCCCCGGGTACCACCGTGAACTCTCTTCCTTGTTGGAGAGGTTCACCTCCAAAAGATTCTCACCCGGCTTTACGAAGTTAGTGATATCCACACGGAAAGCATTGTAGCCGTAGGCCCAGTAACCAGCCTTCTGACCATTGATGAAGACGGTAGGCTCAGCCATGGCTCCATCGAATACCAGTTCAGCATGACCGCAAAATCCCAATGGAATGGTGATGTTCCGCTTATAATAGCCTTCTCCTATCCAAGGCAGCGCCCCAGAACGGCCGCTCTTCTCCGTAGCCTGTTTCTCACCGTTCTGTTCGATGGCCACCGTCTGCAGGTCCCATTTCTTGTCGAACGGTCCGCTAATCGCCCAGTCGTGAGGCACGCTCACCGTTTGCCATTGTTGCTTGTCTTGAGAGAATGACCAGTTATCGGAAAGAGTGATTTCCTGTCGCAGTTGTGCGGAAATACTTGTGACAATAGACAAAAACAGTGCAAGGAGATGAATTTTCATATTCGGTAATGTTGTTAAAAAATAATAGTTATTGCGTAGTTTGGTGCAAAAATACTAAATTACAACGAGAAATGGTGCATTAAACAATTATTTTTGTATCTTTGCACCGTTTTTAATTCGAATTAAAATGAAAATAGCTTTGATCGGCTACGGCAAGATGGGTAAGATGATTGAAGAGATTGCCCGCAGCCGTGGTCATGAGATTGTGAGTATCATTGACATTGACAATCAACAGGATTTTGAGAGTGATGCTTTTGCATCGGCCGATGTGGCCATAGAGTTTACCAATCCTACGGTGGCTTATTCCAACTATCTGAAGGCTTGGGCTAAGGGCGTGAAAGTGGTCAGTGGCTCTACCGGTTGGCTGAAAGAGCACGGTGACGACGTGCGAAAGGCCTGTGGTGAAGGCAGTAAGACCCTGTTCTGGGCTTCAAACTTCAGTATTGGCGTTGCCATTTTCTCGGCAGTGAATCGATATTTGGCCAAGATCATGAACCAATTCCCCCAATACGATGTGGAATTGGAAGAGACGCACCATGTGCATAAGCTCGACCATCCCTCTGGTACCGCTATCACACTGGGTGAAGAGATTGTGGAAGCACTTGATCGCAAAGAAAGTTGGGCTGAGGATACGACTGATCCTGCAAAACTGCGTATCGATCATATCCGTCGTGGCGAAGTTCCTGGTATCCATACTATCCGCTATGATTCTGATGCCGACTGTATCACCATTACTCATGATGCCCATTCTCGTCGCGGATTTGCCCTTGGCGCAGTGCTTGCCGCTGAATATACTAAGGAGCACAACGGTCTGCTGACCATTTCTGATATGTTTAAATTCTAATGCGATGATTCTTCATCGTAACTGAAATAAAGATATATGTCACGTAAATTTTCAATCTGGAACCTTTTCAGTAGTCGTCCTGACTATAGTCTGCCTAAAAAAGAGGGAGAAGTAAAACTTAATATGAAAAAGCAATGGGCAAAGTTTATTGTTGTCATAGTGCTTTATCTTCTCTTCCTGCTTTGGCTTCAGTCATGGTTGGGATTGGTCGTCGTTCCGTTTATCTATGATGTCTATATCACGAAGAAGATAAAGTGGCAATGGTGGCGCGAACGTGAGAACCCAACTCGTATGATCATGTCTTGGGTTGATGCCATCGTGTTTGCACTTGTTGCAGTCTATTTCATTAACCAGTTCTTCTTCCAGAACTATGTGATTCCTTCCAGCTCGTTGGAGAAATCACTGCTCACAGGCGATTACCTGTTTGTGTCGAAGGTGAGCTATGGCCCTCGTATTCCGCAGACACCTCTCACGATGCCGTTGACACAGCATTCATTGCCGACAATGTTTGGGGTTACGCCAAAATCATATATCGAGTGGCCTCACTGGGAGTACCGTCGTGTAAGTGGCTTGGGTAAGGTTGAACTGAATGATATCGTGGTGTTCAACTATCCTGCAGGTGATACCATTTGTACTGAAATGCCGTTCCAGACGGAATACTATAACTTGTGTTATACCTATGGTCAAGGACTCGTGGGTGTCCCCGAACTCGATTCGTTGTCGGCGATGGAGCGTCGCAACTATTATGACTATGTATATGCCATGGGACGCCATTTCGTTGCTGATCCTTCTTTCCGTAAGGCTGTGTGTGACAGCAAGGGATGGGATTATCAGGAATTTGGTGAGATTGCCAGCCGACCTACCGATCGCCGCGAGAACTACGTGAAACGTTGCGTGGGACTTCCTGGTCAGACCTTGCAGATTATTGATCGAAAGATATATCTTGACGGAAAAGAGAATAAAACGCCCGAACAGGCTCAGTTTACTTATTTCGTCAGATTGAATAATATTTCGGTCTATGATCTCTTGAGTGAACGCATGGATGATCTCCGAAAGGAATTGAGAATAACGCGTGAGGATATCTCGCAGTTGGGTGCCCAAGGATTCATGCCTCTTACGGCTGATGCTGCCCGTCAGTTGGTAAGCCGCGGCATCGCTACAGAGACCAAGGTGGTTTGTGACAGTGATCTCGTGGGCATATCTGATGTCTATCCGATCAACGGAAATACCCATTGGACACGTGATAATTATGGTCCAATATGGATTCCTAAGAAGGGAGAGAAAATCCAACTGTCACTTGATAACCTGCCTATCTACGAGCGTCCTATCAAGGTGTACGAAAACAACCAGCTGGAAGTGCGTGATGGTCGTATTTTCATCAATGGCAAGGAAACAAATGAGTACACCTTCAAGATGGATTACTATTGGATGATGGGTGATAACCGTCATAACTCTGCCGATTCTCGCTACTGGGGATTTGTGCCTGAGGATCATATCGTCGGTAAGCCTATCTTCATTTGGTGGTCGAGTGACCCGGATCGCCACGGCTTGAGTGGCATTCGTTGGAGTCGTCTGTTTAACTTCGTCGATAATATAAAGTAAATGCGCAGTACACTCAAGTTCCTCCTTGCGCTGGCCATTGCCCTACTGCTGATGTTGGCATTCCGCGCACTCGCCTTCACAATATATACGGTGGAGGGGGATGGATTGGAACCTGAGTTCTCTGCGGGCGACCATGTGATGGTGAACCGTTGGAGCTATGGCCTGCGGACAGGAGATGACAGCGGATGGTTCGGATATGGTCGTATCTGTCGACAACCGGTGAAGCGTGGCGATATAGTGGCCTACGAAGATCCACGCGACTCAACCTCCCGTAGCGTGCTCTTTGGGGTGATATATGCTCTTCCTGGTGATACCTTGCGGTATAAGGGGAACACGGAACTTGTGCCAGGATTAAAAGACTGTGCTGAGGCGGATTATTATTGGATAAAGTCCATCAATGAGCAGAATCCTATCGATTCAAGGTGCTTGGGACTTATTCATGAGCAACGAATCATCGGCCGTGCCTTTGTCGTTGTCTATAGCCATACTCCCATGCAGCCAATATGGAAGGGCTATCGCCGAAGTCGTTTCTTCTTGGAAAAGTGATACTGTATCCTTTGAAGTGCGGTAATATGTAATTCAGTTAGAAAAACAATATAATCTTGTCAACAGTTCTCCTTTCTTCAACCTTCTTCGGTCCTGTTCAGTGGTATCAGAAATTATACCGCTATGATCATGTGCAGATAGAGTCTTGTGATACATATCAGAAACAGACCTATCGCAATCGTTGCTTGATAGCGACTACTAATGGGGTTCAGGCGCTGACGATTCCTGTGAGCATTGAAGGTGAAAAGGTACGTGTCTCCTCGCATGGCAATTGGCGACATCATCATTGGCAGGCACTCAGCTCTGCCTATGGCGATTCTCCATTCTTTCAATACTATGAAGATGATTTGCGCACGTTTTTCGTGGATGAATGGGAGCTTCTTTATGATTTTAACGAGGCCATACGGCAAAAGGTGTGTGAACTAATCGACATCCAACCCAATGTGTCTTTCACCTCTTATTATATAAAGGACGGTCAAAATAATCTGATCACCGACTATCGTGAAGCGATACGTCCTAAGAATCCGATGCCCGATAAAGACTTTGTTCCTCGCCGTTATTATCAGGTGTATGAGAGAAAGTTTGGATTCCTTCCAAATCTCAGTATTCTTGATTTGTTGTTTAACATGGGCCCCGAATCTGTCTTTTTGCTATAAAAAGAGGAAAAATCATGAAAAAATGTTTGGTAATAGATTCAAAATGCTTACCTTTGTAGCATAGAATTGATTTATTTACTAAATAAGACAAAGAAAAGTATGAAAAAAATTAATCTCAGCGTAGTAGCTATCCTGCTCGCAAGTTCATTGATGTACACTTCGTGTGTTGGTTCTTATTCTCTGTTTAACAAGTATGCAAAGTGGCAGACTCACATGACCAGCAACAAGTATGTTAATGGTATCGTTGGTATTCTTATCGGTTGGTTTGTAGGTGGTATCTGTTTGTTTGTCGACGAATTGGTACTTAATACAATCGAATTCTGGAGCGGAAGCAACCCTCTGGCAGATAGCACAACAACCATTAAGGGACAGGATGGACGTCTGTACACCGTGAAGACAAGTCGTCAGGGTTATGAAATTATTGCTCCTACAGGTGAGATTACAAAGCTGATCCATGATGAAAAGGCTGACTCATGGTCAATGGTTCAGAATGGTGAGGTGAAAGAGATCTTCCACTATAACGCTGATGGTACTGTTACAGCTAACCTCCAGAATGGTAAGCAGCTGACAGTGTCTCAGGATGAGGCTGGTCTGAATCAGGTTCGCCAGGCTGTTCTCGGTGACGAGCAGTTCTTCGCCCTTCGTTAAGAGTATTCTTTCTGTAAATATAAATCTTAGAGCGCGTCAAGAAATTGATGCGCTCTAATTCGTTTTTAGGCGTTATTTTTTGTTGTTTGCGAACACATGGCTTGATTTAAATCAAGAATAGTGTGTATTTTTACACCAAATACATTAAAATAGTTGCGCGCAATTGATTTTCGTTGTAACTTTGCATCGTCAAAAGGTTAATAGATTGTTTTAGGTTAGTAGTAATATTTATAGTTTTAGGTTTTTAGTTATTGGTAAAAAAGAAAGTTTTCAACTGTAGGATAACAGGTGGTCGCTGTGAAGCTCCCATTTAAACTTTCAAATTTTTGGTAAAATTTAGAAGTAGATCCCGTCTGACTGTCAATTCCGACAGCAGCGGAATCGAAACTAAAGAGGACCGAAGATTTGTTTAAACTGAAAAGGATTTTTAGTTAAACATAGGCTTGTCCGCTGTTGCTCGCGAGAGTTGCAACGGACTTTTTTATGCTTGTATCTTTAAGAACAATTGAAACGTTGAAGGCCTGTACATTATCTGATAAAGTTCGTCCAGATTCTTGGCTCTTTCTGTTTAGGCTTTTCTTGTAGGTTCTTAATCATCCAAGCCATGTTTCTTCCCAGAGTTCTCATGGTTTGCAGTCCTTCTTCGTCTTGGCTTACCTGACCAGGTGTCTGACCATATGCCAGATTCCAATATTGTGAACTCACGAGTGGCATGTTCATCATGGTAAAGTATTTGTTCAGACGGTCGAAAGCGGCTGTGGCTCCACCACGTCGACATACTACTACGCTGGCTCCTGGCTTGTATTCGAGGTCACGTCCTAATGAGTAGAACACTCGGTCAAGAAGTGCGCAGAGCGAGCCATTTGGGCCGCCATAGTAGACTGGTGATCCGATGATCAGTCCATCGATGCCATCTTTCACAGCTCGCAGTACCTTGGTGTATAATGCATCATTATAGGTGCATTTGCCGATTCGGCCACAATAGCCACAGGCGATGCATCCTTGCACCGCCTGTTTGCCAATATTTATGATCTCAGTATTGATGTCCTCTTCGTTAAGAGTCTTAGCCACTTCGCTTAATGCGCGAAAGGTGTTACCGTTTTCTCGAGGACTGCCATTAATGAGCAGAACTTTATATGCCATACTATGAAGGCTTTTTATTATACTACTTTGTTCTCGGGTTCAGATACCAGTCGGCGTAATTATTGCCCTTTGATTCTACCCAAGGCAGGAAGTAGGGATAAAGATCACTAATCTTTGTGCTTTCATTCTCCCTCTTGAGCAATGTGTTTTTGAAGTTGTCCATGGTGACACCTTCCAGATAGAATGCGAAGGGGTAGTCGCTCTTACGGATATAGTACTTACCCTCAGCAGGTACTGATTTGTCATCCATTGTGCCAAAATAGCTGTAGTTCATCTTGTCGGTAGGAGCTTCGAAAGGAAGATGTACCTCCCAGCGCTTGTTGTTTACCTCATTACGATAGATGAAGGGCTTCAGTTCGGCAGCATCGCTCAGCTTGCTGATACCAGTGCTATAATAAAGCTCAATGATATAGGTTGATCTCAACTCTTTGGTAATGTCTTCAGTGAAAAGATAGGTGTTACCATCTACAACATAGTTTACGAGTGTAGTGTCGTTGGTCTTGTTGTTCACCTTCTTCATCACGATGCTTGCAGGGGTTACCTTCGTATTGAGTGTAGCAGCCAAGCCAGTCTTCAGTACTACGAAGTTCTGATCAGTTGTCAGAGAGAATGTTTCCTGATAGATCTTATAGTCATTGTCGCGTGACTTCTTGGAGAATACCTTCTCGTGGGTAGCTTCAACCATTACGTCGTTGATATCGTAGTCGCCCTGAAGAGGCCATTTATCCTCGAAGGCATAGACACCAGTCGTTGAGGTCTTTCTGTCTTCAACCTGAGGCTGCTTGTTGAATGCATCAGCAGGACGAAGTGCAAGCACCACATCATCGTAGTCAAGGTCGTTGCAGGCATCCTCGAAGCCTACGACCACATAATTCTCACCACTCTCAGCCTGATAGTTGAACTTCGCAGTACGGCTCATGCCCTCAGGATTCTGGATCTTACAGTCGCTGGCAGCCAGACCAGTGGTGTTGCAGTATGAGAATCCATCGGTAGAAGACATCCATACATTGTACTGTCTTGACAATGCTGCTTCGTGGTTTCTGTCCAGACCGTTATAGCTGTTGAAGAATTTCTTTCCTTCGCGAGTCTTCTGCATACCCCATCCGTTGCTTTTCAGGATGAAGCCGATTCTTGTATGCTCAGGGAATATTGTTGTTGCGTTCGAAAGATCTCCGTTAGCAATGTTTGGATAGTAAACCAACTGTACGCAATCGCCACGGTTCAAGGCGATGTTGCCGTAGAATTTAGGATTCTTCATCCAGTCGCGCCACCATTTTCCGTCCTGTGTGTTGGGGTACAGCATGATGATGTTCAGATCCTCCAAGGATGTCGGCATGTTCTTGTCATCATAGTAATAGTATCCCAATGTGTTGTTCCAACATGTCATACTACCTAAGAATGATACTGACACCTCTGAAGCCTTTTGCAGTTGGAGGTCGGCAGGTATGCGATATTGTTCGCTACAGGTCTTGTTTGCTGTCAGGGCGTTCGAGATGGTCTCATACAGTCCATTCATTTCCTCTTCATTGAAGAGCAACTCCGGATTGGCTGTTGCTGGGTCAAGGAGATAGTTAGGACGTCCGCTTCCGGCATTCCATGTGCCAAGAGGTGTATACCAATCTTTGTAAATCTGTTTATCAGTCTTGTCGCCAGTTTTCACGTCAACCTCGTACATCAACTGATAGAGATACTCCAAGCTGTTGGTATCTTCGTCTACTGAGCTTCTTCTCATGACACGAGCAGATGCCTGCTGTACTTCATTGTTGCTGACGGTCACATTCACTTCACCTTTGTTTACCTCGCCATCTGTCAGTGTTTGTGCTACTTGGAAGTCGCCTGTAACTACATACAGATGTTTGGCATAAGCGGGAAGCGTAATGTCCTCATTAAATATTCCGTTAGCATTGGTATATGCTTCCAATAAAGGCTTAATGTCGCTTTTCAGTGTACGTGACTCTTCCTCGCCCTCGAAGGGGTTCTCGCTATAGACGCTAAAGTAAATGGGTCTTTTGGTCTTGAATGAAGAATAGTCAACAGACAATTTTACACTCTGTACGGTGGCGAAGTTGAATTCGTTGTAATCCTTCTCCTCCTCGGTTGTAGTAACATTGCCTCCTTCGTATAGATCCTTATCTTTACAGGATACTACGAGCATTGCAAGGGCTGCATAAAAGAATATTTTTTTCATCATGTTTTTGGAATAATAATTCGGTGATTCTTTATCAAGAAATCCTTAATAGTTAATTATGTTCTGCAAAGGTAACACATTAATCTGTTATAGCGGCATAATTTTTCTGAAAAAGACTTTTATTATCCAAAAAGTCTGAATATAAATCAATTTTTAGAGTAAAACGTTTCTTCAATAATTAGCGTTTGAAGTAGTCGTTGTAAATCTTGATGCCGAAGACGATGCAACTGCATGTCGTCGTGACAAGATTGGTTAAAAACAATGACCACAAAATTCCAGGTTCATGTAGTAATCCTTGCAACATAAATGCGAATCCGCCAATAGCCATCATCAGGAAGGTTGGTAGGGCAATACCGTCAGTATTGCGTGTGCGGATTGTTTCAATAGCTTGTGGTAGATAGCCCATGATCATTCCGATACATGCCACCCATCCACAAATTTCAAAAATAAGGCCTTGTTCCATAGATTTTTAGTTATAAGTTAATTATTTGGCTATCTGACCGCCCATTGTGACGTTATCCGGAAGACCTCATTGTTGAGGTCCTCCGGGAATGTTCGGTCTTTCTCCGTTAAAGGGAGAACGTCTTTCTTCCTTACCGATATCAAGTAGCATTTTCACTAATGCGCGACGACGGTGTGTCCATGTGGGATAGTCGTCAGCACGGAGTATCTTTACACCTAATCCAGGTCCCATAGGACGGCCCTGCATGAAGTCAAGACTGCTGGTTGTGAAGATGCAGGGACGAGTCTTTCCGTCTGCCTGCAGTCGGTCGGCAATGGCATCAGCACCACCCACCTTGAACCAGCTCTCCATCGTGTCTCCTTTTCCTGGAACGAGCTGTATGAATACGGGCATCGACATCGGACGGTTGGGCGCTCCCTGACCGAAAGTCAGTGCAGGCGAGATGTACCAGGCCTCCTGATGTTCTATGTCGTAGCTCACATGGCCGTGAGGAATATCTTCTTGTGAAGCGAGGTTGAACGGTGAGTGAGGATTATCGGCTATGCTGTATTTGAAGCCCTGGTCGGGCGAGAGATACATATTGCTGGGATCAGCCACTCGCGTTCCATCTACGACGAAACAGTATCTGAACGTTTCGAAGAGTAAATCGCTCATAGTGATGCTCCAAACGCCGTCGCTGTCGCGTTTCAACTCTACGTTATCAGGCAATACCTCAGACTCCAGTTCCACTTTCTTTGCCTCAGGAGCCTTGAAACGGAAGGTAACCCCCTCCATGGTGTATTCTGGTGAGATAATGGGGCGTGGGAACAGGCGGGCCATTACGCCTGGTGTGAACTGTTGCTCCTTGCCTGTAGCTGCGGGCGTAGGCTTTGTATTGCTCATTGCATTTTCAGCAGCTTTCTTGTTGAAGAGCAGTGGCAATGTCTTGGCAAGGAAATATTTGGCATTCATCCATGTATGTCCGAACTTGTCATTTGTGAATTCCTTGACGGAGCGGATGCCCTTCTTGTCGAGGAACTCCATGTAGTCGCGGGCATTTCCATAAAGGAAGTCGTCAGTGCCTACACCGAGCCAGAACAAGTGCAGTTTCTTATTCGTCTCCGCAGCTTTGTCATAGACCATTGGGATATCGGTCGAGGTAAAGGAACTGTAGGAGCACAGATAAGAGAATCTGTCGAGATGGCTGAGTCCGTTGAAAAGTGCCTGATTACCGCCACGCGAGAATCCGCCGATGGCACGATGGTCACGGTCGGCCTTTGTGCGATAGCTCCGTTCAATGAACGGCATGAGATCATTGATGAGGTCCTGGCTGAACACGTCACCGCCGAAACGTGTCTGGGGGACTCCCGCTTCAGCAGGAGGTGTTGTCCGTAGTTTCGTAGGATTGCCGTAGGGCATCACCACGATCATCTCTTTGGCTTCTTTTGATGCGATGAGATTGTCAAGGATATAGTTCACGCGTCCAACCTTGTAGTACACTTCCTCCGTATCAGTTGTGCCGCTGATGAGATAGAACACGGGGTATCTCTTCTGGAAGTCGCTCATATAGGAGGGTGGCAGATAGACAACTGCGTTATTGGTGGCTCCAAGACTCTTGGAGAAATAATGAACGTACTCTATGCGACCGTGAGCAACGTCGTTGCGTATGTCGTGAGGCAGTTTTCCGTTGCCGGGAATCTCCAGCAAGCTGTTTTTGAATCCTTCGTTGGGGAAATACTGATTGTTTTCAGGGTCCATCACGCTCACGCCATCGACGATGAAACAATATGGATACATATCGGGCGCAGCAGGCCCGAGTGTTACCGTCCATAGGCTGTCACTCCCGCGGGTCATGGCTTTGCGTCCGGCAAACTGTACGTCGACCATCACGTTCTTTGCCGCATTGTTACGATACTGGAATGTTACGGTCCCGTCGTTGTTGATACGAGGCTGAGCATTTGCAATAGCACTGGTTCCGAGAAGCGCGATGCCTGCGAGCCAGTACTTCATGGTGTTTAGTTTAGTAAAGCTGATCATAGTCAAAGATTTTAGTTTATGTCATTTGACGACAAAGATACAACTTTTTTTCTAATAACCATCAAATATCGCATCTTTTTTTATAAAACCACCAACTCCTCGCTGATGGGCGAGGAGCTGAGTGGAGTAGTGATGATGAATATGGTCTATTCAGTCTTGTTTTCTGCAAACTTTCCGCTGGCGATAACTCCGTTGCCGGCTTCTGTACCGCGGGTGTAGTAACTGCTACGCCAGTATGACCAGTCAAAGCGTCCGTCGTAGGTCAGGTCGAAAACGATGTCTTTGTTAGTGCCATCATCCATATTGCCTTCGAAGTGAGTGTCGCTGAGGTGATAGTCTCTGATATAAACGTCGTTCCAACTGTCGGCATAGTGGATGCGGATATTTCCTCTGAAAACTTCCCATCGGAACTCGCAGTAGTAATAGTCGGAGTAACGGCTGCGGGTGTCGTAGCTTACTTCGTATCCCCATCCGCTATAGGCGTCCTCGCGCTCGAAATACATCGTGGTGCGATAGGTGTTGCCCGTCAGTCCCCAGCGGTCGTAGTAGTAAGTGTCTATATAACCTGTCCAGGTTCCGTCAAGGGTGCGTGCCTCTTCGCGGTCTTCCCAATCTTCGAGTGGTTCACAACTGGTGAAGAATGTCATTGCCATCATGGCCATTGCGATATAAGTGTAAAGCTGTTTCATAGTCGTATCTTTTAAAGGGTTCAACTTCTATTTGACATTGCAAAGATAACGACTATATCGCAAGGATGCAAGGCGATATTCCTATTCTTCAGTAGGGGTTTTCCTAATTGTTCGTAGGAGTTTGAGAAGCCTTAGCTCAGACGGAAGGTGACGGGGAGAGTGTACTTCACGCGTACTTCTTTTCCTCTCTGTTTGCCTGGTGTCCATTTCGGCATCTCACTGACGACACGGAGAGCTTCAGCGTCCAGGTGCTCGTTCACTTTCTTGACAACCTTCGATTCGGTGATACTGCCGTCTTTCTCAATAATGAACTGTACGACGACGCGTCCTTGTATACCCTTTTCCATGGCTTCTTGAGGGTATTTGACGTTCGTGGATAAGAATTTCATCATCTCCACCTGACCGCCAGGGAATTCAGGCATCTGCTCAACGACGTCGAAGAGTGGTTCGGATTCATCTTCCTTGTCCTTGGATTTCACAACTACAACATAATCTTTCTTCCTTTCGTCGCTCTTTGCATACTCCTTGGTGCAGATGAAGGTGATGCCGTTCGAGGTGTCAGCGTTGAACTTATCGCCGTAGACTTTCCTGAGGTCTTTGTTGTCCTCGTTGGCCATTATGACATTGATGTGGTCAATCTCGTCATTGCTGAGTGCCATGACTTGTTCTCTTGTAGCAACTTTACCATCAAGAACCAACAGCGGATCATTCTCGCTTGACGTTCCACTAAATAGTATCTTCTTATTTTCTTGTTCTTGTTGTGTGACACCTTCTGTTTTTACTTCTTCAGCTTTCACTTCAATGGAGTTTGCGCCCATCTTAATCTGAGCATTTTTCTTGCCTTTCTTCACGATTTTCGACTGAGGCTGTGTCTTTGTAGGTGTTTGCTCGTAGACATAGTCATTGACGGTTTCAGCGTTCAGAACAAGGGCAACGCCTGCGATGGGCAGCAGAGCGAGCACTTTGAGCCAGCTCTTGCTTGTAGTTTTTTTATTGGTAAGCATCATGGTTATGCGGTTTTTGAGGGTACTATGACTAATACCGTTTACCACTGAGTACCCGCATGTGGCGACGGCTTTTTGGATTAACAGATACTGATACTGACGCATATTGATGCCTTGAGAGAGTACCGCTGCATCGGCTTCGTACTCATGGATGGCGCGCAGATCCTGGCGCAGCATCCACATAGCAGGGTTGAACCATTGCAGAACGGTGAGCGTATCAACGAGGAGCACGTCGAGCGAGTGACGCTGACGGATATGTCCCCGTTCATGGGCGAGTATGGAGGCATTTTGAGCCTCGTAGTCGCTTTGAGAGAGTACGATATAGCACATCCAACTGAAGGGAGAAACATCGCCTTTAGCTACGCAGATGACGGTACCATCGCTCTGCGGATGCTTTTCACTATGATGGATGAGCAACCATACTCGAAGTATGCTTTGGAGTGTGTAACCTAATGTGACCATCATGCCGATGAAGAATACAATAACTGCAGCTGTCTGCCAGAATGGTGTCTGTGGCTCAGCTTCCTCAATCATCATCTCCATTCCGCCAAAGTTGATGTTGCCTTTCGACAGATCCACAACGACGGTCTTGTGAATGGTGAAGACGCACAAAGGTAGTACGAACGACAGAATGGCTGTCAGAAGTAGTACCACGCGATTAACACGGTGGAAAGTCTCGCGGCTTAGCAGCAGGCGGTAGAACATATAGAACACTGCCAGCAGTGCAGCTACCTTCAGGTCATAGGTTAGGAACTCAATCATACTTGTTAGGTTTTTGGCTGTTAGCTATTGGCTTTTTCTATCTTGTCAATGAGCTCCTTGAGCTCGTCAACGGAAATCTTTTCTTCCTTTACAAAACTGCTGACGGCACTCAGATAGGAGTCGCCAAAGTAGTTCTTGATGACACCTGCCAGGCTCGATCGTCCGTACTCCTTCTCTGTGATGATGGGGAAATATTGGTAGGTCGTGCCATATTGCTTATGGTCAAGAAATCCTTTCTTCTCTAATATGCGAACGGTTGTCGACAGCGTATTGAAGTGAGGACGCGGTTCGTCGTAGTACTCTAAGAGTTCCTTGACGAACATCGGCCCATGCTCCCAGTACAGGTCCATGATTTCCTTTTCTTTCGTTGTCAGCCTTTTCATTGTTACTTCGTTTTTAGTTATTACATCCTTTCGGAATGCGTCTGTATCTGTATCCGCTGGCAAAGTAACTAAAAGTTTTAGTTCGATGCAACTAAAGTCTTTAGTTTTTAAAGAAAATTAAGTAGTTTGTGCCCAATTTCTTAGTTGTTCACACAACTTTATGAAAAAAGTGTGCCCAAGCACATGAGTACTAAGGCACACCTTTGCGTTTCTTGCTGTATTACAGTCCCCTTGCTCTGAGCAGACTTGAGGCATCAGGCTCTTTCATACCAGTGAAGTCGCTGAACATCTGCATGAGGTCACCCGTGTTGCCGCGACTGAGTATCTTGTCGCGAAGATCTTGTCCTGTTTCAGGCTTCAAGGCTCCGCGCTTGGCAAACACATCAGCGATATTCACGGCCAGTACTTCTGTCCACAGGTAACTGTAGTAGCCTGCAGCATAGCCACCACCCCAAACGTGGTTGAAATAGCTGGTGTGGTAGCGGGGAGGTACTTGTTCGTCCAGTAATCCTACTTTCTTCAGGGCTTCTGTTTCGAAGTCGGCAGCCTGTTCGGCAGTGGGGATATCCTTTGAAGAGAGCATGTGCCAAGCCAGATCCACGCAGGTAGCAGCGAGGTTCTCGCCCAGTGAATAGGCTGTCTGGAAGTTGATGCTCTTCAGCATGCGTTCCTTCAACTCTTCGGGCATTGGCTCGCCAGTCTCACAGTGGCGGGCATAGTGGTCGAACACCTCTGGGATGGCAGCAAACGACTCATTGAACTGTGAGGGCATCTCCACGAAGTCGCGGGCTACGCTGGTACCGCTGAGACGGTTGTACTGACAGTCGGAGAGGATGCCGTGAAGGGCGTGACCGAACTCATGGAACATTGTGGTTACCTCGTCCCAAGTCAGTAGTGAGGGCTGACCCTCAGGTGCTTTCGCACTATTACATACATTATATATGATAGGCAGCTGATTCCACTGGCGACTCTGTTTCTGGAAGCCGTCCATCCATGCGCCGCCACGCTTTGTGGGACGACGGAAGTAGTCGCAGTAGAAGAGTGCCTTTGACTGTCCATCCTTGTCAATGACCTCAAACACTTTCATGTCTGCATGATAGGTGGGAATGTCGGTACGCTCTTTGAACGTCAGGCCGTAGGCGCGGTTGGCAGCGTAGAACACGCCGTTCAGCAGTACGCTGTCCACATTGAAGTAGGGTTTCACCTCATCATCGCTGATGTCCAGCATCTCCTTCTTCATCTTGGCAGAATAGTAGAAACGGTCGTAGGGCTGCAAGGTGAAAGGCTCTTGACTGTTAGCGTTTGCCTGATGGCTCTTGGCATAGTCCTCGATGGCTTTGGTCTCAGCATCAGCTTTAGGCTTGTATTGGCTGATGAGATTCTTCAAGAAGGCATACACATTCTCCGGGGTCTTGGCCATCGTGTTCTCCAGTGAGTATGCTGCATAGTTGGGATAGCCCATGATTTCAGCCTGCTCGGCACGCAGTCTGGCAATCTCGACCACGATGGGGAAAGTGTTATGCTTACCCGTGCCGTCGGCACGGTGTACGGAAGCCTCGAACACCTTCTTGCGCAGTTCGCGATTGTCAAGGCTGGTCAGCAGCGCTTGTTGGGTGGTGTTCACGATGACAATGGCATAGGGAGCCTTTCCGCCTCGGCTCTCGGCATCTTTCTGACACTGGGCAATATCTGCTTCACTGAGTCCTGCCAAGTCTTCTTTTTTATCTACCCAGACCACTGCATCGTTGGTTGCGGCAGGTACCACATCACCCCATTGTGTCTGTAACTCAGAGATACGGCTGTTGATTTCCTTCATGCGTGCCATTTGCTCATCAGACAGCAAGGCACCGTTGCGCACAAAATCCTTATAGGTCTCCTCCAGCAGTTTCTGGTCTTCGCCCTGCAACTTGTCATGATCGCGGTCATAGACCGTTTTGACGCGCTCGAAGAGAGCCTTGTTGAACGATATCTCATTATCCAGGTCGGTCAGCATGGGCTGCACCTTCTTCTCTGTTTCGCTGATCTCGTCCGTCTTGTCGGCTTCTACGATAGCAAAGAACACACGGCTCACACGGTCGAGCGTCTTTCCACTCTCTTCGAGGGCGAGGATGGTGTTTTCGAACGTAGCCGAATCCTTGTTCTCCGTAATCTGTGCAATCTCGTCGCGTTTCTGTTGGATAGCAGTCTCAAAAGCCGGCAGATAGTCGGTAGGCTGTATCTTACTGAAGTCGGGAGCGCCAAAGGGTAGGGGGCTCTCCTGCAATAATGGGTTTTCACGCTGTGATTCCTTGCAGCTGGTGAGCTGCATCACCGATGCTGACAGCATGGCTGCCGAGATTCCGAGGGTCATAAGTTTCTTGTTCATATTATATATGGGTTTTCTTTTCAAAGCGACAAAGTTAGTAAGATTCTTGATAATATGTGCATTGTTATCAAGAAAAAATGTATCTTTGCACTCAGAAGACTGAAAATGAGACTCTTTATTCATGAAAGCGATGAAAAAAAATAGATTTTTGACGGTATTGTGTGCCGTACTTTTTGTCCTGACGGCAACGGCTCAGCGTCAGGTGTTATTGGAAACGACTGAGGGTAATATCCTCATTGCTCTGTCGGACGAGACACCACACCATCGCGATAATTTCCTGCAACTGGTAGATAAGCATTTCTACGACTCACTGCTCTTCCATCGCGTCATTAAGAACTTCATGATTCAGACGGGCGACCCTGATAGCCGTCATGCGGAGTCAGGAGTCACGCTTGGCGAAGGTGACGCAGGCCACACGTTGGCAGCGGAGATCCGTTTCCCTGCACTCTACCATCGTAGGGGTATGGTGGCAATGGCTCGTGAGGGTGACGATGTGAATCCTGAGCGTCGCTCCAGCGGCAGCCATTTCTATATTGTTTGGGGGAAGACTTTCTCCTCAAAGGAACTGGAGACTGTTCAGGAACGACTTGATGAGGCCACTAATCACACTGCACAATTGACGCCCGAACAGATTGACGTCTATAGAAAGATTGGGGGAACGCCTCATCTGGATGGACAATATACGGTATTTGGCGAGGTCGTTGAAGGACTTGATGTGGTGGAGCGCATCCAGCGGGTGATGACCGACGATTATGACCGTCCTGTGCATGATGTACGTATCTTGAATGCGCGGGTGGTAAAATAGGAAGTTGAAAGGAATTCGGATGCTGATGAGAAGTTATGAAACAACCACTACTTGAATATTACGATTTCGGAAACGGAGTGACTGCGTTCAGTTCTACACGCCTCGATGGCTACAGCAGAGGTAACTATGCTGCGTTCAATATCAATCGCTATTGTGGTGATGACGAAACGAATATCCGTAAGAATCGTGAGCTATTGTGCGCAATGCTTGGCATCGATGACCATCAGTTGTTGATGCCACATCAGGTGCATCTGGCGAAGACTGCACTGGTTGATGAGGCTTTTATGACTCTATCAAGGGAACAACAAAGCGAAGCATTGGAGGGCTTTGATGCGCTGATGACTAATCTGAGCGGGGTGTGTATTGGCGTTTCTACTGCTGACTGCATTCCTATTTTGCTCTACGATGAAGCCCATCATGCCGTTTGTGCCGTTCATGCTGGCTGGCGAGGCACCGTCGCACGTATTGTCGAGAAGTCGGTGGCAGCGATGCAGACCACTTACGGAACCTGCCCTGAACAACTGAAGGCCCAGATAGGTCCCGGTATTCATCTCGATAGCTTTGAGGTGGGCGATGAGGTATATGATGCTTTTGCGACTGCAGGATTTGAGATGACTGCAATCAGCAGGCGATATCCTAATCAGAAATGGCATATCGACCTGCCTGAATGCAATCGTAGGCAGTTGCTATCCGTAGGTGTCCAGTCTGCCTCTATCTGCGTTTCGCCCGTATGTACCTATATGCAGTCTGAGCAGTTCTTTTCAGCCCGTCGTTTGGGCATCAACTCAGGCCGGATATTTACGGGCATCATTCTACGTTCCTAAATCTGTTATAGTTTGTAGGTCAGTCCAGCACGTAATTCGAAGGTCTTGGCTGTCACATCAGGATAGTGACGATAGTGAGCACTGCGAATGAAGTAACTGCCACGCATGTCAAGACTCAGATGACGACTGAGATAGAGCCCGAAGTTGGCATTGAAGGCCATCATTTGCGTATTTCCAGGATCACCCTGAGCGTTGGTGTAATCAAGGTCGAAGCCTGTCTTGCCTACCCACTCTGCACGGTCGTATCCCTTCCAAGTAAAGATGTGGAAATAGTTGGCGTCAATGTTCATGTATCCAACCTTTGCAACATCCATGCGTGTCTGAATCTTGGCTGAGAAGCCACTACCCATGTTGTAGTCGCGCTCCTGAATGTAGAGGTAGTCACTCAATGAACCACCAAGCAAGATTCCGCTGAGGAAGATGCGCTGCTCGAGGTTCATGCGCTCTTGCAGATGGGGGAAGCGGTAGATGAGGCCAGGACCTACTGAGGCTGCCTCACTGATGCGATATGGGATGAGGTCAGTACCGTCCTTGACAGCTTCTGAGTTGTAGAAGTTGAAGTGCTGGAAGATACCGAAGTCGGCCTCGAACTTCTCCTTATCACTGACGGGAGTACCCCAGATGCGACCCAGCAGGTTCAAACGATTGACGACTGGCTGGTTGCTTGACAAACCGAATGTGACACTGGAGGTGAAGAAATCGAACGGTTTGTTCTCCTCGTTGTCGTAGGCATCGCCATACTCCATACCGAGTTCTATGTAGGGATTGTGCTCGCCACGGAACAGGGCACGGTCGTCGGCAAGATAGCGCGAACCGACTGATATGCTGTATTTCACAGGAATGCGACTGTAGTTGTGGTACAGGTAGTTGCGGCTACGGTGCTTCCAAGCCTCACCTGTGAGCAAGCGCTTCAGTCCTTTCATCGGCGATACCGCTGCTCCTCCCAACTCACGCAGGAATCGGCTGAAGCCAATCTCGCGGTCGTCGTAGAACAGGTCGCTGATGCGGAAGGTGATTTCACCGATACAGGTACCGCCAATCGAGGTGGCCATAAGGTCGTTGATAGCAGGTGGGGTGATCTCACCGAAGAACTCCCACATGAGTGAGCCGCTCAAGGCAGCGGGATATGATTGCCAGAAGTTCAGGCCGTTGCTACGGGCTGAGTTGAAGTAGAGGTTGCCGTGATAGGGATGGGCAAACAGGTTGGTGTTGAAGTTATCATTATCCCATACAAAGGCATGCTCGAAGTTATGGCCGATGGTCTTGAAGTTGATGCGAGGAAACTCTTCGTTAAGTACCCAGTCGTCCCAGCGGTTCACAAACACGTTGAGAGCTGTAATCATACCAGCGGTGCGCCACAGGTTGGGCTTTTGCGGCAGGGCAAAGCGGTCGTCGTCGCCGGCAGCCATGTCCTCGTCAGAGTGTAGGCGCAATGTGCGTTCTTTCTCGTTGTTATAGCCTGCATAGCGATAGGTCAGGCCCACCTCTCCAATAAAGCGGTGGCGGAAACTCTTGTTGTGGTTGTAATATCGGGTGTCTCCATAACCTACGGTGCCGAACACACCCCACTTCTTGTTGAGTTGGTAATCCAGATTCATACGAGCCTCTAATGAGTATAGTCGCTCTGGAGCATCGGTGGAGTGTTCTTTGAACGTCTCTACGTGGAAGAAGCCCACATCGCCGCTCAGTGACAACCGCGGCGTGAGTTGGAAGTACTGTCCGATACGATAGAATATGGTGCCTGAAAATTTCTCGTTGAGTCCCATATAGTGGGTGCCCGCACCTATGATGTTGTAGGTAGAACGGTTGCGGAAGCGTAGCGCCATGTTGCCCTTGGAGCTGGTACCGGCGAATGCCATCACATCAATTCGTGTGTCGGGATTGATATTGACCAAGCCATAGCGTTTTGACTGCGTGTCGTGGGTCAGGTTGACCAATCCTACTTGTACGCCTTTCTGATAGTCGTGCGCATTGTTGAAGATACCTATCTGCACGCCCCGCAGCGTGTCGGTCGCATTACGGAATGCTATCTGCACACCCCTAAGCGTACCCACGTTCTGGTTGGTGAAACCTGTTAGCATCAAGCCGCAAGCATCTCCAATCACAATATTATTAAGAGCCGAGAGCTGAAAGCCCGCCATTCCATCGTAGGCCACATTGCTGAAAGAAGACAACTGGAAGCCGGCAGCATGTTCAGCGATATTCGACACTGGCGATAGTTGTACGCCCTTCACAGAATCGGCAATGGTAATCAGTCCCAAGCCGATGCTGGCATTGCTCTCTGTCTTTTGCTGTTGCGCCTTTTTAGCATTAGCTTGCTGCTGCGCTTGAGCACTCATGGCAGTCATCATAATAGCAGCTGTCAGTGCTAAAACAGATTTCTTCATACTTGTTTTTATTTAAGGTTATACATTCTAATGATTATTCTTTGGCACTTATCCTAAGTGCTAAAATACATATCCCAGATTCAGGAAGATATAGGGTTTCTTTGTACGGTTGCTATAGCCTACGGAGGCACCTATGGGACCAGCGATCGTGTTATAATAGTAGGCCAGCTGTCCACCAAGGAGAGTGCGGTAGTCCAACAGTTCTTTCACATGATCGGACTGCTGGGCACCAACCACGCGAAGCAGTACGTAGTTGTTGCCGCCTATACGCTGTTGTGCCTGCAACTGGGCAGCCACGAACTGGTGGTCGGCATACTCCATATTGCCGACTCCGGCGAAGGGCATTTGCTGTTCAACATAGTGGCCGAACCAGTCGCCGCCAATCGTATTACCAAAGACAGGAGGGATAACTGGGCCAAAAAGCAGACGGCCATAGAACATGGGTTGGATGGTAAAGCGACTATTGAAAGAAATGGACATGCGCCAATTGGCATTGACCTCGCTCATACCTGGCTTCTCACCTAGTTTTGTTCCGTCGGCATCACGTAGATTGAGTTTAGCGAAATTGTTGGTCATGTAAACATATTCAGCCTTGAAACGGGCACCACGCGTAGGGAAGTACCAGTTGTCCTCACTATTGTAGTCGAGGCGGGCATGATAGCTGAAGAAGTGCTCGTTCTTCAGCGTGACCTGTTTGGAAGTCTCTGAACCGAGCTTGTTACGATAGTGCATAAAGTCCCAGCGCAACCCCATCTGCAGGTTAAAGTGTCGCAGGTCAAATTTAATGGGTGTGAAGTCGGCTTGGAACTGATTGTATCGAATGTTATAATCCAGATCACCATCGATATAGACATCCACATCGTTACGACGGAAGGTATAGCTGATGGTAGGACTGGTGAAACTGCGGGGATGAACAGTGAATTCAGCACGTGCCATCATCAGTTTGCCTAGTCGCAGGGTAAAATCTGTATTAATAGGTACAGCAGTCCTAAACGGGATGTCCAAGCCCAGTTGTAAGGCGGCATTCTCTTCTGAGTCAAAACGTACGCCAGCATGGAGCTGCATCGACTTTCGACTACCAGCAGAGAGAATGACACGTACACCATCGCCCTCAGGCACTAGTCGGCACTCTGCCGTATTGTAGAACAGGTCAACTCGCATCGAAGTGGTTAGCTGCAGCTCCAATTTGGCATCAATGCTATCTACTTTCTGCAGATGAAACTTCTGTCGCAGGAAGCGCTCGGCCGTTGGAGTCATATTCTCAAACGTATAGCCAATGACACGCTGGCGCTCAGTCATCACATTCGGACGCAGCGGATGAAGGATGGTGGGACGGAACGAATCATCAATACCGATGCGTTTTTTCAAGGCGATAATCTCATCCCAATGTTTCATGGCCTCCTCTTCACCATATCGTATCAGTGAATCAGTGGCCGCTGCTGAAAAGCTGGCTGTGGAATAGCTTCGCGGGTCAACGTTCATGTGAAGGTCGGTGATGGCGATGTTCTCCTCATACTTATTCACGCAGTTCATGTCAATAATCTGTCCCACGATGCTCATGGTGCCTGTAATATCCTCGGCCGTCTTAGGCTTGCCTGACAGCGTTACGCCAATAACGATATCTGCTCCCATTGCACGAGCTACATCAACAGGGTAGTTGTTGCGCATACCACCGTCAACCAGCACCATGTCGTCTATTCTGACAGGTGAGAAAGCTGCGGGGATAGCCATCGAAGCACGCATGGCCTGGGGCAATCGGCCACTATGGAACACCACCTCGCTGTTATCCATGATATTAGTGGATACGCAGGCAAATTGTATAGGTAAGTCACGCGAGAAGTCCAGTGAGTCGGTATATCCGCTACAGAGTCGCTGAAACAGTTCGGAAAGGTTCTTTCCTTTGATAAGTCCTCCGGCCTGTTTATTGCGTTTCCCAACGGGGTTGTCGGTACTGATGATGTAAGTGTATTGTTTTTTTCTGTCATTAAGACTTTGGTTCTTCAGGTCCTCCCTGTCTGTGATGACATAACTCCAGTCCAAAGATCTTACTAACGAGTCAAGTGAATTGGCATTGTAACCAATGGAATAGAGACCACCAACAATACTTCCAATTGACGTACCAGTAATAATATCAATAGGAATACCTGCACGCTCTAGGACTTTCAGCACGCCAACGTGTGCCATGCCCTTTGCACCTCCGCCGCTGAGCACAACAGCAACTTTTGCTCTTGGTTGAGACAACCTTCGCTCTATCTTGGCCTTTCCCCTATGGACAGTGGTATTGTCTTCCTGTGCACTTATGATACTACTTGTCAGCACAGAAATGAGGATTAGTAGTATTTTTTTCATTTTCTCTTGTTTTAAATTTTTAGCTTTTAGCTTTTGTGTCTTGTTGTGCAAATTTACGATTTAATTATATATAATGCAAAAAAAAATAAAAAAAACGATGCAAATGTCAAAAACGTGAATAAAAAAATGTTTTGAAATGGTTTTCGGGAATAAATTGTACTTTTGTAGGCTAAAAATGAGGTCGTTAGGATGAAACAGAAGATAACAGAACTACCCTCGCTATATGATCATCTGGAACAGATGTCTGTGACGGAGCTTTTACAGCATATAAATGAAGAAGATAATAAGGTTGCTGAAGCCGTTAGCAGGGCTCTTCCTCAGATAGAAGCCTGGGTCGAAGCTGTCGAATGCAGAATGAAACGTGGCGGCCGACTGTTTTATGTAGGCGCTGGCACAAGTGGTCGCTTGGGCGTCCTTGATGCAAGTGAACTGCCTCCTACATTCGGTGTTCCCGAAACATGGGTGGTAGGTATTATTGCCGGTGGCGAGAAAGCTCTTCGCCATGCGGTGGAACGTGCTGAGGATAGTCTTATGCAAGGATGGAAAGATCTGTCGGATTTTCATCCTACTGGCGATGATGCTGTGTTGGGTATTGCTGCTTCAGGCACAACGCCCTATGTGATAGGGGCTGTTCGTAAGGCTCGTCAGCATGGACTCCTTACGGGATGTATCACCAGTAATCCCGCCACTCCTTTAGCTCAGGAGGTAGAGTTCCCCATTGAAACAATTGTCGGTCCTGAGTTTGTGACAGGCTCCAGTCGTATGAAAAGCGGTACGGCACAAAAAATGGTGCTCAACATGATTTCTACCGCTCTGATGATACGTTTGGGACGCGTTCAGGGCAATCGGATGGTGAACATGCAACTAACAAATGATAAATTGATTGATCGTGGAACCCGAATGTTGCAAGACTCTCTTGGAGTGAGTTATGATGAGGCTCGGCAATGTTTATTGGAGGTTGGTAGTGTCAGGGCTTGTCTGAAAAAAAAGAAGTCGGATTGAAAATTGCTTCAATCCGACTTTTCTTATGTGGTAGGTTAATTCTTTTTCTGAGGGGAATAGGTCTTTTTTACAACAGAACAGATGTTGTCTTGTTCATCAGTGCGTGACCTTCAATCCAATTTTTTGCAATAGCATTTGCTATTCTTTTCATCATCTCTTTCATCTTTTATTTCCTTTCTTTTCTTTAATTCCTACTGGCCTCTGCCAAAGGTACATCATTAATAATAAATCTTGTTATCCTTGTTTTGACGTTGCAAAAATACCAATTTATTCCCAAATCAACCAATAATTTCAAGAGGTATCCTTCAAATTAGTGGTTGTTTATGACTTAAATCAAGTGAGAGTTGGTCTTTTTATTACTATATCAAATGGATGAGATGACTACTAATGATTATTATCGTTTAAGAATCTTCTGCACTTTTCCGTTATCGTTGTGGATAATGTTTAGACCTTTTTGCATGGTTGGCGTTGACATGCCTGAGGTGTTGAAAATGTGCTTGTTTGGAAGATTGTTCTGAATCGTAAGAGGATTGATGCCAGAACTGTTTCCTTGTACCATATAGGGATATTGGGTGCGAGTTGCTGAATCCCTGTTAGGAACGCACTTGTATCCCTCTGCCAAGTGGTTATCTTCTACTACGGCTGAGTACAGTCCGCCCTTGCAGAGAATTTGTGAACCCTCGTCTGCGTAAAATAAGACTCTGGCACTGAGTTTGCAGTCGTCAATAGTAAGAGTGGAATTAGAGAACGATAGACAACCGATATTACCGTTTTCATTGTTAATGGTGGCACCGTTGATATTGGCATCTCCATTGAAGCAAAGTGTCTGGTAGCCATATTTGTTGGTGAATGTGGCCTTTCCGATGACCGTATGCGAGTTTGCTGTAGCCCACAGGCATCGACGGAAATCAATTTCGAAGTCGCCTTCGCAATTGTTTAGGAATGTACCTCCATTGATGGTGAGTGTGTCTGTGGTGTTGTAGTTGCAGATAGCCGCACTATTGCCTGTGCAGGTAAAGGTTCCTGATTCAATGATCATTTTACCATTTGTACAGACGACTTGGTTGGGACTATCATAGGTGCCGCCATTTATGAGCGTATAGCTGTTCGCGCTTGACCATACACAACGGCGATAGTCAGTGTCCTCCTTATTCGGATAATAGTTCTTGTATGTTCCGCCCATAATGGTCAGCTTACCATAGTTATTGAACACTGCTGTATTCTGATGCGAGGACGCATGTGATTTTTCTGTACCCTTCACTGTCAGGTCGCCATGGATCACAAGGTCGTATTCCAGATTGACGCTATGGTCGCCCATATCCAGTGTAATCGTCTTGCCAGTAGGAACGGTGAATGATTCTGCCTGGACATCGGCAAGCAGGTTGATTGTTGCAGGTGTACCGTCTGCGGGAGCATCGTTGATGGCGGATGAGAGGGTGGGATAGTCCTGTCCGTTCAGACTTGCTTCGCATGCGGTATCATTCATGGGGAAGGGTACGGAGTTCAGGTAGGCTACGGTTCCTGTATCATAGAGTACAAGGTCGGGATTGAGGGCGTCAAGGGTGAAAAAGCCATTACAGTAACCTCCCCATCCCCAGTTTACGGCGAAGTAATTATTGTCGGTATATCCGTCCAGCATAAATGCATGACCGCCTTGCTCCACGTTGGCTGCCCTATAGATGATAGGCCTCTGTAGTTTTAATTCATTACGCATCATGTCCCCCCATTCGTCAGCAGAGTAGGCCTCTTTGCGTCTGGCGATACCTGGATGGTAGTCGAAGTTGCTGAAGAGTACACCCTGACCAAGTTTGCCATTGGTGTTTTCCTTCGTGTAGTCCACCTGAAGCGCAGCTCCTATGTCTGCCATGAGGGTTGCAATATTGTTAGCCTGGGTAGACGAATAGTTCCCAGAGAGGGGCATGTTGCTCCAGTAATAAGTATGGTCGAGTGATCTTGAGGCGACCGTAATGCCTTTAGTTGAGGTGGTATACTGTGGGGTATTTCCTTTTCCTCTCTCCGGATATTCGTAATATCGCATCAGGATAGCATAGGCTGTAGGAACACATCCCGTAGCACTTTTTGTGTTCTCATCCAATGGACATTTGCTGTTGAAAGGATAGCCTTGCCCCCATTGTGCCGTTTCGAGTTGGACGACGGTGTTGCCGACGCTGGCAGCTCTCCATTGTTCTGCAACATCTGGAGATTGCTGAATACCGTCTTCGCGTGCTTTCTGAATCTGTTTGCTGATATTGCTCAGCCACTGTGTCAGGGGAAGTGGCAGTTCACCATCGGCAGGCAGTTGGCCATCTGCCGAATAGCCTAAAATAGGCCGTACATTGTCTTCAGCAGCAATAATGGCAAATCCTTTTCCGTTGCTTCCAGAAAATATGTAGTATGTTGAGGGATCAGCATTAGAAATTCTGCTTGCAGCAACTCTCTTGGGAAGATTTTTTTCTCCTTTGACAGAAATAAGTCGTTCAGCAATGGTTAATGCCTGGCTTTCAGTGACGACCTTTGCCTCTGTTAAGGTCATGCAAAACAAAAAAGAGATGAAGGCCGCGATTCGAATTGGGGTACAATGTTTCATGTTTTATAGGCTTAAAAAAGGCCCCACTCCTATCTCTCTCTAAGAAAGAGAGGGGGGGGTAGGAGTGGGGCCGTAAGAGATTTATTAGTCAGCCAACTTTGCCTTCAGCATCTCGCGGTTCAGGCGAGCGATGTTGGCGATGGTCTCATTCTTCGGGCAGACAGCCTCGCAAGCGCGAGTGTTGGTGCAGTTACCGAAGCCGAGCTCGTCCATCTTGGCAATCATGTTCTTCACACGACGAGCTGCCTCTACGCGACCCTGAGGAAGCAGGGCGAGCTGAGACACCTTTGAAGAAACGAACAGCATAGCTGAACCGTTCTTACAAGCTGCTACGCAAGCACCGCAACCAATACATGTAGCGCAGTCCATAGCCTCGTCGGCATCCTCCTTCGGAATCAGGATAGCGTTGGCATCCTGAGCCTGACCAGTACGGATAGTGGTATAGCCACCTGCCTGGATGATCTTATCGAAAGCATAGCGGTCAACCATACAGTCCTTAATCACGGGGAAGGCTGCTGAACGCCAAGGCTCAACGGTGATAACGTCACCATCGTTGAAGCGGCGCATGTAGAGCTGACAGGTGGTAGCACCACGCTCGGTCTTACCATGAGGCGTACCGTTGATGTAGAGTGAGCACATACCGCAGATACCCTCGCGGCAGTCGTGGTCGAATACGAAGGGCTCCTTGCCTTCGTTGATGAGTTCCTCGTTCAGGATGTCAAGCATCTCGAGGAAAGAGGTATCATCGGGGATATCGTGCATCTCGTGGGTGTCGAAGTGTCCCTGGTCCTTGGGGCCGTTCTGGCGCCAGAACTTTATTGTGAATGAAATATTCTTTGCCATAATCAATTAGTTATCTTCGAAGACTAATAGCTTCGCCTCAGCAAAGCTCAAGCAAGCTTGGCTTTGCATTCGGCTTGCATCTTAGTTCTTATAGTTACGGGTTTGTACTTTAATTGCCTCATACTCCAGGGGCTCCTTGGTGAGCTCAGGCTCGTTACCCTTGCCTTTATACTCCCAACAGCCTACATAGAAGTAGTTCTCGTCATCGCGCTTAGCCTCACCTTCCTCGGTCTGATACTCCTCACGGAAGTGACCACCGCAAGACTCGTTACGAGAGAGAGCGTCGAATGCAACGAGCTGACCCATGGTGAAGAAGTCACGCAAGTGGATAGCCTTGTCGAGCTCGATGTTCAGACCTTCCTTAGTACCAGGTACGAACAGGTTGGTATCGAACTCCTTCTCAAGCTCGTGCATCTTCTTCAGACCAGTCTTCAGACCTTCAGCGGTGCGACCCATACCAACATACTCCCACATGATGTGGCCGAGCTCCTTATGGATAGAGTCAACAGAACGCTTACCCTTGATGTTCAGCAGACGCTCCATCTCAGCGTTGACAGCCTTCTCGGCCTCATCGAACTCAGGACGGTCGGTGCCAATCTTACCCCAGATGCTCTGATCTGCCAGATAGTTCTGGATAGTGTAAGGCAGTACGAAGTAACCATCAGCCAGACCCTGCATCAGTGCAGAAGCACCCAGACGGTTTGCACCGTGGTCAGAGAAGTTACACTCACCGATAGCGAACAGACCGGGGATTGTGGTCTGCAGCTCGTAGTCAACCCAGATACCACCCATAGTGTAGTGAACAGCGGGGAAGATCATCATGGGCTTGTAGTACTTCACACCATTGATCTCCTTGGCAAACTCGCCAGGGAATACGTCGGTGATCTCCTCGTACATCTCGAAGAGGTTACCATAGCGCTGCATGATAACATCGATACCCAGACGGTTGATAGACTCAGAGAAGTCGAGGTAAACAGCCAGACCGGTATTGTTAACACCGAAGCCCTTGTCGCAACGCTCCTTAGCGGCACGAGAGGCAACGTCACGGGGAACGAGGTTACCGAAGGCGGGATAGCGGCGCTCCAGATAGTAGTCGCGATCTTCCTCGGCGATATCCCAAGGATTGATCTCGCCCTTCTGCAACTTCTTAGCATCCTCAATGTTCTTGGGCACCCAGATACGGCCATCGTTACGCAGTGACTCAGACATCAGCGTCAGCTTAGACTGCTTGTCACCATGAACGGGGATACAGGTGGGGTGAATCTGAACGTAAGAGGGATTAGCAAAGAAAGCACCCTTGCGATAGCACTGAACGGCAGCGGTGCAGTTACATCCCATGGCGTTGGTAGAGAGGAAGTAGGTGTTACCATAACCACCAGTAGCGATAACAACAGCGTTGGCGCTGAAGCGCTCCAGCTTACCTGTTACCAGATTCTTGGCGATGATACCACGAGCGCGACCATCTACGATGACCACGTCTTCCATCTCATAACGGGTATAGAGCTTTACCTTGCCAGCCTGTACCTGACAGCTCAGTGAGCTATAGGCACCCAGCAGCAGCTGCTGACCCGTCTGACCCTTAGCGTAGAACGTACGGCTTACCTGAGCACCACCGAATGAACGGTTGGCCAGCATGCCGCCGTACTCACGAGCGAAGGGAACGCCCTGAGCTACGCACTGGTCGATAATATTGTTTGAAACCTCAGCCAGACGATAAACGTTAGCCTCGCGAGCACGATAGTCACCACCCTTTACGGTGTCGTAGAACAGACGATAGATAGAGTCACCATCGTTCTGATAGCACTTGGCAGCATTGATACCACCCTGAGCGGCGATAGAGTGAGCGCGACGGGGAGAGTCCTGGATGCACAGGTTGATAACGTTGAAGCCCATCTCACCGAGTGAAGCAGCTGCAGAAGCACCGGCCAAGCCAGTACCAACAACGATAACGTCGAGCTTCAGCTTGTTCTTGGGGTTAACAAGACGCTGATGAGCCTTATATTCCTTCCATTTCTCAGGCACTGGTCCTGCAGGAATCTTTGAGTCTAATACTTTAGCCATAATCTTTTTTCTGAATTTAAAAATTAAAAGATTAAATAATTAAATGCTTATTGGCAGCAAGCAGCAGCGGCCTGACAGCAGTCGGCACCGTTCTCGCAGCAGAGCGAAGGAGCGCAACCGAAGTAGAAGGCCAGTACAACTACAATGAACATGAGCATGAGCACAGTCACGTAGATCAAGCCAATAATCTTCCAGCGGCAGAACCAGGTCTTACCATTCCAGCCCAATGTCTGAAGAGCTGACCAGAATCCATGAGAGAGGTGGAACCAGATGGCCACGAGCCACACGAGGTAGAGCACTACAAATACAGGATTAGAGAAGGTCTCCTGAATCCAGCCGAAGCCATCAGTTGGGCTCAGTTTTGTAGGCATCTCCATCAACTCTGCAAACATCATGTTGTACCAGAAGTTGTACAGGTGCAGAATCAAGCCCAGCACGACGATGATACCGAGCACGAGCATGTTCTTTGAAGCCCACTCTACCTTGCCTGCATTTACCGTTGTAGCAACTGCGTAGCGGTTGTCGCCACGGGCTTTACGGTTCTGCGCAGTCAGAATGAAAGCGAAGATAATGTGAATCACTGCCAGAGCAGCCAATCCAAGTGTTGCTACAACAGCATACCAGTTGGCACCCAGGAATTCGCAAATCATGTTGTAACCTTCTGCTGAGAAGAGCGCTACTACGTTCATGCAACCATGGAAGGTCAGGAACAGAATGAGCGCAATGCCCGTCACAGACATTACAACTTTTCTACCAATTGATGAATTGATTAACCACATAAGTTGTTGAAATTTAATTAATTAAATATGTATTTTAGATTTTTGCATGCTAAAATCCGACCCGTCACGGGCAGGGATTGATACTTATTACTAAGTACGTAGATACGTAATTAGGCTACAAAATTAATCAAAAACCATGAAATCGCAAACGTTTGCGATAAAAAAACGCATTTCTTTGCACAATTTTTATGTTTTCCAAATATAGAAAAGTCCCAAGACAACCGAAGGCAATCTTGGGACTTGTAAGGATGATTGGATGATATTTCTTAGTAATTACCCGAATCGTTGTAAGTCTTTCCTTTGCAGGTGAATGTAATCTTAACTTGCGGATTGTGTGCTTCTACAAGACGCTCGGCAATGTAAAACTGGACTGATGCACCAGCTTTTAATGTGTAGGGGAGGTTGTGAAAGTCTTTATTAATACCAGTGATCAGATTACCTTCACTATATATTCCGACGCTATTCAATTGGATTTCTTCTGAGTAATTGTTGAAAATCACAATTGGACAGTCCGCTGTTACCTTGCCGTCAACCTTCTCATAATTACCTGTGCCACGCTTCACGTCAATCTTGTCAGGAATGTCAAACACATTGATAGTAATCTTGTCACTGTAGCCTGACTCGAAATAGGTTCCATCGATAATGAATCCATTACTAATGATTGCATAAATGGTATGGTTACCTCTCTTTTCAGCTGTGAATACTCCTGCACTAGATGCTCCTTCCCATACGGCATTACTGCTGATTCTGGGATCTTTATGATAAGTAAGTGTCATTGTTTTACCAAGTTCCAGCTCGTTTGATGCCGGCTCGTCAATGTAGATATACTTATGTTGTCTCACTGGGAAACGCATCGTATATTCATTATTATAGATTGTGATGGTGTCGAATCGCTCGAATCCTGCACCAGTGAACTCATTCAGTTTTACCTTGTGGTAATACTGGTCGAAATTATTTTTTGACTTCTTTTCTCCGATTGACACCCATGCCTGAGCTTTCTTGGTACGATAGTCCGGCGTCAGCGTCTTCACGGGTAACTCAAACTCAGCCGCGCTTTTAGTCGACGAGAAAGATTTGCGCCCATCTGTGAAATTGACGGTGATAATCGGATTGGTGCGTTGCACTAAAGCAACCTTTGCCAACTCTTCATTGCCACTGGTCAGACGCATGGTGTCTATGCGCACTATGTTTGTGTCGTTTTCTAAGAATGTCACCGTGAGCTTTTCTGCCGTCTCACTGATAGGTGTCATGACGCAACTAGCCCATTCCGGAGTCTTGATCTGATACTTCGTGGTACTGGTAACGTCCAAGACTACGCTTTGTTTCTCATAGTTTACCTCAATCCTATTCTTATTTGGTGTTACCTTCTTCTGGAATGCTTGTGTGATTATGAAAGAGGTCTTTACAGTGCTTTCGTCAACAGTTCCATCGGGCAGATAGAGGGTTACTGTTGCAGAGCGACTGGCAAGGGTCGAGTTTGTCTGAAGCGAGAAAATAACCTCCTTGCCAACGATAGAAGCACCGAGCCATTTGGGTGCCATTTGGGTCTCGTTGTCAATGAGCTGATACTTAATACCTGTCAGATTCTGCGAGAACCTGAGCGTATCATATCGCGTGTTATATTTCAATGTGCGGTTGGCGATTGAGATATGATCGAAGATGTTGTTATGGGTCTGTGTGACCTTGAACGATTTCTGAGGTGTTGTCTCGTTGATGGCCGTGCCATTCTGCACATAGAGCGTTATGGTAGCCGAGCGATCTTTGTTGGAAGTGAGCAGAGAAGGCTTTATCTCAAGGATATTCTCGTTGATGCTCATCTTCAGCCATGTAGCATCTTTATTTGTTTCATCGTCGATAATCTTGTATTTCAGGGTCGAGAGATTCACGTCCGTCTTAATCTCGTCGTAGGTCTGACTCCATGTGACAACCTGATCTTTGATTGTCAGTTTGTCAAGGAGGTCGTTGCCCTTTTGCTTGAAATTAAAGGTGGAGTGAACGGTATTTGCGTCAATAGTGGTACCATTGGGCAAATAGAGAGTTACTTCAGTTGAACGTTCAAACTTGGAATTGTTGTTTTGAGCGATGAACATCACGTTTTTACCGCTGACGGTAGCCTGAAGCCATGTGGGTGATTTCTCTGTCTCGTTGTCAATGAGCCTGCACTTGATGTTTGTTAGTTCTTGTGCAAACTTCAGCGTATCATACTTTTCGTCCCATGCTACGATAATATCTTTTTGGGGCGCTCCATCGAAGATCGTGAAGTGTTGCTGTTCAACTTGGAACGACACTTGCTCCGTATTTTCGTCAATGATAGTACCATTGTTCTGAACGTAGAGCGTCACTGTGGCCGAACGGTCGTCGGCAGCGGTGAGCTGACTTACCTTCAAGTCGATGGTCTTGTTGTCTTTGTCAAATGATACCTGTAGCCACGAAGGATCTTTCTTCGTCGCATTGTCAACCTTCTTATATTTAATCAGGCCCAGGTCCAGTGTGGTATTCACCTCCTTTGTTGTGGAGGTCCAGTCAAACTTCTGGTTGTCGAAAGACATGCCATTGAAGATATTATTGCCTGACTGGTGGAATCCGAACGTAGTCTTTACAGAGTTGTCGTCGATGGTCGAACCGTTAGGCATGTAGAGCGTTACGGATACCGAACGGCTTTTCTTGCTGTTATTTGTGGTTGCCGTAAACTCTATTGAATGTTCTTTGACTACAGCCTGTAGCCACGAAGGCGATTTCTGTGTTTCATCGTCTATCAGCTGACACTTGAAGCCCGTGAGGTTGCCATTCACTCTGACAGTGTCGTATTTCTGATCCCAAGTGATGGTGCGGTCATGGATTTCCATGTTGTCAAAGATGTTGTCGTGTTTCTGAACGACGACAAACGATGTGGATATAGTCGTAGAATCGATAGTCGTTCCGTTGTTGGGCAGATAGAGCGTGACCACAGCTGAACGGTCAATCTTGGTGGTCAATGCTGTGCTGGATACGGTGACAGAATCTCCTTGAATGTTAATGCTACACCACGAAGCGGTTTTATCCGTCTGCTGATCAATAACGAGTGCACGGATGTTTTTCAGCGTTCTTCCTGTATGAATCACCTTCTTGTTGGCAGCATGGTTAAAGCGTATAGTGTCGATGCTCAAGCTGTCGAGCACAGGATTCTGAAGCTGTGTGACAAGGAATGCCATGCGGGCTATGAGCGAATCGGCGGCATTTACATTTGTATTGGCTGGGGCAATACGGATGAGCGCCTGTCTAGCACCGACAGACTTGTTCTCGCTCACCTTGATGTTCATGTCGTAGTAGTCGTTCGTCAGTTTGGCATTACACCAAGATACGCTGCTCTCGTTGAGTGAAGTGGTCTCCAACCTCATATTCTTCAGCTTGCGTCCCAAGAGTAGTGTGGTGTCTTTTTCTTCGGAAGGTATGATGATTTCCTCAAGATCGAGTCCTTCGAGAACGCTGTTCTTCTTCTGAGTGACCTTGAAAATCACTACGACATCGGAATAGCTGATGTCATTGCGTGTACCGTCAAGCTTTAATGTGACCTGGGCAACACGGTCGTTGATGGTGATGTTCTCGTCCAATAGGATTTCAATCTTTCCGTTAGAAAGCTTGATGTCATGAATCCATAAGGCACGCGAATTGGTCTCAAGGTCAGTTGTCTCGTAGGTGACATAACTCTCCAAGAGTGCATCTACAGGTAGCGTGTACTTTGTAACATCGGCATCTATATAAACATCAGGAATCTGAACTCCGAGTAGTGGAGAGGGAAAATCGTCTTTTCCTGCACATGCGTTTAGGAACAAAACAATGAAAAGGGAAACAATGCTTATGAGAGCGTTCTTTTTCATAGGGTATCTATTTATGTACTATTTGACTGCGCAAAGTTAGTGCAAACTTAACAAAAAAGCAAGAGTTTTAACTCTTTTTTCCACAACAGTTTCTATTTAATCAAGAAAAAAGCGGTTGCCATCGCTGTGGTAACCGCTTTTTGACATTGGCATGCGAGGCTTCTCAGCGGCGCTTCCAAAGTGATTGTTTTAATCTTAAAATGATTTATTATAGAGAAAGCATAGAAATTCCTCATCGATGTCGCCAGTGAGATTGACAATAGTGAATTTGTCGTTCTGTGGCTCTTCTAACAGCAGAATTAACTCTACGGTGTCTCCTTTTTTGTCTCTTCGTGTGAAGAAAGCTCCATGAACACCTTCTGCTCTGTATTCGCGCTCTGCATGAAAGCGGCTTTTGTTTTTCTCCAGAAGCTCCATGGCTTTCTGAAAGTGGTCTGCATTACCGCTGACGATACGTGCGCTTTTTAGTTTGGCTATCGCTTGATGGAGGTTCTCTGACCGTCCTTCTCCATGTAGCCTTACAATTTGTTCCATCATTTTGGGGCTGACGGTGATACACTTTAGTGTAGAGTCTGCCTTATGTATGGTTATGAACTTCTCAGCGAAGTCTGGCGCATTTTGTGCGAGGGTCGCTACCTGCACTGTCAGCGCCATCAATAGCGTTATAATGGTGCGCTTCATTCTTATAATTCACTATAGAGTGAGTCAATACGCATTGAGTCAGAGCGTTGCACCTGGATGAAGCCGTCCGAGATGAGTTGCAGGGCATCCTCCATCTTGTCGTAGGCCATTGCGGGGTCATCGTAGGTGTCCTTGTAGGCCGAATAGTTGATGTCGTCGGATTGTGCACTGTCGTTACGCAATGAGATGTTCATGGCGTTGCCCAGCGTCAGTACGATAGCAACGACAGCTGCTGCACGGAACAATGGGCGGAGACGTTCGCTCAGACTGATGGTCCGGGCTTTTACGGTCTTTGGCTCTTCTGTAAGCGAGAGGATACGGCTATCGAAGTCATCGCCAAGCACATCTGTGGGCTGCATAGCCGCAAAGAGTGGCTGGTACTGGCGCAACTCCTCAGGCACTTCCTGCTCGTCTTGAGCGTAGAATGCCTTCAAGATTTGCTCTTCCTGCAGTGTGGTCTCACACTCGAAATAGCGTTCCGTCAGTTGTTCAATGTACTTATAGTCCATAACTCTCTGTTTCTAAATATTTTTGCCGGATGGCTTGTCGAGCTCGAAAGATGTTGATCTTAACTTGTTGCTCGCTGATATCCATCACTTCTGCAATCTCTTTGTACGATTTTCCTTCGATATCGCGTAGCTGCATGCAGGAACGCTGTTTCTCCGGTAGTTGGTCTATCAGCCGTCTTACGAGTTGCACTCTGTCGCGTTGAACGGCTTGTTCTTCTGGATTCGAACCGTAGGAATGATCGGGAGGCTCACTGCTGTCATCAAGTTGTGCCACTTGGTTGTCGGCCTTTTTTGCCTTGTCGAGTGCAAGATTCCTGCAGATGGTCAAGCAGAATGCCTCGATAGATTCTATCTCATCCCAATGTTCTCTTCGATTCCAAACCTTGATCATTGTGTCCTGCACAACGTCTTCTGCCTCCGCCGGGTTGAGAGTGATGCGGAGCGCCAACCTGTAGAGCTCATTTTTGAGCGGCAGTACGTCGGTTCGGAAATCGATTTTTTTCATCCTCTCAGTGTTTAAGACGATTGGGTTGGGGCAAAAGTTACAGGATATACTGTTAAAAAATGAAAAACGTGGCAGTTGTTATTGTTCGTAGCCTCCGAAGTTCGTGTTTTCGTCATCGGAACCACCTTGTTGGTCGTCGTGTTGTGGTTTCTTTTTCTGATTCATGTTACCGAAGTTCCACGTCAGCTGAATGTTGATGCGTGGGTCACGCCAGTTTTTCTGATGGCGCCAGAAGGTCGGTCCTTCAGTGTAGTTCTCGAACTTTCGTGTGCTGAACACGTCGCGCCAGTTGAATGCCAACGTGAACATCTTATTGAAGAATGTCTTTCTGATTCCCAGATCGACTGATCCATTGGCCTTTCTGTATCCCTGTGTGATGACTGAGCGTGAACGATAGTTACCTGTCGTCTGAAACGAAATGTTATAGGGAAGGATGATGGATGCCAGCAGACGAGCGTCCCACGCGAAGTTCTCATCGCTCTCACCTGTGACCAGTTGGTTCTCAACGATAGTCTCAAAACCGTCCAATTTGTAGTAATAACCATTCAGCGTAGTGGTAAGATCCAGTATCTTCCAAAGTTTGTTCTTGCCGATGATTTCAATACCTGCACTCTGGCTCTTGGCAACGTTCAGGTTCGTCATATACATAACGCGCTGTCCTTCGTAGGTTCCTTCATAGCGGACACGTTGCATGATATCATTGGTCGGTCGATAATAAGAACCGACTGATAGCGTATGACCATCCCAGCTTTTCAGGAAGTTCAAGGAGAACGAGTTCGTATATTCCGGTGTCAGTTCAGGATTACCGAATTCAATCATTGAAGCATCGCGCGTATTCTTGAACGAGTTGAGCTGTCCGCCCCATGGACGGCGTAGACGGCGCGTGTAGTTCAACTGTAGCTGAGCGGTCTCAGTCAATGCGTAGTTCAGGAACAGGGAAGGGAATAGTTGGAAATAGTCTTTCTTGAAAGGTGTTTCTACCTGATAGTAGTCTATGCTTTTCGTGTCAACCTTCCAGTATTCACCACGTAATCCTGCCATGATACCCAGTTTTCCGAACTGAAGGTTGGCAGTGGTGTAGAGTGCGTGTATATCATTGTCGTAGATGAAGCGATTATAGAAGTAGGCCTCGTCATCATATTGATTTGTGGTTTGATTCCATATCTGAGACTCCTGCGGCGTATTCTCATGTGAGTAATCTCCGTTATAACCGGCTTCAAGTTTAAAGGATTCTGATATTTGATTCTCGTAGTCGAGTTTGATTTCCCAGTTGTGATTGTTCATATACATGGGGCGGTTCTGTCGGCTCCATGTCATTGGCGAACCGTCGGTATAGACGGTATCATTCTGGTAGATGTTCGAACTGTTCATTTTCCATTTGTTGAAAGAAACGGAAGCATCAATTTTGTGCGTTCCTTTTTCATTGAACTTGTGGGTAAAAGACAGTTCTGCATTATACATCTCATGCTTTCCGTTGTCAGACGTAGCTGTTCGGGTCATGTGTTTTAATACCTGCCCTGTAGACGTTATGCCATAATCGTGTTCGGAAACTTCGCTGTTTGACGGAGTACCGCGCAAGAACATTCCTGCCAGTGACAGGTCGTCATTGTCAGTGAGATGGAATGTAAGTCCGGCTCTTCCGAAAAGTCCGCGTCCCTTACGGCTGTTGTCTGACTCACTGTTGAGGAAGGTGTCTTGCAGAGGATACTGCTGTTCGCTTAGGTTTCCGCCTTGGTTACGACGGCGGCGCAGACCAAGGTTTGCGTATGCGTCAATCCATTTGCTGGAGTAGTTGATGTTACCTCCCACATTCCAGCCTTTGTGATTGTTGACACCTGTCTGTATAGCACCATAATAGCCCGCCTTGCGGTCGCGCTTCAGGACGATGTTGATGATACCTGCAGTACCTTCGGGCGAGAACTTGGCCGAAGGGTTGTCGATCACTTCTATGCGCTCAATGCTCTCAGCCGGTATCTGCTGGAGAATCTCAGCACGGTTGTCTGTGGTCAGTCCGCTCGACTTTCCGTTTATCCATACTTCCACGCTGGAGTTGCCTCGTAGCGAAATCTCGCCGTCGGTAGTTACCTCTATGGAGGGGATGTTCTCCAGAAGGTCGGTGACGCTTCCTCCTGCGGCGGCCAGCACCTCATCGACTGAGAAGGTCTTGCGGTCAACCTCCAGTTTCATTTGTGAGCGCTGTCCAACGACCTGTACCTCTTTCAGCGTCTGTGAATCTTCTGAGATGTAGAGGGCATTGAAGTGAACACGTTTTTGTGTCGGGGTAATCTGGAAATTACGTGTTATAGGCTTATATCCGACGAAGGAAACCTGTAATACGTAAGAGCCGTCCTTCAGGCCGTTCACCTGAAACGAGCCCTTGATGTCGGTCATACAGCCACCCACCATCTTACCGGTAGCGTCAGTAACCTTTATGTTTACAAACTGCATGACTTCATCGGTCTGGCGATCCAGTACATGTCCTTTTACGATACCCTGAGCCTTTATTCCTGTGACTGAAATGATAAGTAAAAACAAAAAGACGATCCTGTTCATCGTTTTGGTTGTCGTTGCTAAGATAAATAGAAAATGTGAATGGGCTTGTCGTCATAACAAGCCAGTTAGTTTTTGTGGGTACTCCAACCGAGAATCGAACTCGGATCTACTCTTTAGGAGAGAGTTGTTCTATCCATTGAACTATTAGAGCAATCCATATATAATATGTGTATAATGGAAAAACGATTGCAAAGGTACGATTAAGCGAGCGAAAAGCCAAATAAAATTCCATTTTTTTTTGGCTTTGCCAAGCGTGCATACCCAAGAGTGAAGCTCAGAGGGACAAAGAAAAAGGGAGAAATACAAGCTTTTCTCCCTTTTGATATGCAGAGCGATGGATCGTCACTGTTCGT
>Ga0265298_10000934_pt1 | contig 43442 bp, 64 predicted proteins | sample AusTroGonzalo_MG_3_FD_193486 | JGI IMG/M metagenome (GOLD analysis project Ga0265298, IMG submission 193486) | Bovine rumen microbial communities from tropical cattle in Woodstock, Queensland, Australia - Gonzalo_01 | ecosystem: Host-associated > Mammals > Digestive system > Stomach > Rumen ... | reverse complement strand
ACCATCAGAATCTTTAAGCTTGTCTGATATTCGGGCAATACAGATTTAGTTTTGTTGTAGTCGTAGATTTCACGGCTCAATCTATCTGCATCTGTTGTATTGACCTTTGAATAATAGCCGGGGCTAAGTGTCTGATATGCAAAATTCAAATCAATATCATTAAATGGGCTATTAGTCTGCTGTCTTCCGTATGTGTCAATATAAGGCTGATTGAGCATTGAAAGACCAGGGATTTTATTAAGTATCTTCTTTCCTTGTCTATCAAGCGTTCTTTCGATTGCGTCGCTCTTGTCCGAATATGTTGACCTTCTTGTATTATCAACTGTTCTCGCAATCTGTCCTGATATTGTCGGAATTGCCTGTGTCAGATATCCTGTTAATGAGTTATATGCAAGCGTCAAAGGAACCGAAGCAACATCATCATACTGCGCTGTTGTTGCGGCTGTTTCAAGAGTGTCTTTAATTCCTTGGAGCATTGATGTTTCAACTAAAGGCTCTGCAAGCCTATTAGCAACCGCAAGATAATCACTTAACTGTTTATAACCTTCTTCGTCGGTTCTTCCGTTGGCTTGGTTAAGCTTGCTGATTTCAGCTCCTACGTATATAGGCATAAATGCCGGAACGGCCCAATCCATTGTGTAGGTATGCCCGTTAATGTCTATTGCGTAGTTCTGAATACCCTCAAGCTGATCTTGATATTTTAAATCTGGGTCTGCAATATGGAGTATTCCCTTATTGTATAAGTACATACCAAGTGCAGTAAGGCCCGTTCCCGTAAGAGTCTTAGCCCAACTATCAATTACATCAGCTGCGAGAGTCTTATTAACTTCTTTCAAGCCTCCCTTAAGGGTTCTTCTTGTGTATGTTTCAGCAAGGTTTCCAGCTCTCTTCCCGGTATTCTCGTAAATGAGCTTTCCCGTCTTCCTTATGATGTCAATTGCTCCTAAAGGGCTATACTCTACGCCACTTCTTAGGATATTAGCGGGGGCTTTCTTGAAGGGAGTCGTTCCTTCAATAGCATACCCCATAGCGTTTCCTACTGCGCTATTGCTCTCCCTTGCCTTTTTAGAGGCTCTTGAAATCAAATCTGCCGCTATGTTATCCTCATGGAAGGTTGCATATTTAGCCTGTTTAATAGCATATTCACGGGCCTTGTCAAGATCACTAGCAACTTTACTCAGGCTGTCCATTTCTGCTTGTTCTGCGCCCGAAAGTACCCTTATTTTGCTCTCCTTTTGGAGCTTTGTATACTTCTCAGCAGCTTCAAACGCTGAATCGTCGTAACCGTTAGCTTTGAGATATCCAGCAAGTGAAGTAGTATACTTCTTTTTCATTGCTCCATAGTCGCTAATTCCCTTGTCAATCAGCTCTTCCCATTTACGCATAAGCTTACTGCTCCATACGCTGCGAGACTGCCTTAAGAAATCTTTATCAATCTTCTCATACTTTGCTCCTTGGAGCTGCCTAAACACGCTATCTTCAACATCGGCTGCGGAAGCCTTAATCAAGTTACCGTCTTTCGCCGGATTGAGTACGGCCTTTGTGCGCTGTATTCCTTCGCCGCCAAATGCTTTTACTGCTTTATTAACACCAGCCTCGCCAAGTGCAGCAAGGGTGTTAGAAAAACCTGTTACAAAGCCAAACATCTTATTGCCGACAAAGTTTCTGAGCATTGTTTTAGGATTTCCAAGCATAGCCATATAACGCCAAGTATCAAACTTTTCAAGGAATGAAGCCTTGGGAGCGATCTCTTCCGCGAGAAGTCTAAACGCTTCTGCTTGCGCTTCAACAAAAGCTCTGCTGTTCGGGTCTTTGTTTTCAATGTACTTAAAAAGATCGCTAACTTTTTGCTGAGTTTCAAGTGATACACCAAAGTTCCCTGTTGCCATCTTAGCGTTTAAAGCGCCTGAAAGTTCTTCTTTTGTGGCACCGCCTTTTATAAGTCCAGCGAGATAATTTACATCATCGTCTGTAAAGTCTGAGCTTATCTTTGCTGATTCCCTATTTAAAGTATTTCTAACTTCATTGGCGATATCGTTAATGTTCGGCTCCACCTTTTCAGGCCTTACATTTCCACTCTCAATAAGTGAATTAAGCGCATTTTGAAGTTTTCTATTTGTAGGCTCTTTAATAGGTAAACTCTCGTCAAGTGTATACCATTCGCCATAGTCAAGTTTATGCTTGATTTCATCCTCTATCTGCCATTTAGGGACGTTTTCCTCCTTCATTTTTGCAATAAAATAATAGTCGGCATCGGTAAACTTATCGGCAACTCCTATGCTTTCATCGTTCAAGGTGTTTTTTATCCTAGTAAGAAGTTCGCCGGTCGTCATTTCTTTGGCTTGTTTTGCTGTTTGACTTGCCTGTTTGCCATTTACAATATTGTCAAGCATTTTTGAAAGCGCATTATCTCTGGCAATCTTCTCAGGTATGGACTCGTCAAGCGTGTACCATTCGCCAAAATCAAGCTTATGTTTAAGTTCGTCCTCTATCTGCCATCTTGGAACATTTTCTTCCATCATTTTAGCAATAAAGTAATAATCATTATCATTAAATTTGGCTGCAACTCCGAGGTTTTCATCACTCAAAGTATTCTTTATTCCGGTGAGAAGTTCACCGATTGTCATTTCCTTAGCCTTCTTTGTTTCTTGTTTTCCATTTAAAACATTATCAAGCATCTTGGAAAGTTTATTGTTCTTTATGGCTTTTTCGGGTAGAGATTCGTCCAACGTGTACCATTTTCCATGTTGTAACCTGTGCCTAATCTCGTCCTCGATCTTCCAATTTGGGACTTTTTCTTGCATAAGATTAGCAAGATAGTAGTAGTCGTCGTCGGTAAATTGTCCAGCAAATCCAGCGCTTTCATCATCTAACGTATTTTTGATTTTACGCATAGTCTCGTAGATTGTTTCGGGTGTTTTCTCAACGGGATTTTTGACGAGCTGTTTACCTCCTACGACGGAATCAAGGATTTTTGTAAGCCTGTTGCTTTTTTCGATGACTTGTGGCGTTGACTCATCTAATGAATACCACTTACCAAAGTTCTTCTTGTGCTCTATTTCGTCTGCTATCTTCCAAGTTGGAATAGATTTATCTTCTGCAAGTCTAGCAAGGTACTCAATATCATTGTCATTAAACAATCCTTCTATATTTCCAAACTCTTTGTTAAGCTCTGCTCTTATACCTGCTTTTACTTGATCGTGAGTAAGCGGGATAGCCTCTTTAGGTTGCTTCCACTTATTACCCATATCAGCCAAGGCCCTTGCTAATCTGCTATTGCCCTCTGCCGCCTTTTTGTTTTGGCCTACCCAGGGTTTAATTACTTCATCTTCTTGGAGTTTTCCAGCTGCCAAAAGCGCTCCGTCTGCGGTATTATTCCATTTAGCAAAAGCTTGTATTCCTTGTCCTGACTTTGTACCGTATTCACGGAGTTTTGACAACAGCGAATTTCTCTCTGCGGTTAATGCTGCCTTCGTTGCATCATCAGCCGTGTCAATCTTATATGCAAGGTCTTGTAACAGGATCATTGACGAATCGACGTCAACATCATCACTGATTGTCTTTTTGCCTGAAATAATATCGTTCTTCCAAGAATCACCCTCTTCTTCAATGCGCTTCATGGCACTGTTGAATATATCGGAATTAGAGTGTTTTTCGTACTTTGCAATATCCTGCAAAATAGGGTCATTTTTCAACGTGTCTACGTCAATAATATTTGCATTGACCGCACTGTTTGTAAGCACGCGAGACTTACCGTTTTCAACAAATCCCTGTCCGGGAGGAAGTGCTTCTTCGATAGTGAAATCATCGGGGGCCTTCGCGCCTTCCATTTCTGCCGCCATAACCTTATTTTCAGGAATCACATTTATGTTTTCACTCTCCATTGCCTTTGTTACGAAGTCTTCATAGGCTTTATTTACACTATCCCATTCCTTAATTGCTTTAGGGTCTGTTACGGTGTCCATAATTCCTGATCGCTGTACTTTGTTCAAAGGTTCTGCGAGTGCCGTTACGTAATCATCTATACGCTGGAAAGTCTCATCGGGAAGAGTAAACTTTGAAGCCTCTTCTAATCCTTCCTGACCGTATAACTCTCTGAGGGCCTTATCTGCGTTTGCATCTTCGGTTACGGTGATACCTTCCTTAATAAGATTGTCAATATCATCAACGGTATTTCCTGCGGTATTCTTTGCCATTATATCAGCGTTTTTAGCTGCTATATCTGCGTCTATATCATTGAGTGTCTTAAGCTTCTCATATCCCTCACGGATATTTGCTTTAAAAGCATCATCGGCATTAACCGCACGTCCTGACTTCCTGGCAGCGTTAAAAATTGAAAAAACATCACCAGCCGCATCAAAGCCGTAGTTAATACCAAAATTCTTAAGTGTATCTATTGCTATCTCTTCGTCGGTCTTTTCGCCCTCTGCCAAGTCGTTAGCCAAAGTAGGTACAATATCTGTGGCAAGGTCAACGGGCATTGCTTTAGCCGCATTAGCCGCAAGAACGGGAATGGCCGCCTTTAAACCGTATAAAGCAGCGGTTCCTTTTGTCGCTCCATTCAAGATTGCTTCATCACGTAATGCGTTATATACTTGTCCGGCGTTTACTGCGTTCTGTGCGCCACCTACGCCACCGCCCGTATAAAGAGCCGCAAAAGCCATTCCAGCAGCTTTGCCCGCGCCACTTGCTACGGGGTGCTGCTCTTGCATATCTTTAAAGGCTTGTTTCTTCGCGTCTGAATACAAGCTCCAATCTTTACCCGATATTCTTCCAGCGATAGCAACAGGGGCGTTTACAATGTCCGTAGATGCCTTTGCCATGTTTTCAAAAAAAGCTTCATTCGCCTTGTATTTCTTCTGAACCCTCTTTCTATCATCTTCTGCGATAGCCTCTTGAACTGCCTTTGTGGTTTCTTCGTCAACCTTCCCAGGAGCCTCAAACTTCTCTTCTTTAGGCTGTAAACGCGCTCTCATTTCATCCTCGGTCAAACCGTATTTTTGAGCGGCCTGCTTGATGAGATCATCGGATATATTATCAGCAGTTATTTTTCTTGCGGCCCTCTTTGGTTCAACATAATACTTCTCTTGTAGGTCGTGTACCTTTTCTGCCGCGTTAACTGCATCGTTAATAGCGTTTGCGCCGCTAGTCTGTGCGCCTATTTGAAGTCCTAAATCGTCTTTTCTTCTTCCGTCCATTACGGCCTCTGCGTACTCTGTCAATTCTCTCTCTGTAAGAGCGCGTACAAACTTACCGTTCTTATCCGTAACAATAGGAGTGAAGTTTCCAGCCTTATCACCCTTGCTATTTGTATATGTGCTTGAGAATACCGTCGCGGTACCTTCTCCCGCATCATTCCATCCTGCTTTTTTAAGTTCGTCGGTTGATACTTTAGGACGGTTGAACAAGTCTACACTACCGCCCTCGCCTAACTGCTTCATCTGATCGTAGTTATCACGGCCCATCTTCTGTTTATCAACATTGACTTTAGTAAGAGAAGGGATGATATCAGCGTGTGTAAGATATGTCTTCTTCTCAACGGGCTGTTCTTCTGTCTTAACCTGAGTCTTTCTAGGAGCAATACTAGGCTGTGCCACGGGCTGTTTTACAACGGGCTGTTCAGCTACGGGAGCCTCTACTTTAGGAGTTTCCACTTTAGGCTGTTCAACGGGAGTCTGGGCCTTTACCCAATTGTCATAGTCTGCCTGAAAAGCGGCTATGTCCTGCTGCCTCTTATTCCATGCGTCATAATCTGCCTGGAATGACTTTAATTCCTCTTCTCTACTTGGTTGAAGCTGTGAAGTTAATATTTGCTCATAATACGCTTGTTTTGCTGGAATCTGTTTCTGTTTAGCCATCTAATAGCCTCCAAAAAAGAAGGGCGGTTATAAAGCCGCCCATTGTTTATCGTGCTCCTATTGCGCGAAGGATATCAAAACCGTCTTCTACACCAAGTTCACTTCTCTGCATTGCGTTGTATATCTCGTCTACAATCTTGCTCATAGGATTGCCCTGCTGTGCTTCAAGCTGTGCCTGTGCGAGATACTTCGAGAAGTTAGGGCCTTGTGCTGCTGCCTGTGCTTGCTGTACGTTTCCGGCTACAAAGTTATTTGTTGCCTGAGTAAGTGCACCGTTAAATGCTTGCTGTCTTGCTACTACGTTCTTGAGTGCGTTTACATAGTTGCTGTCCATTGTGATATTAGGGCTGTTCATGTAGGATGTTTCCATGTTGTTTCTAGCGTTCTCAGCCGCATTTTCAAGCTGCATCCTCTGTAAATCAAGGTTAGATTTTGCGGAATTATATGTCTGCAATGCACCAGCGAGATTGTCACCGTATACCTGGTCGAGATCAGAAATGTTCTTATTCAGGACTTCATTGATACCAGCTCTTGAACTACCGTACTGATTGTCAAGGCTTGCCATTGTAGACTCTGTTGCGCCACCGTTATAACCCATAGCGGAAAGTCTCTGATTGAGGTTTTTACGGGTAAGCATATTGTTGATATATGCCTCTCTAAGTGATTTCTCTGCGTCGCTGTTTACATCATTCATTGAGCTTGTACGTGCTGCGTTGAGTCTGTCTACGGTGCTGTTATAGTTGCTCTTAAGGTTACCAGCAGCGGAATTGTAAGCATCTGCAATACGCGCCATATTGCGGTTATAAGCCTCGTTAGCAGCCTGTCTAGCTGCTTCCTGCTGTGCGCGGTATATTGCTTCGTAGTCAATTGCTGACTCACCATACCCGCCCGTGTTACCAAGGGTTGTTCCACCGCCTCCACCGCCACTTGTTTTTGTGCTGCCACCGCCGCTTGAACTTGAGCCTGAACTACCACTGCTTGAGCTGCTTGGTACATATCCTGTTTTAGCATAGACATACGCACCAGCGGGGTTAGTATTCACCAAATTAGAATATTGTTCAAGAACCGGCTTGAACTTCTCATTTGCTGTTGTCTTTACTGACTGCGCAATCGCCGCATTTCTAGCAGCCTGAGCATCATCTACTCTTGCCATTGTCTTTTTCTCCTTTTCTTTTAAATAATCAAAAAGGACGATACATAAGTACCGTCCTTAATGTTCACTTAAATTGTTCCTGTTTATGTTTGATTTTTGCCGCCCACTTTATCTGACGTTCATGTAGATAATCGTACAATGTTTCCATTCCCGCCGGGATTTCATTCTCTCTTTTATAATCGTTAATTATATTTGTCACACAATCGTGTAACATGGTTACGTGTTCCATCTCGGCTAGGGATAACTTGTAATACGTATCTGCAAGCTGGGGGTATTCGTCTTCAACTTTGTAAGCACACTTTATATAGCGTTCTGCATCTTCAAGCTCGGAATCAATCTTACGCGAAATCTTTTTGATTATTTCCATCATACGTCACCACCTTAAGTAGTTGTTGAAGCGGCGTATGGTGTCCATTTACCCATTACAGACAATAAATACTGACTCTGCTCTGCATTGATTGCCTTGTTCTGCTCGTTCTGCAAAGCAATCTGTGTATCTTGAAGTCTGTTCTCAAGCATGAGCGTTTTGATTGAACAGCCATTGTGTTATCATAAAGGTTCTTTATCCTTTATTTCTTATGGTTTCCCATAAGTTCAGACTATATCTTCATCCTATAACTAGGAGCCGGGCACTCGTGTTGGGTTTATTGGTTTCCGTCCTCACCCATTAGTCGTTGAGCCTTCCAAGGTACTGTTATCGGATTTCCCTTGGCTTGGTTGCTGATTGCCATATTGACAAATATGTCCTTTGTATGGTTTATTCTTCCGTAAAGCTTTTGACAGATAACTGTCATTGCCACCTACGGCTTTTGCGGCTTTCTTTATGCTTTCATAAGCGATACCATCTATAATTACGGAGATTTTTTCTTTTGTTCCGCAATTATTAAGTATTTTTAGCTCTTTAGGTTGTTCTCCATAATAATAACAACGCTTATGATCTTTTGTATAACCTCTTTCAAGCCAATAAAGAAATAACTGGGGCGACACGCTATATGAAGCTGCTGCACTTGCCAAGCTACCATATATTTCATCTTCGATACATACCTTTCGGGAAATCTTTTCAGCAACCTTCCTTGAAACATTTTTGTCTTTCATGGGATTGTTTGTTGTCATTCTTTCCCTTTGGCTTATGGCTTTCATAACATTATTCTTTGAATACCGCGCTCTGTATTCATCATTCCACCAAGCTGTTGTTCCGCCTGTTCCACCGTTGTAAATATTACATACGCATTGCCCTTTTAGTTTAAGCTCAAGTACCCTTTCAAATTCATATTCAAAAGCGTCTTTTTCTTGCTCAAACTCTTTAACGATTCTGCTTTCACAATTGTGTTTGAGTATCATTTCATTGAATAATCTGTTATGTTTTCTAACCTTGTATCTGTTGCGTGTACCTTTCCCTACATAAATTATTTCTCCGGTTTCTACAATAAACCATTCATATACATAGAACATATATTCGCCCTCCATTGTCTTAATTGTACATTAAGTGTGTGTGGAAAGCAAATATTTGTCAACTTAGGTTTCCAGCAATTCACCCGATTGCCAATGCGTATTACTACGCATAAGTGCCTACTGCTTTAATCGCAAAAAGATTTCTAATGACTAATAGAATCTTTTTCAAGCACTCATTAAGCTGTGCGCCAAGCGCTGCCATGCCCTGTCTTACATCGGCAAAACCGCTTGAGATATTCTGATTAACCGCATTGAAGCCCTGAACCGCTGTAAGTACATTGGTGTTGTTCTGATTGCTTAAGAACATTGTCTGATTGTCTATAAGACGTGCTGTCTCATAGTTGTTGTTGGCTGAGCTTAAGAGTACGTCTCTTATGCCCTCCTGTGTAGCCTGATTGTTTACTGCTTCGTTTACGTCCTGAACAGTAGCAAAGTTAGGCATAGGAACCGCTCCACCGCGTCCACCGCCAAAACCAAAGCCGCCACCAAACAAGATCGCGATAATTAGAAAAGCACCGAGCCAATCAGAACTCATAAATGAACTCTCTGACATTTCCATATCTCCCTTCTATATTTATATATAACCTTGCAAGATTATTTCCTTATAAAAGAACTGACTTTGTTCATAATAGAAGTCTTAGCCTCGTTTATGTCCTGCCCTTTGTCTTTATAAAGCTGCTCCGCTGCCATACTCGGATTGTTTAAATCAAGTCCTTGTAATGCCGGATTTGTTTTAGCAAGATTTTGAAGGAATGTCTGAGGGGATTCGCCTCTCATCATGGCTCCAACTGCTTGCATCATTATGTTACTCTGCGGCGTCTGATTTCCGCCTAGCATTTGTAGTATTGGATTTTGCATTTACAATTTCCTCCAACTTCTTTATGCGATCTTCAAGTGATTTAAAAACGTCGCTCTGCGTCTCTTCTTCGTGCGGGGAAATATCATAAGGAGTTAAGGTTTTATATCCCGCTCCGTCTGTCTGCACTAACCATACAATAGGCGCAGTCGTATCAAGAAGTAATACGCTGGAATCAGGTGACATTTGAAAAGCATTTGCGCCGCCTCTTCCGTTTACCTTTATTACCTCTTGTTTATTAGTCTGTTGGAGTAAAAGCTGAGATAACTGTTGATTATAAGGGTACATTTTATGTCCTCCTTTAAATCAATTATCTCAGTCCAATACATGATACAAAATGATGTAAACGTGTTTTATTTGTGCTATTTATGTGCTATTTTTGTGAGCTTTTCTTCGGCTTCATACACTATCTTCTTTACGTGCCTTACCGATAGCTCAAATTCTTCGGCAAGCGGCTCATAGCATATTCCATCTAAAAGCCGCCTCTTTAATATCTTTCTATCCCTTTCATTGAATATCCATTCGTCAATTAGTTTCTCTAATTCAGTCCGTGATATATTCATGATCTCCCCTTAAGAGTCTCAAACATATTTATTCAAGGGAGTGGATTATTTTTTGAGTAGTTCATTGACTTTTGCTTGTACTAAAGAGTAATCATAACCAGCAGCCGCAAGCCTCGCTTTTCTGTCCTCTCCATTTCCCCATTTGCCATCTAGGACTTCCAAGGCAACCTTGTCAATGTTTTTCTTATAGGACGTATGTAAATCAAGTTCTGTTATGCCATCATAGTCAACATCCATGTCAACTCTCGTGGGTATTCCTGGCACAGTTCCCTTTGACGAGAACTGCCAGCCAACAGCATAATCACTTGAAGGTTTCAGCGGGGAATCAGGGTTGTATTTTCCATTATCACCCGCCGGATATCTTGCGATCCAAAAATCAAAATCCCTCTTTAAATCATCATGTATCACATTCAAGAACCAATCGCGATTACAATATATTCCACAGAAATAACCAGCCATTGTGAAGTGATACGCATAAATATAGCAAAGGTTCCTGATAAACTCTTTTCCCTTTGCCCTTAAATCAGCCGACTCTAAATCAAGCCAAATACCATATTCAAGTTTTCTTCCTTTTAGGTGGTTAAGAAGTGCTTTTGCATCTCCAACAGGGTCAGCCATCGACGCATTAGCGATAAATATATACACGCCTCTGTCTATTCCGTGTTTACCCGCCTCTTCATAGTTGTACTCAAAGGTTTCATCTATCCTATGGGATTGCGCTTCATACATTGCTTTCATAATAGAAAAAGAAATGCCGCTTGCCGCGACCTTATCCCATTCAATAGTCTTTTGGTAATGGCTTACATCTATTCCTAGTTTTTCGCCCATTTACTTATCCTCTTTACTAACAAGTATATCAATAGCCTTTATAAGAACGGGCGGTAAAGGTAAGCCCATTGTAGCCGCGTTCTCTACAATACTGATTAACTCGTTTACACAAAATCCTATTACAACTGCGTCTCTGATATAGTTTGTGCCTATCATAAGGTCAAGTCTATAAGCGATTAGCACAAAGAATAATGTCATGCTCTTTTTGGCAAGGCCCTTCCATCCAGCCTTACTATTTAAAGCCCCGGTCTCGCTCTTATTTGATGCCTTGAATACTCCTGCTACGAGAAGACCTGAAATATAATCAATAATCATAAAAATAAGTAATGTAGTCAATCCAGCACTCCATCCTCCAAGTAATGTAGTAATTGCTGCGCCTACTAGACCTATAAAAGCTGAAAAAATATTTTTGTTCTGCATAAGCTATCTCCTTAATGGTACTCGTTCTTTACAACCGCTCCTACTTCATTCACAACCATGCACAATACATGATTTACTGACTCATTAGCCATTGCGCTTGCAAGTACCTGGTGCAAAGCCATAATAGCTAATCGCTCATTGTCATACTCTGTGATCTGTTTCGCTGTGCCTGTGGTTGTGTTTTCAACTTCAAGTACATAGAATTTCATAGCATTTCTCCTTTCTATTATGTTTTAGTGTATTCAATGATTGCAAAGCCCGCTAAAGTGTGGCGGTCTGTTCCACTTGTTATAGTGAGGTATGCGCCTGTGAGTGTAAGTATTGTCTGACCGCCGCCGTTTGCTGTTAACATAGGCAAAGAAAAGAAATTTCCGTCCGTAACCATTCCGCGAAGTGTTATTACTGTGCTTAGATTAGTTATTCCGTGCGGTACGGTTTTTGTGGCGTTATTTGGAAGGTTTCCAATATCTACTACTTTTCTATAAATTGGCTTGCCATCAATCCATGTTTCTCCAGTTAATACTTCACTTGTAGAGTATGTACCCCCCCACTTTTGACACTAGGAAAATACGGCATTTGAGCCTCCTTTCATTCTTAACTTATTATCCATGATGTTGATACTGCATAAGTTTGATTAGCTTCCGCACCGCTCAAGCCAATAACAAGATTGTTATTGTATAAATTAACAGCAGCTGTTTTGTTTGCTGTCCAGCAATTCTGGGCAGGGACTGTTAAATTCCCGTTATATGGTTGATATTTTACCGGAACTGAACAAATAACTTTATCAGAGCCAACAGATGACGGAGTTTGAAATCTAATGTATAAATTTACAATCTTCTCGTATCTTGTCACTTTTAAAACACTGACACTTGCCATCTGTGTGCCTGTTGTGCTAAATTCTGAGGATATATCTTCTATACCCCCCCACTTTTGACACTAGGAAACATCGGCATTTGAGCCTCCTTTCTACTCTTCCTCGTACAATATACCTATTTGCGCGTAGGTATTATTTTGTGATACGCGAGGCATGAAAATTAGATTGTCGTTATAAACAGTAATCGTTGCATTATAATCAGTTGCGTTATATCCATAACAACGGTACAGCGTAATACTACGTATTTGGCTTGCATGAGCAATTGTATTGTTTGTAACCGTAGATATCGCCCTTGTTATGGAAGTGTTAGCTGTAACGTTTCCTAAAGAAACTGAGCCTGAATAATATTTAAGCGTAGACTCGTTTGGTTCTACTTTTGCGCTATTAAGTAAAGCCATTTACTCACCCCCTTATCTCTAAACCTACCGTTACAGGGGAAGTCTGTGCGGGGAAGGTTATTACTACGGTGTTTGCAGTTGATGTATTTACCGATGTGTGATTTAATTCAGGATCAGTCAAAATAGTGCATTTTGCTGTGGCTGTAATTGCCGCATCGGAAAATGTAACCGTTGTACTGCCAGCCGCTAATGTCGCGGTCAGATATTTGTACGGTACGTTTTCAAACTTCTGTGAAGTCGCATTGTAACGAAGCATATCACCATCTGCAAGTGATGTGAGATTTACGTCTGACAATGAAGCAAGGGCGTTTACTACCTCGGCCCATGTACCGTCACCGCGTAAAAACTTTGCTAAATCAGCAATTAAGGGCGCGGGTACAAAACCATGTGAACCATTGGCTTCACTTGTAGCACCAACCATATCAACCGTAGTTTCCTTTATGGTGTTGATCTCTGTCTGAACATTAGATAATGAAGAATCTGTATTGGTGTGAGGAATCATATCTGACGAATAATCGCCGCTCTCAGGCTCTACAATTCCACTTCTGCCATTAAAGGTTGTTACACCGCCCCCGGCTGCTGCCTGAGCAATCTCCGACCAATACTTAGAGTTATTTGTTGCCTCGTCGCCTCTTACGCCCGTATTACCTACGGCCCATGACTTAGCAAGTTTAACTTGATCGTCAATTCCCGCTGCACTTGCCGCTGCTGCCTGTGCACTTGCCTGAGCATTTGAAGCGTATGTTCTTGCGGTTCCTACATATCCGCTTGCCTCTGTTGCACTACCAGCCGCCGCAGATGCACTTGTACTAGCCGCATTTGCATAGTTTGAAGCTGTACCAACAAAAACCTCTGTTGCGTTCTTTGCCGCTGTTGCGTCTGTTGAAGCCCCGGATGCTGTTGTTGCAAAGCCTTCCGCTTGCTCTGCATAGTATTTAGCTGTCGCATTTGCATTAGAGTTAAAGTTTGCAACCGTTATCTTATTAGTGGTGGTTCCATCGTCTATTGCAATGTAGCTGGAATCAGGGGCTTGTGTTGTAGCCTCTAATTCCGAAATCATAATTTTTGACATTCCGCGCCTCCTTATGCTGACCTAACATAACGGTTAATTCCGTACTGATCCGTACTGCCTAGCTGTGTCCATGTGCCATATCCTAAAAGTGCCGCAGGACTAACCGTTGCTGTTGTCATAAAGATTGTGCCGATGGGATAACAGAAGTTAAATACCTTCTCGGAAATATCGTAGTTTCCTACGTAGGCTTCAACCGCTGAGGAAGTGGGTACGGCTGTATCTGAATTAGTCATTGTCCTTTGTACATTCTCGATTCCATCAAAAGTCTGTACTAAAGAGTCGTAACCCTCTTTTACGGTATCTGTTATCGCGTCGATTGTGGTCTTATTTGCGTGGGTATGTTTAATTTCTGAACTTTCTAGTGCAATAACCGCTAAAGCCGCCAAAATGGACTGTATGTTCTCATTTGCGGTAATGCCATTAGGAACCGTGGCTCCTAAGTTGGCTGCAGCCGTTGTTGCTCCTAGTTCGTCAATATGATCGTTTATGAAATCAAGAGCGAGGTTTCCCAGCTCATCCATTACTTCTTGCATTTCCGGAGTGGTAAGCTCCGGGGTATCGGGCTTTCCTACATTACCCTTTCCCGCTCTCATTTCATCTGTTACTTTAGAAAATGACATATACCCTCCTTACTTAACGTTGCCGCCTTGAGTGTACTCAACAGCAAAGTCATTTATACCAAGGGGTTCATTTAATTTGCCATTAGCAAATCTGAAACGAACGTGATCTAGTTTCTTAAGCCTTATCTTTGTTGCTGTAACTCTCTGCGTCTTGTTAGTTGAGTATGTTAGTTTTGAGTAAATAAGGTATTTATATGAGAAATACTTAAGTGTCTGTGTATCTTCCTTAAGCATCTGCCAAGTACCGTTTTTCTGAGCGTATATTTCAATAGATGAGGAAATCTCCGGCATACAACGTACTGCAAGATATCTATAAGTTTTCTTCTTATAAAATAACTTCTCAGATATATCCGCTGTTTCCCATACCGCGTTAATAGGTTCTCCATCATCGTTATAGGACGCCAATAATTTCTCATCGGTGTTCCATTTATAAATTCCACCGTTATAACTACCGAAATACAGCTCTGAACCAATTTCAAAAAAGCAACTAGCGGGTATGTTGGTAAAGTAGAATCCTGCATACTGTCTAGTTGCATAAGGTCTTGACTTGTCTGTGTGCATGGGCTGTAAGCCATCCAATACATACAAGTGGTCGTTTATCGCTAATATGTAATAATCCTTCCATGTGTAAGCAAAGGCGTTTTCGAGATTTTCTTCTTTTAAGAGCTTTCCTTCAAGGTAATAACTTCTATCCTGCGCGTATTTCTCACCTGTGATATCCTGGGCTGTTACCGCAAATACTCCTAAACGTGTCAGGAATACGGGTTCTGTCGCAAGATATGAAAAACAATACTTTGATATCGCACCCGCTCCTTGTAAGGTGTTTATAAGCTTAAATACGGGTTCATCGTCAACCAAGTCACCTTCTCTAATAAGAATTGACTGTGACAGCTCGTTAAAGTCTTTATGCGCTGCAAGGTAGTTGTTTATAATGGAATATCCCATAATAGCCGATGTATCGGAACCAAGTTTTGAATACCATACGTCCGCAAAATACGTAGGATCGTACTGCTGTGAAAACCAGTCACAATTTATATATGTAAATAGCTTTCCGTCTCTCTCGCCTTGGTCTGGGTTTCCTGATATAAACAATCTATCGTTAGCACCGTTTACACCAAACATAGCGCCAATAGTGCAATGGTTTATTCTGTCTGCATAGCCGGGAACCGTTCTGTACGCCTGAATCTTTACGTTATCTTCACCCGATATAGGACTAACACCGGGGGCCGTATTAAATGTTACCTTGCCCGTTGTACGGTTTACGGTAAAGTCCGTATTCTCGGTCTTGGCTACCCATTGTCCACTACTATTTAAAAGCCATGCCTGAACCGCTGTATCGTCTAAACCGCCAAAAGTAAGCTGAAATTCCCTTACGCTTGCTTGGTCTGACTTAACAAGGAACATTTCAATAAATGCTGGCTGTAATAGATTTAACGGCTCATAGTCTGTGCCACCACCCGTAGGGTTCTTTGAAATGGTAAGTGTAGGAATATAGGCCATCTGCTCAATAGGTCTTACTTCGTTTCCGTCAAATATCTTCGCCTTATAGCCATCCAATATAACTAACTTTTGGTCTAGCTGGAATGATACAGACTTATGCTCTGCCATTTCTGAGTAAATGACTGTTTCCTGAACGTCACCATTCAAAAGTACAATGTTGTCCTGTTCCTGATCTACAATTTCATTCTCTGAATGATCGGCCCAGTCACCACCTTTAGGTGCTCTTAAGTTATAAAGTTTTGTTCCAGCATGAACAAGCCATACGTCCGTTGTTGATAAATGGTGTACTCCGTAAATAGGTGCTCCATAATCAAACAACTTCTGATAGCCCATTCTCTTACGAATCTTACCCGGAACCGACCTTATCATGTTTTCAACGTTAGGTGACTTGGTATCATCAACCGTTGAACTCTCCGATGTGAAGTCTGCTCCTAAGAACTTTGAAGCCTCGTATACTTGTTTTGCCGGACTTCTTGGAATACTGAATCTAATACTCATTATGCCCACCCGCTAGAAGGATTGAATTTCTCTCTCTTTGGTATCATTGCGCTCTGATTAAGTGCTTCTCTGCCGACCTCGAACTCATTTCTATAAACCGTCGCAATGGCGTTGTCGTCGTCCTTATATAATTCTGCTGCCATATACAAGGGGATAAGTGCCGCTACTTCGGGGTCAAGTGATAAAACGGTATCATCAGGTGTTGCTAAAGTAATCTGCTGCGGATATGCCCTATAATGAATCACGTACATACCAACTTGTTCTCTTGGTATTACAAGGGTATTATCTGCCTCTTGGAAATACTTATTTGCAACGATATACTCGTTCCCGCTTGCTCCAAGGTCGTATAGTTCTGCGGGCGCAAGCTGGTAAAAATCATCGACTACGTCCGACATTTTGATCTTGATGTACTTTTCATAGGGCGGTACCTTTGTATCGTCTTCAAAAGCACAATCATAAAAGCATACGTTGGTTACTACTACGGGCGTTCTTGCCTCGATAACAAGGCTTATCTCACCCTCTCCTTCGGGGATATTCCCCTTAAAGGTCTTAAAGGAAGAGTCGTTTTCTTCTTCCTCCGGGAAAAAGTCTTTTACAACCTCTTCTCCGACATATAGCTTGCATGATGTAGGGAGGCCCGTGATATTGAAGTAATAACTCATTGCGCCCTCTGCCGTAAATGCAAGACTATCATTTACTACGGAATATGCCTTAAAGGTGTCTTTACCAAGAAGGTTCTCGAAAAGATAATTAAAATAACGATACTCCTTGATTATGAATTTTCCAGCGGTAGACAAAAGCTGTAACGCTTCATTACAAGCCGCTGGCATTGCATTTACGTATTCCATAGTCGCTGAATCATTCGGAATAGCTGTTGATGATCCCGTGATGGAAAACATTTTCTGTAAAGTTGTATATTTAATATCTTTCCATGTAGTCATTTCTTATACCTTTTTCTTTCGGCCTCGTCTAACAGGCTCCTTGACTTCTTCTTTTACTTCCTCTTCGGGTTCATCCTTAAATACGGGAATGTTTACATTAACGGCCTCTACTTCCTTAAAACCGTAATTTGAACCAAATACGGAAGTTACTTCATAGGTCTTTCCGTCTTTTTCAAATCTTTCACCGATATACATAATTACTCCTTAAAAAGAAGGGGGCAGTTTCCCGCCCCCATTTCCTTATCAATAAGATGTTGCTGTATCAAGTGTCATTGTTGCATCTGAGCAACCAAGCATCATTACATGTCTCCAGTTAGGGAATGTGATAGACATACGAGCGAATCCGTTGTATGTAAGGTTTCTGCTGTGTACGTCTGTATCTGTCATAATGTCAAGCTTTGTTCTGTCATAGAACTTTGTTCCCTGAAGGGCCTTAAGTGCCTCTGAGGACTGAAGGATAACAGGATGATTGCTCTGTGAGATAACAGGTGTCCACTCAGGGTCAACTACGAGTTTCCACTTGCCTCTCTGTGTGTTGATATCGTTGTGGTCTGAGCCAACTTCTCCGTCTGAACCGATAACTCTCTTTACGAAATCTTCGTACTCAGGATCGTTGCCAGGAAGGATGATTGTGTCGGGAATGAATCCTAAAACGTTTCCTCTGTCGTCCTTGAAGTTTCTCATCTTGTTAAGTGCCTTATTAAGTGCAACTGTGTTACTTCCAAGTACGTCTGAGAAGTAGTTAGCCTGTGTAGCTCCTGAAATGGACTTAAGATCATGTGCTGAATGGAAAAGTGACTTGTTATCGCCACAAGTTACGTCGATTGTTGCGTTGTTAAAGGAAATGCTTGATGTTCCCTCAACTGCATTTGTGATAGCCTGAGTTGCAAGTCTAGCACGAGTTCTCTTATAAGCCTGAACGAGATTTACTGTCTTCTGCTTTGCATCGTCAAGCATGTTATCATCCTTAAGCTCCTTAGAGATAACTACTTCGTTAGCGAATGTAGCGTGCTGTACGAACTTCTCATAGCCCTGCTCGAATGTGTCCTGAGCTGCTGCTTCGCCCTCAGCCTTTGCCTGAAAATCTCCAAGGCCGCCCATTGTGATTGACTTCTCGCCCCATCTCTTAGAGTTCTTTTCAACTGTAAGAGCTGTTACGATATCGTCATACTTATTTCTCTGTGCGTCTGAATCATAAATGCAAGCATCGAGTAGTGTAGCCCACTCATCCCATTCTCTGTTGTTTGCAAGCTCGCTTGAGCGTCTAATTGTAACTGACATATAAATTTACCTCCGTGATGAAATAGTCTTGTTGTACAAGGCTTTAAGCTCCTTCATTGACTTTTCAGGGAAGAGGTCTTTGAAATGCTCAACCATTGATGCCGGAATTTCTTCGGAAGAATCATCTACGTCAACGCTGGTTCCCGTTGACAAGTGGTTCTTTGATTTAACCTCATTGATCGCGGCTTGCTTTGCAGCGGCCCCCTTTGAGCTTGAAAGCCTGTCAAAGTTTACGAGTTTATATGCTTCGTCAAATCTCATACCGGGGTGTGTTTCCACGTACTGCACAACTGCGTTATAGGACGGGTCATTTACAATGTCGTCGATTGATGATTTAGTCTTGTCAAAAGCAAGGACTTTACTAAAATCTTTGTCTACAAGCTGCTGTGCGCGGTATGAATTTAACTCCGCTGTTACTGCTTTAGCCTCACGTACTGCGGGGCTGTTTTCTATCATCGAGTCGATTACATGAGGGTCTATGTCGTTTTCTTGCAATTTCTGTCTCATTTGCATACGCTCCTGGGCTGCCATTGCTTCAACATAGTCTCTTGCACTCGTGATAGGATTGCCCGTCTCAGGGTTCTTGTAACTACCAAACTGAGCGGCATAAAGGGAATTGATCTCGGCCTGTTGTCTTCTCAAGGCTTCGTTTTCCCTTCTCATCTGAGCAAAAGCGGCATTTGCCTTGTCCGTATCAAATTGAGGGGCGGTGGTTTCCTCTGTTTCACCTTCGGACACTTCTTCTGCTTCTGTCTGAGGCTCGGCGGCTTCCTCAACGTTTGCGCCTACGTCCTCACTAGGCTCTGCGTCTTCTGAGAAGAACTGCAAATTCATAGCGAGTAATTCTTTTTCTTTCATATTTAGTTCCTTTCATTTGTGATGTTTACGCTGTCCACATGCGAAATTTAGGTATAAAAAAAGAACCTTTACGGTTCTGTTACCTCTGCTTGAGGGTCGTCTGTGATTGTGAGTGGTAAGTAGATTGATTTAACTTCCTTCCCGTGATTAGAACAATTCTTGTTCCTGCAAGTGAAGGTCTGTTTTAAGAAAACCTTTCCTTCGTTCTGTACATATCCGCTCTCTTCAACTCTCATTTCAACCATACATTTCGGGCATTGCATTGACTTCTTCCTCCATGACTTCTTGCTGTTGCTGCATTTCGTTTATTCTCTCTTCAATAAGGTTAAGAATGACGGAAGCATTAGGATAACCGTTGGCTTTCATAATCGTCCAATAAGCCCTTGCTGTTTCAAGATCACCTACGGGGCCAAAAGCACCAGACTGTAATTTCATATCCGTTTGGTTCCACATTGCCTCACGGTTCTGCATAAGGGTTGATGTAGGGTCTGTCTCGAAAATAAACTCGTCATTCCAATAAAACTCCCCTGCTGAGTCAATCCTTAAGAACTCTTTTCTATCAAGCTGGTCGTGGATTGTTGCACCGTCTGAGCTTGTTGCTGTTATCTCTGAGGGGCTATCCGAAAAGGCAAGCCAAAACTTAAACATTACCTCGTATAGCTTCGCGTAAGCCTCATTCTTGAGTGTTCTCTTAGAATCAAGTCGGCCCGCAGCCTGATTGATTGCGTACTGTTTAGCAGTACCCGATGTTGCGGAAGCGTCATATTTACCTTGGTAGGAGTCTGTGATACCTAGCCCTGACTTAGCCCAAGAATAATTTATTTCAAGGTAGTTTTGGTCGTTTCCAACGTTAGGCTGCAAGTTGATTGTGTCTATAAGCTGTTTCTGAGAAGGGTTATCAAGACGTAAGATATTTAACTCTTCTCCGTCCTTCTCTACTTCTACGTCTCTTGGAAGGGTTACGAATGAGCCGCCTTTTAATAACTTCTCGTTTATCTTTGTGCCTAGCTTCTTAATGGTGTCCTGCTGATCCATAATCACAGCCACATCACTACCACCAAGTAAACGATTCTGAGCTGTTATGTTCTTCCTTAAGATAACCGGGTATACGTTGGGTCTGTAATACGGTATCTTTACCTGGGTGCGCTTTATGCTCATCTGAGGCTGGCCCATTTCATCAAGAATAGGATTTCCCATTTCATCAAGCATAGGAACGTTCTCTGCGACTTCGGGCTGTACCATCTGTGAACCGCCACCTGAGATTGTTACCTCAATGGCATCCTGAATACTCTCGTACTCTTCTTTGGTCTTTTTAGCCTTTTTAGAGCCGCATTTAGGACATTTGCCATTTACCATGACTTCACCGCATTTAGCGCATCTATCAAGCCATCTAGCCTCGTATTCGTCTAAATCAAGCAGTTTAACAAAATCACACCAAACAAAAATACCGACGCCACCTTCTTCATTTCGGTAAAACGCGGTATTTACTGTTACGAGGTCTTCATTTGAGCTTGCGCCTTCGATTCCCTCTGTCATTTCGGGATAATCGTTAGAACAGTCCTCAACGTCCTCTCCATATACTCTTTTTACGGTCTTTTTTGTCATTAACTGCTGGATAAAGAAGTAGTCCATATCGTCAAAGTCTGTTACGCCCATCTGAGGAATCACTTTTTTAGGGTGTAACTCCGAGATTTTAAGGTCGCCTATCTCTGAATGTAGGCCCCTTGCTAAATCCCACTCAACCATTGTGTAATCACCACCGATAATAGGTACTGTCCTCTCTTCTGCGTCGTTTACAACGGTCAAATTACACGTTTTCACCTTGTTTTCAAGGAATTTTTCCAGCTTTTTAGCTAAATCATCGTCTTCCGGATGGATCGCTCTTACTTTTGGCATGGGAATTGACGAATCAACCTGCGATTCTATAAGCTCATAGACGATATTCCTAACATTTGTGGCTAATTTCGTGGGATTTGTACCCCTATTTGCGTCCGGGGCTACCTCTCTTGTGCCGTTATAGTACGCTTCATAGGTTTTCATGTTCTTTAGCTCTTTTTCGTACTGTGATTTGCACATTTCAAGGCGATTAGCCCACTTCTGCACGTCTTTTGGCGTTTCTATGTTCTTTATCATCTTCTTTAACCTCTCGAACATTACTTAGGTTCTCCCCATATTGAGATCAGGTATTTTCTGTCTGCTGCGTTGGCGTTTCTATAATCTTCCCATTGGTCGGGCCGCCACTTCTTTTTTCTAGTTTCTTTCTTTACGAATTTCCCGTGTGTCCAATAAATGCAGTAATAACGTAAAGCATCACAGTTGTGTGAGATAACATTCCCTTGTATTAGGAAATTGTGTAATTCTTTTACAAACAAGTTATATACTGGCTTTTTCCCAACGTATTTTATTGATTTTATCTTACTCATGTGTTATCCTTATACTATAATATCGTATCGCATCAATATATGTAAGAAAGGAGACTCTCATGCGTGGTGAAAGACCTCACAATCCTAACGCTGATTACGTCATTGAAGACGGAATCTACTTTTATAAAGAATCTAATAGTGGCTACTACCTCGGAAATGTAACAATTCCAGGTAGAAAACGGAGATATCCTATGCGACTTCATGTATATGTTTGGCAAAAATACAATGGTGAAGTCCCAAAAGGCTATCATGTTCATCACAAGGATGAAAACAAGGACAATAACGACATTTCAAATCTTGAATTACTAAAAGCCTACGATCATTTAAGCCGCCATGCCTCTTCGGAAGCTCATATAGAATATTCTCGCCGCAATATGAATGAAATAGTTCGTCCAGCGGCTATTGCATGGCATAAATCAGAAGCAGCAAAGGGCTTCCATAAGTCACAATACCAAAATGTCACTAAAGAGATATGGATGGCTCCTGTCACAAAAACGTGTGAAGTCTGCGGCAAGGAATACACAACCACTCATGCCAAGGCTAAAACTTCAAAGTATTGCTCGAATAACTGCAGGGCAACAGCCAGGAGAAAACGTGGTGACGATAAAATACCATTCACTTGTCCCATCTGTGGCAAAACCTACATGAAATACAAATACTCAAAAGCTCAATGCTGTAATGACTGTAACCGTATTAGGCTTGCAGAATCTCGTCGTCAGGTGAAAGCTCGGAGACTTGCTTCCAGCCATCCTGAGTCAAAAACGGATGGTCAGCAGTAGCTTGTATTACTGTTCCATCTTCCAACTCAATCTCATAAACATCTGCATTGTCGTTTGTCATGCAAACATTAGTGAAGGGCTTAGTTACTGTTTTTTCTCCATCCCAACAGTAAACAAGTCCTTCTTCTCCGACTAAGTCTTTTATCTGGAAATCACCTTCGGTTGTTTTTATCGTGGTGTCTCCCACAAGGCAACTGTGTGTTAATTCGTGCGGGTCTTTTGCGTACACATCGGGCTTTTTTTCGTCTTTTTGTATCTTTTTTAGTGAATTTAGTAGGTTAGGAGCGCAGTTTCTATAAATCGTTAGTTTGCTCTTTTGCCCTTCACCATGTACCGTGTTTTCTTTTATCGCTAAACAACCAGCTTTTAGGTCGTTGTTTACTTTGGTTAGATTCAAGCCAGCCTCCGCAAATAAAATAGCCCTCGATTTTCCTGTTTCTTGTGATCGGTTCCACAAGTCAGGCGGGGCTAAATACAACTCAACTTTTGGTATCTCTTCTCTTTCTTCAAGTGACCGCGTTGTTCTTAAAATTCTGTCCGCTGCTGCACTTATTATCAGGTTGGATTCATACTCTTCATGGATAATCTGTGAGTTCCCAAAAGGATCACGTAATATCCAATACGCCGCTAGTTTGTCCAGCCCGTAATCAAGAGATACATAACATACTGTATTCTGTTTAAGGCGTTCGTCAGATATGATAGAACTATCCGAAACCTCTTCAAAGTATCGTCCTCCCGGTACGTCCAAGGCTTCTTCAACAGTTGCCGGGTACTCGGCCCACATTGCGGCTTTTCCCGATAACTTCAATGTCGCATCATACCACTCCTGCGTCCTATTGGGGTCTGCATACCAAGGAATGAAGATTTTGTAAAAGCCATTGTCCGGGGTTGTATATAGCTCTTCAAATAATGAACCTCTCTGTATGGTCGATACTCCTATAACTTGGCCGGACAATGGTCTGTTTACAACGGGAAGGGCCGCTGTCCATATAGAACGGTCAAATTGCTGAAAAGCCCACTCGTCGAATATTATTAAATCTGCTGTAAATGATCTCGCTGCGTTTTCCCCTGACGCAAAACATTGAAATGTTGAATCACTCTTTCCCGGAAAGTGTATTGTGACGGATAAGGCGTTCCATTCAAACCATGCCCCGTCCCATCCGTTTTTGTCTGTCTTCTCTCTGACTAAGGCCCTCATGTTCCTTAAAATTAAAACCATCCTACGAACAAGTTCTTTGGCCTCTGTCTCTGATTTTGATAGTCCTATTACTGACCTTCCTGTGTTACACAACATAAGCCATGTAGCATAGTGTAAAACCAGCCAAGAAATACCAAGCTGTCTAGCTTTCAAAATAATAGTCCATTTATGGTTTAGCATGTCCTCTAAGGCTTCTTTTTGCTCTTTCCATAACTTAAACGGTACTATTATCTCAGGACTGTTCCTGTCCTCTATATGCCCATATTTCTCAACAAAATATGCTATGTTGTCTCGGCAGTATTCAATTTCTGCGTTCCTTATCTCTGCTAGGCTCAATCTGTTCCACCACCAAGTCTATTAACCTCTGTAACGATATCTTTTTATCATCTGCTACCCTCTTTAGGTCTCTTAGGTCTGCTGTCCGCCCTTCTATCGCTTCGTCAATTAAAGCGCGGATATAATCTGTATCAGTTATCCCGCGCTCTTTCGCTAAGTCTTTTAGTTTTTCGCTCTGGTAGTCCGTTAATCGTACTCCCTTTACACTCGTTCTAACACCAATCATCCCTTGTTCTCCTTGCATCGTACTTAGGAGATTCTTTTACTGAACTTATTATCGTTTCTTTCATCTGATCTATCGCTCTATCGGGATAACCCTTATTCGTCAGGATTTCATATATCTTGCCACTAAAATCATCTGAAAGCCCATAACCATTAGGGTTAACCCCTTGTTTTAACTCCCCTTTTTCTATCTCTATGTCTCCGTCTATCAACCCCCTTGCACATATCCCAAGTAGCGCCGATACGCTCATATTCTGCATTTCCGCGCATCTCTCTATCATCTGATATTCATATTCGCTTACCTTCGTTCCTATGACTTTTTTATCTTTACTTGGCATATATTCCTTTCGAGGGGTTAACCCTATCCGTTGAGCGGTTTTTGGTGTTAACGGAGTTATTTTCGCCACAAATATTTTGGTGGGTATTAGGAGTCCCGGAAAAATTTTCGCGCGCGCCCGGCATAGGGGGTAGGGGTGCCATGATCCGTGTACCCCCTATACATGGGGCTTTATGATGTAGGAGGAAGAAAAAATCCGTAGGTTTTCGCAAAATTAGTATTTTACGCAAAGGTATCGAACACCTTAATTAGCTTAACCATGCGGGTTAACGGGTTTTCACTCGAACACTTACCTGCTTTTTGTCCTATTCGCTTAGACGGTTTTTAATGTTTTCCAGCATTGCCCTGTCTTCGGGTGTCAAGTTCTCAACAGTGGCTTCGAGGCGGTCGCTGGGCTTTTGTCCTATTGTATCGCGCAAGAAGTCCATAGCTTTCACGTTTCCGCGCTCTGCCTGCCTTGCTGCGCTTGCTATTATCATTTCTAAGTTAGTAGCGTCTGCCTTGAGATTTAAGTCCTCTATTGCATCTTTAGAGGCCCTAGAGCATAGCATTTCCTCTATAACCTCTTTAAATGTTCGTCGTTGTGCTTGCATTGCGTTAGAATGTTCTGCACCCTTCATTTGAATTAGTCTGTCATTGTCAGGATCTCCACCTAATATCTTAAGTCGTCCACCGTTGGAAGTTCTCCAAGTATGGCTCTGATTAACTATTCCCTTTGGCATTTCCTTGTAATATTTATCAAATATAGAATCGTTTACTACTATGTTCCCTTTATCATCTTTACCAAGTGATATTAAATCTATGTCAATGGTTCCGTCTTCTTTTCTTGGTATGTTGTCAAGAGATTCTTCTGTTTGATTTTCGCCCTGGTGCTTTTCGGTGTTCTTGATCTCTTCGGCTGTTTGCTCTTCTATATTCTTTTCTAATTCATCAAGGTTGATTTTAATTTCTTCGTTCATGTTCTACCTCTTATATTTTGCGGGTAAGGATTTGCACCTTACAATGTGAGAGGGACGGGAGTCTGAACGTCTCACAACACTCTCCCCGCTTTGCCCTTGCGTCTACCTATTCCGCCACCGCATAATGTCGATTTTTGCTTGTTTTCTGCAAATTTAGGTTTTATTTTGCTTTAAATAGAAGTTTAACAACAAAAAAGCTACCTACTAATTTAGTAAGTAGCCTTTCCGCGTCTTATGTTGGGATGCAATAAAATTGAGGGGTAATATTGCAAAAGGTGTTACGCTCCACCTATTTCATAATATCATTGTACATATATTATTTGCCCCAAAGTCACCCATTTTTAGCTTTTTTCAATCTTTATCAGCTTTTCCGTGATCGCTTCTCTTATTAACTCGCTAGAACTTATTCCGGCTTTATCTGCTGCGGCCCTGATCCGGTCTTTTGTGCCCTTTTCCATTAAAAAATTGATTCTATCTTTATTTTCTTTTTGCCAGGCGTTTTGTCTGCTGTTCCTTTTCTCAATATTAACTCCCATTTTAAAATCCTCCAGTATTTATCTATATTTTACGCCTTTATTCTATCATATTTACGCGTAATGCTCATTATGCAATTTGCACAATAGAGTAATGCGCATTTTGTTGAAAACGTAGAAACGATAAAAAAGGGGTTGACGTAATGCGCATTATGGTTTTATTATAGGCTTGCAAACAAAAACAACCGCTTCACAGCTACGGCGACCGCCTGACAAGCTATAAGCACAGCGGCCGACGATAGAAGCACCAAATATAAGAATAGGAGAAAAAAACATGGCAGACGTTTACGAAATCATCACTAACAGAATATTAGAACAGTTAGAAAAAGGTACAATCCCTTGGCATAAGCCCTGGACAGGCGGAAAAGACGGAGCTTATAACTACGTAACCGGAAAAGCTTACAGCGTACTTAATCAGATGATCTTAGCTCACGCGGACGCTTATCTCACATTCAAACAAGTCCAGGAACTTGGCGGAAAAGTTAAAAAGGGCGCGAAATCAGAAATAGTTACTTTTTGGAAAGTCCTCCCGATTGAAGATACAGACAAGGACGGAAACAAAGTTAAAAAGCACATTCCATTCCTGAGATACTACCCCGTATTTTGGATAGGCGATACAGAGGGAATTGAGCGCAAGGAAGTAAAGAGAACAGAACACGATCCAATTGAAGAGGCAGAAAACATAGTAAATCTTTACATGACAAGCGAAAATCACCCCACACTTGAACGCTCAAGAATAAGTGATAGAGCTTATTACAGCCCCCACATGGACAAAGTTGTAGTTCCTGAAATCGGACAGTTTAAAGAAATCGCAGAATATTACAGCACATTATTCCACGAACTGACACACAGCACAGGCCACAAGACAAGACTTAACAGATTAACAGCAACAGCACACTTTGGCAATGAAGAGTATAGCAAGGAAAAACTTGTCGCAGAAATCGGAGCAGCAACCCTTGTTAATATAGCCGGAATTGAGACAAGTAAAAGCTTTAACAACTCAGCCGCATACATCGAGGGATGGAGCAAGGTTTTGAGAGAAAACAAAAAGATGATCGTTGAAGCATCCAGCAAGACCAATAAAGCAGTCAATTACATCCTCGGCAAAAAGGAACAGGAAATCTAATAGGACATTTTAAGCGGGGCGCGAAAAGCCCCACAGAAAGGACAAACAAATGTTAAATTCAAAAAATGAGTGTATAGCAACAAGAGCTTTCGCAAGCTTAATACTTGACTATGAATGGCCCGCAAGTGATCCACTACCCGCGCAAGTATCTTGCAGAGTGTTAATAGAAGACCTCTTCCAAGGATATATAACAGCAAGCAACCGCGAAGAGGCAATTGAAAAGTTTTACAGCTGGCACAAGTAAATAGGACACCCGCCCCGGAGGTTACGAAGGCATGAAAGGAAAAAATGAAGACACAACGCGAAATAAATCTATTCAACGCATTATTTGAGCACTACGGCAACGAGTACGAGACTTGGGAAGCCGTAAAGATAGCAATATTTATGAACTATACACCAGCGCAAGTGATAAAAGTTTATTAAGGGAGGGAAAAACAATGTGTAATGCCGTTATTCGTAGGATTGTCGAAGATCACAATTTAAGAACCACAGAAGACCGCAAAACGGGCAAAATTTACGGTTATATCCCTTATACCACCGCGGACGGTTTCCACGGTGAAATAAAGGAAGAATTAACCGGAATGACCCTTAAACAGCTCAAGTTTTGGTTAGGGTACTAATACATATAATTTCTCAAACTTGGATATATTATCACAAATAATCAGGAGGTGCAATATGGAATCTATAAGTATTTCTTACTTACTCGCAAATCAATTTAGCTCATTTATGAACGATTTAAGGGATTTATGCCCCGTTTTGGTTGAAAATCCCACAACACTCGAAACAATGCTTATGTTTTTACAAGAATTTAGCGAGGAATTTGAGGGAGACGAGGAACCCGAAATAGTTGAACTCAGGAAACGCGCAGCGGAACTAATAGAACAATTCAACGAAGAGGGAATAATAGGAGGTTAATTATGGACGAGAACAAAGCTATTTTAGAGGCATTATCAGAACTTGAGTGTATTTTATACTACGCTGGATCAGGAAACAATTTACAGCCTGAAATAAACGAAATACACGACGAAGCGAAAGCAATGTTAGAACGTTGGTATTTCTTGACAGGAGCAACACTTTAATGCTTGCGATATATGAGGGATAAGCCCCCGGAATTTACTCCGAGGGCTTTTTAATGCCTTTTTATAAACGCTACGGGCTTGTTATAGTCCTTTTCGTAGTTCTCCCACGTATTGAACCTAAAGCCGCACTCAAGGCACTCTCTACGCCTAAATATTTGATTTTTTCGCGGGCGTGAATCAATAACCGCTGTACGCCCTCCACACTTAGGACACTTCATATCTTACTCCAATATATCAATAAATCCTTGTTTTTGGGCTTTTTTCGCCCTTTTCTCGTCCATCTGGAATACTTCTCCGGCTTGGTATCTTTTGCCCGTCCTTGCGTCTTTAAATTCGATATTCGCGGCACAATATACACAGCCCGCCTTTAGTGATCTTGATTTAGTCGGTGTAGTATCTCCGAGGACTCCGCGCCACTCTTCCACAATCTTGTCATTGTCGCGGCTATACTCGAACTTTAAATCACTATTGACTATTTCGAGTAGGTTCTTGCACTCCTGAACATTAAAAGGAATTGCAAACCCGTTTACGCCCTCTTTAAATCCAATCTCAGGAAGTACCGCAAGCGGCGTTGTGATAACGGGCACTCCAAGCTCTAAAGCCTCAACCAAGGAATAACAAAAGGACTCTTGGTCGCTCAACTGCACGTAAAAGTCGGCTTTTTGTATATAAGACTTAATCTCCATTGTAGGACGCCTATAAACTAGCCCGTCAACTATGGTTTTAGGCTCAGAATCCGTGAACACTAGCCATGTAAAAAGTATTCCGAGGTTGTGAAGCATCTGCGCAAGCGTAATTATGCGGTTCTCGCCCTTTTCCCATGATAGCCGACTAGCCGACACTAGAAGTAATGCTTTTCGCGGTTTACTTGGTTGTGTCAGGTTGTAAATCACATCACCATCCAGCCCCCACGAATCACGCGCAGCCCGCGACACAAATATATTGTCAGCCTTGTCTTTTATCTCCCACTCGGAGCGCATTTTACACGTATGTACAACCATGTATTTATGCTTATAAATGACATTTTTAGGAAGGACTAAAGCAGTCCGGCAATTTAAAGCCGTGTCGCACGTTATCGGCTTGTTAGTGTTCTTTACTACCTCGGCAAAGGGTAAAAGGCGTCTTCTTTGCGTTTCGTCAATTTTCTTGTCGTATAGGATCATCAAATCATAATACTTGTGCATGGACTTGCAAAAGTTATATGTCCACGTCTCAATCCCTCCGATAGCATAAAGAGCGGAAACGTAAATTAGTACCTGAGTCTTTAACGGTTTATCCACCTTCTGAAATAGTGGTGTATACTCTCCACGTAGTTCTGTACCCGTTATTAGTTGTGGGGTTATCACCATTGCGTGATTTACCAGCTCAGGAAGGGCGTTTTTCTTAGTCATCAAAATGACTTCCACATCCTTATCCAGCTCCGCGAACTCGTCTATTAAATACTTCATATCCTCGGTAACTTCGGGATAATAATATACTATCCTTGTCGTGTCCACCTTGCCCGCTCTCGCTCTTTTCGTGAGACTGTCTTTTGCATCGGCCCGATAAAAATACATATACTCGCCTATAAAAGCCTTTTTGCCCTCTTCTTTAACGTCACGGATAAATTGCGCGTCCTCTGCACAGGCTTTTTTAGTATTAAATCTCACGTCGCCTATCATTGAACGCTTGTAAACTCTATTCCATACGCATAAATTAAAGGGCGGGAATTTATCATCGACGCTTTTTAAAAACACGTTCATGTTCCAGCCACCAAAGGCCCTCCAAGACATATATAAATAGTCAAATTCTTCCGTTTTTGCCTTGTTTAATATCGTTTCAATGTATTTGTCGCTCACAAGGTCGTCCGCGTCTATAAAGGCTATATATTCACCTTTAGCGGTATCTAGGCCCGTGTTCCTTGCTGCGCTGGCTCCCTTGTTTTCCTGACGGATCACGGTACATTTATAATCTGTCTTAAATGGTTCGTCGCTCCCATCGTCTACAATGATTAGTTCGCACTCGTCTGTTAACTGAGGATATAGGACGTCTAAAAGCTCATGTATATAGTTTCCAGCGTTATAGCATGGAATAATGATTGATAATTTAATCATAGTCCTCTTCCTCGTCTTCCTCGTCATATAGCGGCGTTAATCTTGCAATAGTAGCCCCGTCTAAGAATAGTACCTCTAACATACACTCCCCTGAATCGTATACAGCCTCAATCATGGCCCGTAAATAATCTATATCTCGCATATAGCCCCCTTATATAAATCCGGCGCAAGTTGGTTTACACTTATAAGTCACATATCAGAAGGGATTCTCCTTTCGTTTATTTATTCTCGCGCCGGGATTTAACTATTTATTCTTTTCTTTCTTGATCTGCGCTTTTATTAAAGCCAGCATTACAGCACTTATGGTACTCACTTTTCGCCCTCGCTCTTTACATTTCTAGCGTTGTATTCACGCATAAATTCATTAAATAACTTCATAAACTCGCCCCACCAATCATTGATAGGGAATTGATTTTCCTGGAACTCTTTAACCATTCCTACGGTCTTATCCATTTCCTCAATGGTCTTCCGGTATGAGCCAATATAACGAGGCGTTATGATTTCATTCTTCTCCATTCTCTTCTCCCTTCAATATCTCATCTAATATACTGATAAACTCTGCATGTTCGGGCGTTTCGTTGCCGTAATCATCGAACATTATCATTGACAGCCTTTCTTCTACTTCTGCTCTTAGTTTCTCAAAGTATGGTTTTACTATTTCTTGCTCGGTGAACGTTGATATTGTCCGTATATCTTCGCATATATGGTTTGTTGAACGTGTTATAATTCCGCCATTATCCATACATTTAATTTCGTCTAATACTCGTTCTATGTCTACATATTTACGCTTTGCCATCTTCTTTTACCTCTCTAAACCTCAATAAAAATTCTTCATTGCTGAGATGTTCTATCTTTAATAGTTTTCCGCAATCCGCGCAAACAGTATATACGGGCTCGGTATTAAGCGCGTGAAACTTTGTTATAGGTTGCTTATACTCAATGTTCTTATGCCTGCAAAATAGTTGTTTAACCATCACTTAACCCTCTTCCATCAATCCCACATAAAATCTTTACACGGTCTTATATTGTAACCTCTTCGCTTGTAACATACTATTTTAGGGTCGCCACAGTACCATCTACAATCTTTGCAAGTAGTCGGCTCGCAACCCCCATACTCGCTACATTTGTTTTTATCTTTATTTGAGCAGTCACAACAAGGATACCTATATGCGTTTCTTGGCGCGTAATAACATTCCCTCATCTTATCCCCTTCCACACTATCACCCCTATTGCCAACGCCCATATGCCGATAAACAAGGTCTGTATAATGGGTAATAGCTCATTTGTTTTTTGTATTGTTAGCATCTGATTCCTCCTTATCTACCATAAATGCTTCGTTAAAATCATCTTTCCACATAATTTCTGCTAAAAGTTCTTCATTCCCGCATAACATCACTTGCAGTACAACAACGGGTTTGTCATTTAACGTTGGATGGGCACACAATAATTTACCTGCCACACAAGACTTCATGTGGAATCCTTCGATAAAAGATTTTCTATAATTCTTTACTATTGTGCCGCTTATTGCATTTATCTTGATTGAATTATTAGAACTATAACTATTGAACATGCCACTTATTCCTCACTTTCTGCCTGTAATAACTTCAAAATATCACACAATAATTCTTGTATTTCTCGGTGAGTAGGATAACGCAATATACTTGCCAAACTATTTATACGGTCACATTTTGATTCAATCTCGGCTCTTATCTTGTCAAGTATAGGCTCTTGCTCTAAAGCTTTTATTGCCATACTGTAAGCATCTATGTACTCCGAACCGTAAGGTGGTGTTGTCATTAGGTCGCATGATTTTTCAAATATGCAATCTTCACACTTGGTATGCGACAAACATTCAATTTCTTTTCTGAATATTCTTATTGCTTCTTCTCTTGTCATTCCTCTTCCCTCTCTTCGTATTCCGTACAATCATCCTCGGTTTGCTCTTTCTTGCATCCGTCTACGAACCATTGCTTTTTACGGGTGTTGTAGTATTCAAGACAATCCCATTCAGCCCATCGACATTTATTACAATCGTGATTACTCATTGTTTACCCCTCTCTTCAAATGGCTCAAATGGCCAGTAACTAGGTTTAGCCCATAATAACCGCGCGTGGAATGTCAGAAAATGAAACGACAATTCAATGCTCTTGGTCGGATATATCGGCTGATTTACTACGATCTGTATTGTGGGTATTAGAGTTATTGCATTGTGCCATATATTAAAATCTTTTCTGTATAGTTTCATATCCCCTCCTAGAAAAAATCTCTCAGGCCCATGCCTAAAGTGTTTAAGTATTCTTCGCTCCATTCAGGAAGTGGCTCTTTTTCTCCTGCCGCGATCGGGCCGTACTCTATATCGTCGCTCCCGTCCGTTTGGTCGTACAACCATTCTTTAAAGCATTGGTCGTTGTCCTGCCTACAAAAGAAATGGTCTTTGTACTTTATGTACCGTCCTTCAATCTCTTGGTGGCATATCTCGCATTTCATTGTGGCTCCCCCTATTCTCGTCCATGTATCTTGATATCTGCCCCGCTGTAAATCCATCGTTGAAGCCTACTCTGTACACGGAAACAACTACTATTGCCAAGGAAATTATTAAAAGTAACCCCCATATCATCTATACCGCCCCCTTAAATTTATCTCTCTGATACTTCGCTTTTTTATATTCGCTGTACTTCTCTTTGTTTTCGTGGTATCTCTTCCGCATACGGGCCTTTATGCGCTCTTTGTGTTCCTCGTAATACTTGGCCCAATACTCGCTACGTTCATGCGTCCTTTTAGGTGCCTTGCCCTTTTCTTTTGACTGCTCATAAATACAATCGTCATATGGACAAGTCAGACAATCCTTGTGTTCACACTTCATGCTTTTAACCCCTCTCTCTTTGCTTTTCTTCTTGCTTGTATCTCTTCTCTGTGATCGTGATACCATTTCTTATACCGCTCTGCGATTCTGTCTTTATTCTTCGCCCGGTATGCTGCGTAATATTCCTTGCTAAAGGCTGGTATTCCTAAATTCTGCTTTATGTTCGTTTTCTCATTGTCTCTTAAAATGCAGTCAGGATATTTGCAGTTAAAACAGTCGTTATCACATACCATGATTAAATCCTCTTCGCTAACTTGTAGTAAAAGATATAGCGTTTACGGTAGTACAGATTCTTAGAACACGGCATCCCTTGAGCTATCAGTTGGTCGGCTGTGTAGTTCTCTGTAACCCCTTTAAGAAGCCAAGTGTATAAGTCCGGGGTTGTCATTTTCGCTACGTCGTTTATTAGTCTTACCTTCTTAGCAAGTTCCATTCGCCTTATTGCCAGCTCTGCCGTTGCATCATAACCGCCGCTCGTCTGTACTTTGTCTTGATCGTACGTTATCGCCTTGCTCGTATCAGGCGGTGTTTCTAATTCCCTTACCCATACTGGGTAGCATCTACACCATTGAACGGCTAGTCTGTAAATCTCAGGAGGAAGCTTATATTGTCCTCTCCCTTTAGGTGCATATAGTCTCATTCTGTACCCCCATTCATCTTAGCTATCGTATCTCCCGCATCTAATAGCATTGATACTAAAGTGTCCTTGAAAGTGTTGTTCTCAAATTTCTTGGCAAATTCATCTATGGCCCTTACGTATTCTTGCCATGTTGCGTCCGACTTCTCGTCTTGGCCCGCGTACTGAATCAGCTTAATCACTTTCCATGCTTCGTTATACGGTGCGTAAATCTTTTCTTTGAATACCTCTTTTTCCATGTTTTACCCCCTCAGAATGGTATTTCCATGTTGTCAGGAATATCCATAAAATCATCCTCTTCTGTAAAAGCCATCAGGCCACCGTTGAAAACAAGCTTTATCTTTGTATCTCCCGTTTGTCTGCCCTTCTCTACCTTTAGCATTTTTTCGCTTCTGTCTGCTGGGTTGCTATTCCACATCATCAGAACGGTTGAAGCGTCTTGTTCTAAATCTCCTGAATCTCTAAGCTCTGCCATTGTCGGCTCTTTGTCCTTGTTCATTTCGCTTGCCCTATTGAGCTGTGACAATGCAATGACCGGGATTTGATATTCCATAGCGATTCTCTTTAAGCCCTTGCTTATCTCTCCAACTTCTTCTCTTCTCGTAGCTCTTGGCTTATCGGGCTTTACGAGTTGTAGATAGTCAACAAAGATCACGTCGTATTTATTTACCATTTGCTTTGCTCTTATATCGCCAACTGTGAAATTGTCGTTGTAGAGATATAAGTTACGCTCCTGAGATAAAATTTCGTTTCCCTTGTCAAATAGCTCTTTTTCATTGTTCAGGAACCCCGTTGCGTTTCGTATGCGGTTCATTTTGATACCGCTGGTTGTTGCTATGGCCCTCTCGTAAACTTGCTTTGCGGTCATTTCCAAGTTGAAATATCCAACTTTTAAGCCTTTTCTTCCGTACCTTCTCGCAAGCTGTAATGAAAAAGCACTCTTGCCGACTGAGGGTCTTGCGGCTATTAAAATTAAATCTCCGGCATCCAAAGAACCGATTGTGTCGTCAACCTTTTTTAACCCCGTGTCGAATATCTTATTTCCGCGATCCTTGAAATAATCTCCCTTCCAGGTAATAAGGTCTCCAAACCTTACCGCATCGTTTCCCTTTACCTCTTTCAGCCCGTCAAAGTCTCTTTGTAATTCTTCAATCAGGGAATCGACGTTATCAGGATTTATCTCTATGTGGTCTAAAATCTTATTTACTTGGTTTGCCCTGAACCTTTTGCGCAGTTCCTTGCAACAGTATTCATCACTTGCCGCTGCATCATGGCCCGATACAATCTCGCTTATGTATTCACTCGCAAAAGCCTTACTCATTACCCCGGATTGAATATTGGTTGCAATCCTTAAAGGGCTTATCTCTTCACCTTTGCTTTCCAGCTCTTTACAATCCGCAAATATCTGTCCTAGTGTTGGATCACTAAACATATCTGCTGTGATTTTCATTTTCACAATTGACTCAGGCGAAAGAAGAATAGAGCCGATTATATTTCTCTCAATGTCTAGCATCCTTTTGCTACCTCCAACAGTTCCTTAAATGTCGCTTTTGGTGTTCCGCTTGCCGTACAACCATTAGCATAATTTACAGCCTCATAACTAAATCGTTCTGCAATCTCATTTCTTTCTTGTGTTGGAACCGTTGCAAGCCATTCAAGGTACTCTCTGTAATCGTCTACATTCTTTTCGCAACCAAGTGCATTTATCACGCGGTTATAACATTCCCTTGCCTTTTCAATCATGGCCCTGCGCGCTTCTTCAAGCTGTTTATAATAGCGGTTTACTGTCGCTACGTTTGGCGCGTATTCCTCGTTCTTGATAACTTCATCAACTGCCTGGGTGAATACTTTTATATCCGCGTCCTTAAAGCAATTGCGCCATATATCGTATACTTCCTGTGAAGCTATATTGAATTTTTCATACATCACATCAAGCTTTTTAAGCTGTCTGTCAAAGTCCTCTTTGTTCATCCCTTACCCCTCTCTTATACAAATTTACTGAAATCTGTTGCGCCCCTTGGCTGTGGACTACTTCGCGGTATCATTTCAAAGATTATGCCTTTATAATTCCGGGCAATTGATTTATCAATGACACTAATAACCGCATCTACCCCATATGCTTTTACGTTGTTTTCAATCTCGGAAAGTAATTTCTTAAATCCGGTCTCTTTATACCCTTCCCTTCTCTCAGACTTATACTTTAGCCATTGTTCAATGCTGGCCTTAAGCTTTTCGTCCGTGATCCGTTCTTCAAGTGCGTCTTTTGGATTGAATTTTTTCTTGGGTGACTCCTTTTCCCCCTCAAGGGGGGTTAGGGGGGTTATATTATTTACATTCTCATTATCATTAACATTTACATTTACATTATCATTTACATATACAGCCATTTTTGCCATGCTTTGCCATGCTTTGCTATCATTTGCCATTTTTGCCATATCATTTTTAGCATTTGCTATATTTGCCATATCATTTTTAGCATTTGCCATTTTTGCCATTTTGGGTTCTTCATTTCTCTTACCCCATCTAGCCTCGGCTCCCATTTTGCCCGACTTGCTTCTCTCTTCTCTTGTCGCACACCACTTCTCGTAGTTATCATCCAAGTGCTTTTTAATAGGAAAAAAGGCAACGTTAACAACGGGATCGGATAAATCGGGTTCAATCCCTTTCATATAGTCCCTGATAACGCGCATAAGTTTTGCAGCTTGTTCATCTGGGAGTGCATCTAATATGTCAAGATCATCTGTAAACATTACAAAACTATCACGCTTCATCCGTTCTATCCTCTTCGTGGTAAACAATTACTCTATATGAAAAAGTCATAGTGAAAAAATCTAAAGCCTTACGGAACTCTTCTTCCTCGTCGTCACCAAAACAAAATCTCGGCCCTTCATCCACCCATTCAATTTCTATAACCCTCATATCTATACCTCCCTGATAATCAAATATATGTGCGGCTCTTCCGCGTAAAACTTCTTTAGATTAAGCGATACAATCTGTGAATCATCTTCCCATGCTACGCCGTTTAAAGCGTCTAATACCGATTTAGCAAGGTTATCTATATCGCCTTTCTTGGTATGCTTGATCTCGTCTGCAATCATTAGCGGTCTGTTCTTCTTCGGCGTACTCATTGGAATAGGCATACCGAACATGATAGCTACGTGTATTGCTTGTGGTTTCTTGATGAAATATCTTCCTGATAGCTGCTTATACAAGTCCGATACCTGACTTTCATAGTTAAGTGTTTTCTTTGGTGTATAAGCGTGTGGGTGTCCGGCAATCGTTGTGAATTTCGGCCTCCCCTTTGGTTGTGGTTCAATAGGTATTCTGATCGTTACCTCTCTCAAATTCCCCCTCCTTTCCCCTTGGCCCTGATATAGCCAAGGGATAAACAATGGCTTTCATTCTGTGATAAATTCCTGAGCCATAAGAAGTAGTTTCTTTTGCCTTTCGGCGGGTGTTGCGTTAGCTCAACCCTTTAAGAAATCCCATTTGTTATAAATGAGCTTCTTTTCATCCCATCCGGGGTATTTATTCATTAGATAATGCTTTGCTATCTCCCTATAAAACTCTGTGTTCATACCGTTGTCCATTTCTCGATGGCAACTTCGGCACGTACATAATAGATTTTCAGGTATTCCAAGCCCACCTTGTGATCTATTGATATAATGTGCTTCTCCCCTTGCATTACCGCTTCCGCAGAATATACACCTATATCCGTCTCTTTTCTCAACTGCTTCTCTTACCGCTGGTGGAATTGCTACGGCTTTTGTTCGCTTGTGCATTTAATTCCTCCATGAGCCTACGCTCGTCAAAGGTTTCAACTTCTTCTCTCGGTATTCCGCAGCCGATACATTCATTCCTGGTACACTCTATTAAGTGGGCCATATCGGAAGAAGAATACTTGTGTGTTCCTATAAGGAGAAGAAACGCTCTTACTGTTACACCCCTTATCTCTCCCCCGTACTGAGTAGGGTAATAATGCTTTACTTCATGCTTCTTGTAATCGTCGTTGTCGGGTAAATACTCTATAATCAATTCACCATCTTTGTTTCTCTCAAATTCTTGTACTCCGTAATGTAAAATTAGTTCATTCTTCTTTTGAAAGAAACTACCGTCCTCCCCGTTTGCCAACAGCCCGACAAGTCTGTGAAAGTACGCATTTGCTAGTAAAGAACGTTTCTTGACTTCCTTATGCCTTGATAGGTCAAACAAAGCTTCTTTATCTGCTGTCATAAGGTACGCTATAATGTCTAATGCCTTGCCCGTGAATACTTCCATTACTTAACCCCGTTTAGCTTGTTTAAGGCTGTTACATACTCTTCCCCGGTAAGCTCTGATAATGGCTTAGTGAATATATCCTCAACCTTATAACCTTTGTTCTCACATACTCGTCTTAATATCTCTTGATCCTTTTTGGATATTGTTGACTTGTTGCTTTTCTCTACCTGATTGTCAAACTGTTCTTCTTCTGTGATAGGTGTTGAATCTGTCTTACCGTAGATATAAGCAACCTTTTTCTGCTTCTCGTTGTAAATCTTCAAGCGGTTTATATTTCCGTCGTTGTCATATCCGATATCCCTTACAGAAAAGGTGTCATAGGTTGTTGACTTGCCATTCTTATCTTCAATCTTTACGTCGCCAGCTTTAACCCATATAAAAGGTGCCGTATAAAGTTCTCTGCCTATGCCCCAATTGAAACAAGCTCTTTTAAAGCTGTCAGACGCTTGCCCTTTTTCCTTTTCCGTGTAACTTTCTGTTCCTACGTCTTGTTTATCAACCCAAACTCCCAATTCCTTGTTATAGATTGATACTGTGCAATAGAGGTTGTTTCCTATAAGCTGGTGTGACCTTTTCCAATACTCAGGGCCAACAGTTTCATCAAGAATGTTTTGGTCTACTCTTGCGTCTTTATAGAGAAGTAATGAACATCCCTTTTCGCTTATAGTTGATACTCTTGCGTCAATCTCGTTAGCGTTTAGTCTTCTAAATTTCATCAGATAACCTCCACTTCTCGATCAACTTCAATTCCGGCTACCAATAGAATGTCCTCAAGCTCTTCTTCATTTAGTAGAACATGCTGGCCTTTTCTGTGCGCCCTCTCTACTCTAAACTTAAGTAGTTCAATAGCAGCTTCTAACTTTGAATAATCGTACTTGTACTCTGAAAATGGCATTTCTCCCTCACTTTCCATGCGCCCGCTCTAGTTCTTCGCTTTTCTTAAGCACATTAGTTGCATATTTTGGTAATAAACCGTATTCTTTATAGGCTCTTAAGCCTTTAGAATCCCCATTGTAAATGCACAAAACGGTTCCAACGTCTTCATACTCATTGAATAGCTCTTCCAGGATATCCGAGGCTACAATCATGTTTTTGTACTCGTCGTACATATCTTCCTCAGTAAATCCGTAAGCCTCTATTCTGTCTTTGTGTGCCTTTACATTTACTTGCATAAGCCCTATACAACTCCCGTTCTTTGCATCGGGTGTATATCTTGACTCATGGTATGCAATACTCATTAGTAGTTCAGGACAGATATTAAATTCTTCTCCGCATAAATTAGCGGAAGTATAAATTTCTCCGGGTACTTCTGAATCTTCGTAGATAAGGCCAAGGGAATTAGCCTGTGCTTCGATAGGGATAATAGAAAATAGAAATATCCCCCATAGGATTCCCCCTAAAACTTTTTTCATAAGAACCCCCTTTTATTTATTTAATATCTCCGCTCTCTCTTCGTATGGAATCTTTAAGTAGTTAAATATTGCTACCACTTCCCCAAGTGGAAATTTAGCTGGATCATTCCAATATTTAGAGAACGTTGCTACCGATAACGTTGTATGTTGCCTTATATCTTCGAGCCGCCTTACATGGCGTTTCTCCATGTAGTTTCGGATAAGGCCCCTAAATTCTTCGCCCATATTACCCCTCTTGAATCGTTATTTGATTGGTTTGTTGTTGAATTTTTTATGAAGCCGTTGTACCAAATACAACTTTAAGGATAAAAAACATCCTTCCTTTGCTTGTTTGTAAGTCTTAAAATATTGGATAATGAAATCATTTCAGACACGGTACAATCTGCACCGGATAGAATTTTATACAGTCTAGGACGACTGCACCCCATTTTGTTAGCCACGAATGTTTTTGTCATTCCGCTATCGTCTAGTAACTCTGCTAGTAAAGATGTGTTTGTCATTTTTTAATTCCTCCGCCCTCGATAACACAGTTGTATCTTATACAACAACTCTATCACAAGTTGGATGTGATGTCAACTCTTAAAACGAATATGTTGCATTTGAATACAACTTTTTGTATAATTAGTCTAAGAGGACTATGTAAATATGATTAAGTTGTATGAAAATATTAAGAGTCGTAGGATTGATTTAAAAATGACTCAAAGCGAGCTTGCAGCTAAAGTGGGGTATGCTGACAAGGGGATGATTTCGCGCGTTGAAAATGGGAAAATTAATTTATCTCAAAGCCTTCTTATTAAATTTGCAGAGGCTTTAGAGACAACACCGGGGGAATTGTTGGGATGGACTGAAAGCCCTGTCTCCATTGAAAGAAATGCTATCGCACCAAATCAATATTATATTATTCCAAACGATAATAATATTAAGGAACTAATAGAAGTGGCAAAGCGTAGCAAAACCGAAGATGTAAAGATGGCAACAGAGTTTTTGAAGAGGCTTAACGGCGATTAAGGAGGTTCATTATGAAAAGAATCTATCGTTTTGCAGCATTATTCGCTTCTTTGTTTTTGGCTTTATCTGTAAATGTATTTGCTTATGATCCTGTCAATAGTGGCGTAAGTTATACACAAACTACCGATAGCATGATTTATACTAACACTTCTAATATTGACATGGGCGCAATAAGCAACGGGTTTAATACTATCCCGGCCCCTTTAAGAGAATTATTCAGGCAAAAGGGTATTAAGCTATATTATACAGAAGGCGCGGGCAATGGAGGTTATGCGGGTTACACATTAGACGCTGTTGTGACCTACGATACCTCTTCAAAAAGAGTAATATCTGTAAACCAAAAACCCAACGTATATTTATATACTACCGCTTATAGCACAACCGTTATTCCTCACGAATACGGACACGTACTAGATGGTTTATCATCATACATTAACGGGAAATATACGCCTTGTATAAGCGACACACAGGAATGGCAAGGAATACTTGCTAATGGCAAAAGCGGACTTAAAAGCATTGATTCTCACGCAAATCAATCAGTAGACGAAGGGGCAAATGAAGCCTTTGCAGAAGCATTTAGACTATACTGCACGAATCCTAACGGACTTAAAAGTGCTTGTCCTGACGTTTATAATTTTATTGCCGCTCAGGTTGCAAAGTATTCACCAACACCCAAGGCACTCACAAAAAAGAACTTTGACTATAAAGCGTATGCTGATACTTACCCTGATCTAAAAGCGGCTTTTGGGTACGACAAGGATAAACTTTGGGATCATTACAATAATTTTGGAAAGGCAGAGGGAAGAACGGCTAAGGCTGTTCAGTAAATTATGGCAAAAGCAATACAGCTTCCTAGTGGAGCGTACCGTACAAGGGCAACAAAAACCCTTGGCGGGAAAAAGATAACTAAATCATTTACAGTTCATCCAAAAGATTGCGGTGGCGATACCAAAAAGGCCAAAAATAAATCTGAACTTCTCGCAAGGGAATGGGTGTTAGCCAAGGAAGAATCTATCACAAACGGACAGACCGTTAAAGAAGCAATCGAAAGTTATATCAATGATAGGTCAAGGGTTTTATCACCTAGTACGATTCATGGATATAAGAAGGTTTTAGGGGCGTTATCTCCGATATGGGACATTTATATATCCGAGATAGAAACGCCCCTTATTCAAAGGCTGGTGAACGAATGGAGCATATCCTATAAGACCAAGACAATCAAAAATAGGATAAGCTTACTTCTTGCTGTTTTAGATTATGCTGGAATTGATAAAAAATTCAGAATACGCTACCCGCAGAACAATTCAAAAAAGGTTTTATCTCCTGATCTTCAAGACGTAAAAATGCTTATAGACAATGCTCCTGATACGCTACGTTCTATAATCTATCTTGCTGCGTTTGGAAGTTTAAGACGTGGTGAGATTGCCGGACTAAGGCAAAAAGATATTTCAAGGGATATGAACACGGTCACAATAAATGGCGATATGGTATATTCAGAGAACGGTTGCGTGTATAAGCCGATTCCAAAAACAGAGGGGTCTCTTAGGACAGTTCATCTTCCGAAGTTTATCATCAAATCGCTACCTGAGTCTGATAACCCCAATGATTATGTTTTTAACTTATCTCCTACTGCTATGACAGACCGATTTAGGCGTTTATCCTACAAATTAGGGTTCAATTATACCCTACATTCTTTAAGGCACTTTGCAGCGTCTTTCAGGTCAGATATAGGCATACCGAGGAAATATATTGAAGAAGTCGGTGGCTGGGAAAACGGCTCTGCGATCCTCCAAAGGGTTTACGATAACAGTCTGGATTCTTCTCGCAAAAAGTACACTCAAATGACTAATAATTTCATCGAGGAAAACTTTAATAATAAGGCCGCGAGTGGGAATTGAAGTTGACACGAAAGTTGACACGATTTTCTAAAACATTGAAATAGCAAGGGATTTAACCTCATTATTTTGGGTTCAAGTCCCACTGCCGGCACTAAAACAGCAAAGCCGATAACCATGTAGAATCGCTCTCAAAAGCGCGTGGTTATCGGTTTTCTTTTGTTCTAATATCTATAATCTATTTTTATATTTTATAAGCGATTTTTATATTTTAGTTGACACAAGTTGCCACGAAAGTTGACACAAAAATAAGCCCCTACCCTTTTGAGGTAGAGGCTTTATTTTTACTTAGCTTTATGGAATCCCCATGTACCATCCTTTTTAAGATATGGTATATATTTCCAATTTCCATACATTTCAGCATATTTAACCGCTTCATCTTCAGACCATCCGTTTTTCTTGATCGCTGAAATAAACTCGTCCTGATTAACAAACCCGTCGGCATTGCCAAGGCTATCAATTTTCTTATACTCAGATATCCAATTATCCATATTGTCTATATTTGCTTTTCGCGCTGTGTATACGTCGTAACCATGAGAATTTATACCTGAATCAAGAATATGCGATGCCTCAGATATCTTTTCCTGCGCTTTCTCGGTATTGCCGTTTAGTATATCGTTCTGAATATCTTGAGATGCCTTTGTTTTTGAATCAAGGCCGCTTTCATTAGCAATGTCTTTGGCGTTTTCTTTCTTGTAATAATCTAACAATGAAGGAATACCACCATCCTTATATGCGTTAAATCCCTTGCTATTATTTGAGTATTCAGGATCAATGGCCGCCTTTCCGACATGCTCAGAAATAGTGTTAATTCCCTTCACTATTTCCTCTTTTTCTGCTGCATCAAGGCCATTAAACCACTCGTCATTAGCAAGTGCATCTCTGATTTCTTTATTAGCTTGTCCGTAAGCTAAAGAAGCGGTTGTATAATCTTCCGGCGATACTCTGTTACCATCAGAATCTTTAAAGCTTGTCTGATATTCGGGCAATACAGATTTAGTTTTGTTGTAGTCGTAGATTTCACGGCTCAATCTATCTGCATCTGTTGTATTGACCTTTGAATAATAGCCGGGGCTAAGTGTCTGATATGCA
>Ga0265298_10000933_pt1 | contig 43463 bp, 55 predicted proteins | sample AusTroGonzalo_MG_3_FD_193486 | JGI IMG/M metagenome (GOLD analysis project Ga0265298, IMG submission 193486) | Bovine rumen microbial communities from tropical cattle in Woodstock, Queensland, Australia - Gonzalo_01 | ecosystem: Host-associated > Mammals > Digestive system > Stomach > Rumen ... | reverse complement strand
GAAGTAAAAGCCTGCGAATTCATCGCACTTTTGAAAGACCATTCAAAAAGCAAAGCAAAGGTTGATTCTAGTTATCCGCAGTTGCCGACATACATTTATAGATTCGATGTAACTGCAAAGGATCTGGAAGAAATCGAAACTTTCATTTTTGATAAGGTGAAACAGTTTGAAGAAGCTGAAAAACTTGCAGATGCAGAACTTCCACCTTGCACCAAAGAAGAAAGATGGGCAACCGAAGATAAATGGGCAATTATGAAAGCAGGAAGAAAAACTGCATTAAAGGTTTGCAGTTCGGAAGAAGAAGCAAAAAGCCTTATGGACCAGATGGGCGGAACTTCTATCGAATACAGAGCAGGCGAAAGCAAGAAGTGTTCTGATTATTGTGCTTGTTGCGAATTCTGCCCGTTCTATAAATCATTGAACAAATAAATCAAGGCGGGGGAAACCCCGCTTTTTTAATTGGCGGTTGATATGCTTTATTTCAAATATAAAGACAGAAATCATTCTTGGGTTTTGCCCGTTTATGAAAATACAGTTATGCACCAGAATCCCGATATAATGAAAATCACAAATCCCGATGCTGAATTCTGCGGGGAAGTTTCCGAAGAAGAATTTGAAAAACAGTTTGTAAATCCGCAACAGGAATTCGACTTTGGTTGAAAAAAAAGTGTTGACATAATAAAATAAAAGTGTTAAGATAAAGACAGATTAAAGCAATAGGGGGCTTAATTATGAATAAATTAATCGGAAAGACAATTGAAACAAGGGGTGCAAGATACCAGATTACAGGCTTCAAGATGATTGAAGCAGAGTATGCAAATACAATTAAGGTTTGTGAAAACACAGGAAAATATCCTGCATACTTTTTTGGAAGCAAGATTTTAAGAAGCGGAAAGCTTTCTGAAAAACAGACTGTGGTTTGTTTATTTTTTAAGGCAACAGAAAACTTTGTAACATTGTAAGAAAACGGGCGGGAAACCGCCCTTAAAACTAGGGGGAAAAGATGAAAACATTTATTAGAGCAGATTTTGACTTCAAAAGCGAAAAGGACAGAATCAAACATTGTACAGGTTACGTTGTATGTTATGACGTAGAACAAAAAGATTATGGTTGCGACTTCAAAATAGACCGCATCGTAATTAAGAAGCTGATTGCAACAAGTCCAGATTTTGAAAAAATCGAACAGTTGGCAATTCAGAATTGCAAAGTTCTTTATGAAGATAGCGAAGTAAAATAGGGGGGGCAGAAAATGGAATTGAAGATGTTAAAAAACCTTGTAATTGAAACATTGAAGCAGGGGGAAACTTTTCGGGAAAATGACGATTTGTTATATCTTACAATCTGCGTCAAATTATATTCAGATCGTGGAAGCATAACAAATATGACAGTTGGCGAATTCTTCACAAGCCGTAAAAGCTACGGATTGCCGACTTTTGAAAGCGTAAGCAGATGCAGAAGAAAAGCACAGGAAGAAAATCCCGCATTAAGACCCCGTGAAGCTATCCAAAAGGGGCGGGAAGAAAACAGAGAACGATTCTATAATTTTGCAACAAAACAAGGTGAATTTGCTTTTTAGTGTTGACAAGAAAGCAATATAGTGTTAAGATTAAAACATCAAAGCAATAGGGGGCTTTTATATGAGAAATTATTTTTTTGCTTGGGACGAAGAAAAAAACGGAATCTGCATCAGACCCGCAACGGGTAATGAAAACGGAAAGGAATATTTGCTTACAAAAGAAAATATTGTAACTTACGTTTTGAAAACAGGGGATTTCAAGATTTCTTCAACACTTGGCGGTTGTCTTGAATATTTAAGCGACAAGTTTACAAAGGAAGATGCACTTGGACTTGCTGATATGCTTTATTCTTGGGGACAGTATAACGGGGCAAAGATAAACTAATGAAATACACCATCAAGCATAAAAGGGGAAAATATTACAAAAAGTTTAAGCCTGCGGGCTTGGATCTGGTTGCAGGGGTTTTGATAGCCCTTGCAATTATTTACATTTTAATCGAAGTCATAAGGGGGTTATAGTATGACAGATTTGAACGATGTAATCTTGATTGGCAGGGTTACTAAAGATGTTGGAAGCGATGAAAGAGGCTTTTCTTTCGTAGGAAATGGAACTGCAAAGGCGGTTGTTTCACTTGCCGTAAATCGTTCGGTAAAAAAGGGCGATGCGTGGGAAGATGAAGTTTCATATATTGATTGCACTATATGGGGCAAGACTGCGGAAAGCCTTAAATCAAAACTTGTAAAGGGAAAGCAGATTTGCGTTCACGGATATTTGAGGCAGGACCGATGGGAAAAAGACGGAAAGAAGCAGAGCCGATTGAACGTTATTGCAGAAAGCGTGCAGTTGTTAGGCGGTGGAAAATCTGCGGAAAGTGAAGAAGAAGATAACCCGTTCGGGAATTAAGGGGGCAGAAAATGGCAAAGGATAACGGAAACAGATTTTCTGTTTATTTTCATAAAGAACAGATGGACTACTTAGACAGGGAAGCGGAAAAAATGGGTGTAAGCCGTTCAAAATTCATTGAATTAAAATGTATGCCGAAAGACTTACAGATATTGAAAGAAAAGAAAGGCAATCCGAAGGGGGCTAAAGTATGAATGTATTTGAAAAGCTGAATGAAGCCCGCTTGCGTTTTCAAAATGCGGGAATCCAGAAAAGCGGGAAGAATGCTTATGCGGGATATTCTTATTATGAACTTGCGGATATTCTGCCACATATCAATCAATATGCAAACGAATTGAAATTCTGTTGCGTGGTAAACTTCACACCAGATCTTGCAACTTTGGATTTTTGCGACTTGGAAGGGGACGGAAGAATAACTTTCAAAAGCCCTATGTCAACGGCTAGCCTTAAAGGTTGCCACGATGTGCAGAACTTGGGGGCGGTTGAAACTTATATTAAACGTTATCTTTATCAGAACTGTTTTGAAATCGTTGAAAGTGATGTTCTTGATGAAACAATGAATCCTGCGGAAAAGCATGAAACAATGAATCCTGCGGAAAAGCCGAATAATTCAGAAGTTGAAAAACTGATTCAGCAGGTGAAAGCAATAATGAATACATTTACAGATGAACAACTTGATTATGCGAATAAGGCAATCAAGGAAAAAGATGTAAAGAAGCTGAAAATAATTCTTGCATCTAAAAAATAGCAACCTTGCCCCGTATGGGGTGGTTATATTAGACGGCGGGAAAGACCGCATATATAATATGATTGACAATCGGGAAAGACCGATAAACCTGCGTTGCGGGTTGAATACTTTGGCAGTTCGGAAAGACGAACAAAACTCTTTATTTTAGTAGTAGCATAAAAGCTAATTATGTATTCATCGGAAGCAGATAGGAAAGGTTCGTTGAAAGTTCTTTTTGCAGAAGTTGAAAGCCGTGGCGGGCGGTTGCCGTGATAGTTTTATTTTCTGTTTCCTATCGTAATACCAAAGCAGAAAAATAAAATGTTCCAGACGGGCATACAAAAAGCCATTTTTTTAGGGGGCGGAAATTGAAAATTATAGCTTATACAGAGCCGACAGAAAACGGGCTTTTAATACATTACCCAACAATCGAAACAAAAGCGGAAATCCTGCATCTATACGAAACATCAAAAGAAAGATTCAACGGCTATTTCAAAATAGAAATCAATAAACCCTATCCGAACAGAACAACGGGGGAAGGAAGCCAAAATAATAAATTCTATGCACTTGTTACTGAAATTTGCAAGGAAACGGGAAACGATATTGAAGATGTAAAAGACGCATTAAAAGAACGGGCAATAAAAAGAAATTATCCTTATTCTGTAAATAAGCTAACAGGCAGAATAAGACCATATTCAACGACACAAGTTGATACAAAACAGATGTCAGCACTTATTGAAGAAGCCTTGCAATTGTGTGCAGAGTTGGGAATTGTTGTTAAGGATGAAGAATACAATGATAGATAAGTTTACAATCGGGATTCTTTTATTAGCTTTTGTCCTGTCAATTTCAATGATGATTTATGAAGCGGGCAGGATAAAAACGTTAGAAGATAAAATTGCGGTGCTTTCTATCCAGACGGAAGAAGCCGTAAAAAATAGCAGGCTTGCAAGACAAGATGCGGAATTAGTTTTAGATCTGGTTACAAGGGGGACAGAAAAATGACAACAGACGAACTGAAAAAGGAAGCAGAAGAATACGCAATCGACAATTATGAACTGATTGAAGAAGGACAACGAAGCGACCAAAGAGCAAGAGAACAAGCCTATCTTTCAAGTGCCGAGCCAAGAGAAAAGCGTATTGCAGAACTTGAAACACAGATTGAGAAAATGAAGTGTTGTGGAAACTGTCGGTGGGAATATCCTTGTTCTTTTTGTGATGATTGTAAAAGACTTGAAGGACAGATATTTGCAGAAACATTAACAAGCGATAATTGGGAGATGAAATAATGGAATTAGAAGAACTTGAAAAAGAAAATGCAGAACTGAAAGCAAGACTAAATGCAATAAACATTCTTACTCCCGAACTTCAGAAAATCTCAAAAGAGAAAACAGACCAACTCACCACTGCAAAAGAACTTCTTAAAAAATTATATTCACACGTTTTTCAAGGTATGGATTTTATGGAACTTAATGACTACAACGTCTTGAAAGCTGACGCAGAAAACTTCTTAAAAGAAAGCGAGGTGGAGAAATGAAAGAAAAGCAGATTGAACAAAGACAAAAAGCACTTTCCAGATCCTGCGGACTTTGCCCGATTTGCAAGAAGCCGATGCAGGCGGGACAATATGGGCATAAAATCGGCAATCGTGAAATCTACCGAAAGAAATATGGAAGTTGGATAATAGACCATACTTTGAACGGCGAATATGTTTGTTCTTTATCCTGCAATAATTCTGTTGATGTTGGCAGTAGTTACGGAAATCATCTTGAAGTAATAGCCGATATTTTAATATATGAATATCAGAAAATGTGGGGTGCGGAAGGGTTAAATAGACTTTCCGATAAACTGTTAGAAAAATATAAATTGTATGGGGTAGAAAATGGAACAGAGAAAAAATAGATCTGGAATACCAATGACAGAAGAAGAATTGAAACAATGGCAGGATGCTTTTTTAATTATTGCGGAATGTATAAAAGCATTGTATAATGAAAAGCAAGGGGGCGGAAAGTGATTTTATTAAAAGCAATTCTTTTATTATTCCTGTTTTTATTTCTTTCATTTTGGTTATCAATTATAATTTCTATCGGCATCAATACTGCTTGGAAGATAAGAGAAAAGGGGAAGAAAAATGGACTTAATAAGAGCAAGCGTAAAAGCTTATGAAATAGCACAGAAGCGGGGCTTGAAAGAAAATACTTTTGAAACATTAAAGCATTGTGCGGGCGAAGTTTTAGAAGCCAATGAAGCATATAACGATTGGACTTTTCTGCAAGCAGATGAAACATTGAAAGAGCATTTTGAAAATGAACTTGCAGATATAATTGTTTGCGTTCTTTCCATCTGCGGACAGGAAGGAATAAATATTGAAAAGGCACTTGAAAGGGTATTTGAGAAAAACGAAAAAAGAGCAAGGGGCAGAAAATGAAAAATATACAGACTATCAGCATCAAATGTGATAACGAAAAAACACTTGAACTTGCAGAAATGACAGAACTGCAAGGCGGTTTGAAAGAAAGAACCGATATTGATTATGACAAAATAAAACAGTCAATCTGCAAGTTCGGATTTTCTTTCCCCTTCTTTTAATCATTGATAATTAAATATAAAAGGTTTATAATATAGTTATGGCTAGGAAGTGCAATCCGAAAAGCGAAATCCTTATCGCCTGCCATAACTTTATTTTAAGGATATTCAAATTAAAGGAGATTTGAAAAATGGAAACAAAGGTTTGTAGAGTTTGCGGAAAGGAATTGCCAATAACAGAGTATTGGAAAAGTTCAAAAGCAAAAGACGGCTTAGAAAGCAGATGCAAAACTTGTCTTAAAGAAAAAAATAAAAAACTGTACTATGAACATCAACAGGAAAGGCGGGAAAGTGTTAAAAGGTGGCACGAAGAACACAAGGAACACGATAAACTCAAAAACAAACTATACAGAGAAAAGCACCGAGAAGAATTAAACGAAAAGAAAAAGGCATACAGAAAGGACAATGCAAAGAAAGTAAAAATGTATGCAGATGCACACCGAGAAGAACAAAAAGCATATAGGGATATTCACAAAAGCGAACTGAAAGAATACCAGAAAAACTACCGAGAAAACAATAAAGAAAAGATAAGAGAATATTATAAAACAAAGCGAAAGACTGACATTCAATATAAATTAAAAAGCAATTATTTGCGTTCGATATCAAGAATAATTAAAACGCAGAAAGTATCACCAAAGCAAGAAGAATTAATCGGGTGTGATTTTACAACATTCAAAAATCATATTGAAAGTTTATTTAGTGGCGGAATGAATTGGGGTAACTACGGAATAAACGGGTGGTGTATAGACCATATCACTCCAATCAGTTCTTTTGATTTAACAGATATAGAACAGGTTAAAATGTGTTTTAATTACAAGAATACACAACCTTTATGGGTAAAAGATAATATTAAAAAGAGTGATTTGTTGTGCAAAAACTTCAACGGAAAAGAAGTAAAGGCAGGACAAATATTTGTAAAATAGCACGAAATTGCACGGAGAAAGAAACAGACTATGGGAAGAATAAACAAAGGAAATTTGCGGACACCGACAAGCGAAGAAGCAAGGGAGATGCAGAAAAAAGCAGTAGAAAAACGCAAGGAAAATCAAAAAGAAAAAGTTCTAATGTCTGAAATATATTCGGATTTTATTGCAGAGCATAAAGAAGAACTAGAAGAAAGTTTGCGTAAAGTTGCTATGCGTGGTGATGCTTCAACAGTATCTTTAATTTCAGAACTGCGGAAAGGCACGGAAGGGGATAAAACCGAAATAACCGCAAAGGTGGCAACATCAGAAATGAGCAGAGAAGAACTGTACAATTTTGTATTCGGTGAGAAATGATAGAGCCTTTAATTAAAAAACCGACAAAAAAAGACTTTCTCAAAATGACAGACGAACAGGCGAAAGCCTATGTTTATTTATATAAAACACAAGTTGCCCCGTGTCTGGAAGTATTCCGAAAACCTGCACCATATAAGATTTCTTTCGGGGGTCGTGGTTCGGGCAAGTCTTGGGGGTTTGCTAGTCTATTAATGCAAGAACTCACAAAAGAAAAACACAATCTTGTATGTTGCCGAGAAATACAAAAATCACTTGCAGAAAGTTCATATAGATTAATGGTCGACACGATAGAAAGATTGAATTTGCAAGGGTGGAACATCACAAAAGAAACACTTGAAAATGTAAACGGAAGCAGAGTTATTTTTCGGGGCTTGAAAGATTTAAGGGCGGGAAATGCGATTAAATCCCTTGAAGGTTACGACAGGGCGTGGATTGAAGAAGCACAAAGCGTATCTGCGGAAAGCCTTCAAATGCTTATACCGACAATCAGAATGAACGGGTCGGAAATATGGGCAAGTTATAACCCGAACACAGAAGAAGACGCAATTGAAAGTCTGAAACTGCGTGAAGGTGCGGTAGTTGTAAAATGTAATTGGAACGACAATCCGTGGTTTACTGAAAAGCTAGCGAAGGACAGGGAAGCAGATTATAAGTTCAATCCAGATCTTGCACGGCATATTTGGGAAGGTGAATATCTAGCACAAGCCGATAATGCAGTAATGTCAAGAATTGCCGTTCACGAAGCTATGGAAAGAGAAGTTTCCGATGAAGGCGATTATCAGTTAGCCTGCGATGTTGCCCGATTTGGTGATGATAGTACAGTAATAGGACTTCGCAAGGGGCTTAAATTAAAAAGCCTTGATGAACTGAAAGGAAAAAGCCTTGTTGAAATCTGCGACAGAATAGAAATAGTTGCGGGGCATAACAAGGGAATGAAAATGAAGATTGATGAAACGGGTGTCGGGGGCGGTGTAGTAGACATTCTGAAATCTAGGGGTTATCGTGAAGTTATCGGAATCAACTTCGGAAGTAAACCGCAGGACACGGACAAGTTTGCAGATTTGCCAACTGAAATGTGGTGTACTTTCCCGATTGAAGAAGCGGGCTTGATAAATAACGACAGACTGTTTCACGAATTAACAGACCGCCGTTATAGTTACGACCACAAAGCAAGAAGGCAGGTTGAAAGCAAAGATTCATATAAAAGCCGAAACAACGGGAAATCCTGCGACTTTGCCGATTGTATCTTGATGCTTTATTATGAGCCGAAAATAATAAGACCAATGTTATATTAAAGGGGGATAAAATGAAAAAGATTAGAAAGGAAGGTGAAAACCTTGAAGAAATGCTGAAAGAATTGAAAGTTGGCGATTGTCCGATTTTGGATTCTGCAACAGGTTATGAGATTGTAAAAGTTCCTAGCGGTTATATTTACAAGAACGAATATATCGGAATGTGTTTTGTTCCAGATAAAGAAGCCGTTGGAACTATCCGCAATTCTATCGCAAAGACAGAGCCGAAAAAGACAGTAACAAAATAATATTTACTTTCTGCCCTTTATGTGTTAAGATAATTACATAGGGGGCAGAATGAACGAAGCACAAAAAAAGAAAAGAAATTTCCGTGCAAGAAAAGTGTGGAAATTATTTAAGGCGAAAAAGAAAAAGGAATGCGGGGGAATTGATTTAATTACCCTTCATAAACTTGGCAAGCGTTGGGAACTTCACCACGAAGATTTGCGGGAAGAAAACTATGAAGTATTAAACGATAACTTCCTTCCCTGCAATTCAATGACACACGAATTCTTACATTGGCTTTTCCGTTACTATGTCAAAGATGAAGCAATCATAGACAGAATAAAAGCTGAAATGCAGAAGATGAAAGAGATAAATCAATAGGGGGCGATTTATGGAGATTAAGGGGAAAGTTCATTGTTTCTTTGAACAATCTGGAACATTCAAAAATGAGTTTATAAAACTTGGGATTCCTGCGGAAGATTACGACATTCAAAATAACTTCGGGCAGACAGACCATATAACAGATTTATTCGGGGAAATCGACAGGGCATACGATAACTTAACAAGACAAGACAAGACAAGACAAGACAAGACATTATTCGACACAATCGACCCTTGTCAAGACCTTATTGTTGCTTTTTATCCTTGCATTTATTTTTGTGCGACAAGTCAAATGGCTATGTTTATGACTTCGGTAAATTACAGATGTTTGAACGATTGCGAAAAAATACAAAAGATTTTAGAGCGAGTTGAAAACAGAAAGATTTTTTTTGAAAGGCTGATAAAGTTTGTTTATATCTGCATAGCAAAAAATATCAGAATGGTTTTTGAAAATCCGTGGAGTGAACAAACATACTTAAAAGCAAACTTCTTAAAAGTTCCCGACATTGTAGATATGAACAGAATGGAAAGGGGCGATTATTACAAAAAGCCAACGGCTTATTGGTTTTGGAACTGTCAGCCGACACACGGAAAAAGTTATCAGAATGACAAAGAGCAGAAAACTATAATGAAAGCAAAAATGGGAATTAAAGCGGGAATCTGTTCAGAAGAACGTTCTATGATTTCCCCCGATTATGCTAGAAATTGGATTTGTGATTTTATCTTGGGAAAGTATCAAGAAGATATATCTGGACCATTACTTTTTGACATTGAAGAATTTGAAAAGCTTTAACTATTTTTGACAAAACTTCCATACTTGGTGTATATTAAAACTATTCCAAAGTATGGGAGATATTATAAATGAGAAATCCGCTTGACAGTATCAAGAACTTAATCGTAAAACGTTGGTCGCAAGCACCAGATAGTGCAACCCGTGATTTATTAGCCTTGTATCATACAAATCCCCGTTTAGATGGTGTCCGCATTATTGCGAATAAATGTGCATCTACGGAACTTTTTCTTTATAACAAAGGCGATTTCAGAAAAAATAAAAACAAAGCAAGCATTATTGAAAATCACGAAATATACAACCTTCTTGAAAATCCTTGCCCCGCTGATAGAGAATTGACGGGGTGGACTATCCGCTATTTTGTTTTTGCCTGCTATAAGTTAGTAGGTGAAGCATATCTTTTGAAAGTAAGGGACGCAGGCGGAAAGATAATTGCACTTCAACCCGTTTCACCTTCTTGGGTAGTTCAGACACCTTCGGCAACTTCACGATTTTGGGAGATTTATCCGTTCGGAACTGCGGGTGGAAATTCTATTGTTGTTCCCGTTGAAGATGTAATCTGTTTCAAAGATATAGATTTGAATGACCCTTACGGAAGGGGCAGGGGAACTAGTGAAGCAATCGGGGACGAAATACAATCCGATGAATACGCTAGCAAATACGCTAAAAACCTTTTCTTTAATGACGCAACCCCTTCGGCAATTATTTACGCACCTGCGGGCAATAAGGAAACTGCGGACCAGATAAAACAATCTTGGCTTTCTAAAATGGCAGGATTCCACCACGCAAAAGAACCTATGGTTTTGACGGGGGAAGGAAGCAAGTTTGAAAAGATTTCACAAAGCCCGACTGAATTGGATTTTGTAGAAAGCCGTAGATTTTTGCGTGATAACGCAAACGAACACTATCACATTCCACCAGAGATTATGGGTATTTTGCAGAACTCAAACAGAAGCACAATAGATTCTGCGGAATATCTTCTTAATAAAAATGTTCTAGCCGATGATTTGAGAATGTTTGAACGTGTAATCAATACACAGTTATTGTGGGAAGATTACGACAAGGAAAGAACTTTAATTCTGCATCACGAAAATAATATCAGCGAAGATATAGCACAGAAATTGCAGATTGCAAACGATGGACTTTCTAGGGGTGTTTTGACTGTCAATGATTGGCGGGAAATGATGGGATATGAGAAAGACGAAAATGGCGGTGATGTTTATCTGCGTGGCTTCGGACAGGTTGAAGTTCCTTTTAATTCAGAGCCGATTGAACTTCCCGATGCAGAGCCTTCACAACCCGTAGAACTGCCCGAAACGACAGAAAACCCGCAAAATGAAGGGGAAAATGAAGTTTCGCAGGGTGAAAATCCCGATGAAAAAGAATTGACCGAAGAAGAATTCAAAAGCCTTCAATCTGCTTATGAAAAAAAATACAGGGTTTTGAAATCGGCAGAAGATAAAGAAAGACGTGGCAAGATCTGGAAAGTTTTTGATGCAAGGGCAACAAGCATTGAAGAGCCTTTTATAAAGTCTATGAAAAAAGCCTTTACAAAACAGAATGAACTTGTTGATGCAGAAATCAAAAAAGCCTGCGAAAATAACAAAGATGTTGGAACGGCTATTGAAAATCTATTTGATAATAAAATGGACGAAGCCTTGAAGCATACATTGGCGGGGGCTTTTCTTAATGGCTTGAATGTCGGTGCAGAACACGGACAGGAACTTTTGAATAAAAAATCAGTAAAGGAAATCAGCGACACAGTAAGAAGGGCTTTCAGCTTGTGGATTGATTCTTATGGGCTTGAATTGTGCAAGGATATAAACAACACCACAAAGAAGAAATTACGCAAGGCACTTTCTGAAAGTATTGTCGAAGGTGATGATTTAAGAAACAGAGTAAAGACGCTGATTGAAGTTGCAGACGGGCTTTTTGATGATGATAAAAAGACACGGGCAACACTTATCGCAAGAACTGAATCTTGTACAACAATGAATGCGGGAAGTAATGAATTATACAGAGCCGAAGGAATAAACTATAAAGAATGGATTTCCGTGCAGGACGACAGAACAAGGGATTCGCACTTGATAATGGACGGGACAGTTGTTCCAATAACAGACAAGTTTGAAGTTCCTGCTATGGATAATGTTGAAGGGGCATTTATGGAATATGCGGGCGACCCGACTGCACCTGCGGGACAGGTTTGCAACTGCCGTTGTACTATTGCCCCGTTTGTAATGATGTAAATTAAATTAAAGGAGAATAAAATTATGAAAACAATGCTTGATAAAATCGGAATTATTGGAGATGTAAAGACCGCTTTCAACCGCTTGGGAATTGATACACTTGCGGTTGTTTGCGTTGGCGGAAATTCTGGAACTGCGGTAAAAGTAGTTACTAGCGACACAGAAGCGGGAAGTTATGACGACTTCTTGACCCTTGCAAGCGATGCGGAAAACATCAACAAAGGTTTCTGTTTTTCTTTGGTTGGTGCAAAGAAGTTCGTAAAAATTACAGGTTGCGACAATGCAATCGGTATTGTTGGCGATTGTGATTACGATGTAAAGAAAGTTACATTCAACACAGTTACTATTGCGGGGGCAGATTTGGAAAATAACAAATCAGCGACAATCAATGTATCAACTTATGAAAGCCCCGTTGAAGTTACACCAACAAACGGAAAAGACGGAATGAAGAAAGCGACAATCACACTTTCAAATATTCCTGCAATCGAAACTTCAAAGGCAGTAAGCATTGACGCATCAACTTACACAGAGCCTGTTGAAATTGTGCCGACAGAAGGCAAAGACGGAATGGCAAAGGTTGTAGTTACCTTGACAGGACTTTAATCGGGGGTAAAAAATGAAACTTGAAAAAGGACAGACAACAAAAAAAGACTTGTCTATTATCACCGAAGATTTGGGCGATAGAAGTGTTTTGTTTACTATCTCAAAAGAAGTAACAGACAGGGACGGGGACATTCTGCGGGCAAGCGGTGTTGATTTTACAAACTATATGAAAAACCCCGTTTTTTTATCATTCCATAATTCAAGGGAATTTCCGCTTGGTAAAGTAACTAAGTTTTGGGTGGAAGGAAACGAAGTAAAAGCTATTGTTTACTTCCCGACAATCGAAGAACTTTCTAGTAATCCAGAGCAGGCAAGCGAAAAAGCAAAACTTGTTGATTTTACATATCATTGTTATAAAACAGGAATGCTGAATGCCGTAAGCGTTGGATTTATCCCGCTTGAATGGACTGAAAGCGAAACGGGTTTTGATATTCTGAAATGGGAACTGTTGGAATTTTCTGCGGTTGCCGTTCCTGCAAATCAAGACGCTATTGCGGAAGCCGTTAAAAGTTTTGGGGAAGATTTCACAAAGTCATTTATTGCACCGAAAAAAGAAAAGAGCCTTGCAGAAAAAATTGATGATGTAGAAAAAGCCCTTGCAGAAGTCAACGGGGTAATTTCAAAACTTAATGCAGATTTGACCGCATTGAAAAAGACAATGGAAACAGACTTGATTGAACTTCCCGACAATACGATTGAACTTCCAGATCTAAACTAGGATTTTTGACAAGTTGAAAAAACTTGTGTTATACTACGGGAAAGGAGATAAAAGAAATGAGTAAAAAAACTTATGAACTTATCGTAACAATCAGCGGTGCAATTTCTGCAATCGCTATTGGATTGGTAACTTATTTCAAGCCACAGTATGCAACCGCAATCAATTCTTCAATTGAAATTGCGGAAACTGCTATTGTAGCAATCTGCGGAAACTTCGTTGCAAACGGCTTACAGAAGAAATAAGCAAAACACCCGCCTTAAATGTGGCGGGGTTATTTTGTACATAATCGGCTAAAGTTTAGCCGTAAAAATATTACGGAAGAAACGTAAACAAAAAAATAAAATAAATTAGCATAGGAGAAATCAAAATGGCTATGGAATTAAAAGACCTTGAACGTATGATTGACGAACGTTCACAGAAACAGATTGATTCGGCAAAAGAAGCAATCAAGAATGAGTTGGGTGCAGTACCACAGGCACAGATTGACGAAGCAGTAAAAAAGGCAGTTGCCGATATTACTGCAAAGGCAGAAAACGACAAAGCAGAAAACGTAAAGTATCTTGAAGCCTTCAAAGAAGCAGTTGGAAAAGACAATTCTATCAAGGCAAAAGAAACACCTGTTACAATCGTAAATCAGATGATTGCATCTGCCGTTTCTGCTATGGGACACAAAGACGCCCATAACATTACACAGGTAAGTCCAGAAGAAGTTCTTGCACAGGCAAAGAAAGACTTCCCTTATTCAAAAGCCCTTCACAATGTTCTTGAAGCACGTTGCAAGACTATGAACGCAGGAACACCAAGCGAAGGTGGATTTACAGTTCCACTTGCATTCAGCGGTGAATACATTGATGCACTTGTTGCAAATACATTGATTGACAAGCTGAATATCCGCCGTGTTCCACTTGTACACGGAAATCTTTCTATTCCTAGAATGGACACAACATCGGCTATTTCTTGGGGTGGTGAAGAAACAGTTGGCGGAATTACAGAGCCAACATTCGGTGAAGTAAATATGCGTGCAAAGAAACTGTTCGCAAAAACTGCTATGTCAAATACCCTTATCCGTGAAAGCGGTGTAAATATTGAAGGTTGGGTTGCAGAAGATTTGATGCGTAAAGCAAGAATCGCCCTTGATGATGCACTTCTTAACGGAACAGGTTCACAGTATCAGCCACTTGGACTTGCAAATACTGCGGGAATCCAGACAAGCGGTTCAACTTCAACTGCTTTCGGACTTACAACACCAAACGATATGGTTGCCCTTCTTGAACAGGCAAACGTTCGTATGGAGAATGTTCATTGGCTTCTTAACCCTATGGGTGAATCTTGGATTCGCAACAAGGCTTTCGCATCTGGTCCATTCGCTTGGTCAGACGAAATGTCAAGAACAGGTCGCCTTCGTGGCTATGAGTTCCACAGTTCTTCAACTGTTAAGTATGTTGATACAACAACTGATTATGCTGATTTCTGGCTTGGCGATTTTGCCGAAATGATGTTCGGAATTTCAAAAGATATTTCTATCGAAGTATCTCGTGAAGGAACATTCACAAACAACGGCAACGTAGTTTCAGCATTCGACCGTGATTTGACACTTATCCGTCTTATCGCAGAAGTTGACTTTGCTTGTCGTCAGCCAAAGGCATTTGTTCACGGAACATATTCTGTAGCTTAATTGAAACAGAAATAAAAGGGTTGGGGGAAGTTCCCCGCCCTTTATCTTAATTAAAGGAGAAAAGCAAAATGATTACACGTTCATCAATTAAAGAACAGATTCATACATTCGCTTGTGGCAATACTGCTTTTGACCCACAGGGTGCAAATACTGCATTGTTTGTTGCAAGTGCTGATTCAAAAGAAGTACAGACTTCGGATATTGCGACTTCAAACTTCGTAAAGTTTGCAGACTTGTCGCAGGGTGAAAATTGGGTTGATTTGTATACTGCTAAAAAGTATGTAAAGACAAACGATTCAAGTGCTATCGTAACTCTTGGCGATTATCCCGTAAATCCGAACGAACGTTCATAAGGTGGTTTCAAAATGCTATGCAAATTATCTGATGTAAAAACAATGCTTAATATTTCTCTTGAAGATACAACGCAGGACGCTAAACTTAATCTTCTGATTAAGCAGTATTCGGCACTTATCGAAGGATATATCGGCTATAAATTAGCAAGGGCAGATTATACAGAAGAAGTGCATAGCGAAAACAACCGCCAATTATTACAGTTGAATCATTTCCCGTTGCAGAACGTTTCAAGCGTTTCTGTTGGCGGGGAAGATTTGACTGATTGGAAAATGTTTCCAGAATATTCAAGATGGGGCAGATTATATCGTGGACTTGGTTGGGGTCAAAAAGCTTATTCAAGGGGATTTACTCACGATATTGTTAGCGGTGTATGGGACATTAAAGTTTCATATACTGCGGGTTATTATCTGCCGAATGATACGGGCTATGTTGAAGGGGCGGAAAATTCCCTGCCTTATGATATTTCAACCTGTTGTTTGAATTGCGTTGTAGAAAAATACAATCTTGATGCTATGGGTGCAACGGGCTTGAAAGCACATAGCGAAGGTCATATTTCCGATACATATTCCGATGAAGCAAATAATACAGGGCTTTCGGAATCTGCAAGACTTCTTTTGAAGAAGTATGTTTATTATGGGGTTGCATAATGGTTAGATTTCATAACGCAGTAGTAACAATTCTAACTGAAAGCAACACGATAGATGATGCGGGCGATTATATCGCAGAATGGACGCAGGCAGAAGTTATTGAAGGCGATGTTCAACCGCATACATTGACAGAAGATGAAGTTAAGGCTTTCGGTATTTCTACACTAAAAGGAAATACACGATTGTTTTTATATAATGGTTTCCACGAAAATATTAAAGCGGGAAATCGTGCAAGCGTGCTTTCTAGTTTTACGGGTAAATCGGAATTATTTAATATAATGCCGATTAATGCTTGGAGTAAGCACGGGGAATGTTTATTAGTTCCCGTAGAAAATGAAGAAGAAGAAACACCAGATCCAGAGCCGACAAATGGTGAAGGGGAAGAAGGAAATGGCGAAGGGGTTTGATGCACAATTACAAGCGTTTCAAAGGGCTTTAGAAAAGCAGGCAAAACAAGCCGAAAGCGATTCTAAAAAGTTTGTTACAATGAGTTGTGCAGAAGTTGAACGGACTGCAAAAAGCATAATGCGGGATTCACCGACAAACCCCGATGTAAGTTATGGCAAGAAAGGGCATCACCCTTCTTATGCAGGAAATCCGCCTGCACCCGACACGGGAACTTTAATACGAAGTATAACGCACGAAGTCAGCGTGAAGGGAAATGAAGTTGTCGGGGAAGTTGGAAGTATTATAAATAATTCCGACTATCCTAGATTTTTGGAATATGGCACTAGTAAGATGAAGCCCCGCCCGTGGTTATCGGCTAGCCTTATAAAGTGTCAAAGTTTTATGTCGAATTTGTGGAAGGAGATTTTCAGATGAACTTGAAAAAATATTATATGTCTTTACTTTCTGCAAGTTCAGAACTGATTGCATTGATAGGCAGTAACAAAATTGTTTCAGCTTATCCGCAGGAAGTAACAACTTTCCCGCTTGTTATCTTTGAAGATTTGAATAGCGGTGATGTTGCATTTTCGGACAATCTGCCCGAAGGAACATCGGCACAAGTTCGCATTCACATCTTTTCAAAGACAATTAAAAACTATCCGAAGGCAGAAGAAATTGCCGATGTAGTGCGGGGGATTTTTAGAAATGATTATTGGGCTATGACGGGCAATCAAGAAACCCCCGATGTTGAAGATAATATAAAGCATAGGATTTTGGATTTTAAACGTGAGTTCTACTCACTTTAGAATATAACGTTATATCTTAAAGGAGAAACGAAAAATGAACGAAGCACCTAAAATTGGATTGGATAACGTAGTTATCGCAAAGGTTCTTTCGGACGATGCAAACGGAATTTCATTCGGTGAAGTAAAAGCATTGAAGGGTGCGGTTAACTGTACTGTTAATCCGAACTCTGATGTTGCCGTTGACTTCGCAGACAATGGACCATTCTTCTCTGCATCAAATCGTAGTAATACCGAACTCAATCTTGAAATGATTGATGTTGATGTTGATGTTCTTGCAGAAATGCTCGGACAGAGAAAAGTCAACGGTGTTACAGTTGAAACCCCGCTTGATCAGAGTGCCGATTATGCACTTGGTTTCCGTGTATGGCTTGCGGGAAAAGATGCAAGCGGAAACAACCGCTATCAGTATTTCTGGTATGCAAAGGGAAAATTCTCTGTTCCAGAAACAGGCGGTGAAACAAAGACTGATTCTTTGAACTTCGGTCATATTTCCGTAACTGCACAGTTCGTACAGACACAGTTTATTCCTGCGGGACAGGAAGCAGGAACTATTTGTACTCATATCAGAACAGACGACCCTGCCGTAAGTTCTACATTGAAAGCAAATTGGTTTAATGCCCCTGTTGTTCAGACTGCAAGCGATGATTCTGAATTGACTGTAACTGCATCTTATGCAAACGGAAAGGTTACATTCACAGGTGCAAAGGAAAGCGGTGCTTCTTTTGTATTCGCTAGCGGTTCGGTAATTGACGGACAGACAATCGGTGTTCTTGATGAAAATGGTGCATTGGTTGACGGAACTTATGAAGCAGGCACAACCGCTTCGGCAAGTCCGACAATCGTATTCACACCATCGGCAGAAGCTGAAACACCTGTTAGCGGTTTCGTAACAAGCGGACTGAAAGACAGTTTCGGAGTTGGTGCAACACCAATGATTGATTCTAGCCTTTAATCAGTAAGTTTGCGTTTTATCCCTAGTTGGTGTATACTTGCGATATACCCGCTAGGGATTTTTTTTAGAAGGAGATAAAAAACAAATGGGAAAAGAACTCAACAACGTAAGGGGCGAAAAAATCACACTTTCGGTGAAAGGTGAAGAAAGAGAATTGAAGTTTGGTTTCAAGGTATGGGCTAAACTTGAAGAAGAAATGGGCGGTTTGAAAAATCTTGAAAAGTTGGAAAAGCAGATTGAGGAAAAGCCGTTTAACACACTTCCACATTTATTCTATCTTGCATTGGTAGATAAAGAAGGTGTTTCCGAAGATGATGTTCTTGATGATTACGGATTGACCGACATTGAAGAACTTGCGGAAAAGTTTAATAAATTGGTTTATGGGGCATTACCCGTAGACGAAAAAAAAGCGGTGAAGGAAGCGAAGAAATAAACGAATTTCCTTATGCCTATTTAATTACTGAATGTCTTTTAATGGGCATAAGTGAATCGGACTTTTGGGAATCCACACCACGAAAGATTTTAGCTTTAATAGACCAGAAGAAAGAAATTGAAAAAGCGAAAATAAAAAATCAAGCGGTTTATATTGCTTGTATGGTATGGGGCAAAGACCCCGATGAAATGGAAAAAACTGATGGACCTGTTGCGGGTCGGGATATGCCGATTAGCGAAGGTGCATTAAAAGGCTTGATGTTGTAGGAGATTTGAAAATGGCAGATTATAACTTGAAAGCGGAAATTACGGCAGATGCTAGCGGATATGAAGCAGGAGTAAAGAAAGCAGAAAAAGCAAGTAAAAAACTGTCAACTACAATATCGGGTGTTGTAAAAGGGCTTGGAAAAAACGGGCTTGTCGGTGCATTGGGTGCGGTTGGCTTGGCATCACAGGGGCTTTCCGCAACTCTTGGGACAGTTGTAAAAGTTGCCCGCAAAGTTTCTGAAACTGTAAATGAATGTACAGAAGCATATAAAAAACAATTAATCGCAGAAAGACAATTAAATACTGCTATCCAGAACAACCCGTTCGTAACGGGTGCAAGTGCCGATGCCTTGAAACAGTTTGCAAGCGAAATGCAGAAAGTTTCAAATTATGGCGATGAAGAACTTATTCCTATGATGGCAAATCTTGTTTCGCTTGGAAGAAGTGAAGCTGAAACAATGAAGATAATGTCTGTTGCTATGGATATGTCCGCAGGAATGGGAATCAGCCTTGATTCTGCCATTACTCAATTAAACGCAACACTTAACGGAAATATCGGAAGGTTAGGACAACAGAATTCAGAATTAAAAGATTTAACCGATGAAGAATTAAGAAGCGGAAAAGCCGTTGATATTTTAGGGCAGAAATTTAAAGGGCTTGCATCTGCAACCGCTGATACATCAAAACAGTTAGAAAACATTAAGGGCGATTTCAAAGAAGTATTAGGAGAATTTACACTTCCAAGTTCTGATATGTGGAATAAATTTTGGTCGGGATTCTATGAAAAAGGAATTGCCGTAATCAGCCGTTTTAATGATTATCTTGATGTAAAAATAATCGGTAAACAGTTGGTGGAAAATATTTATGCAAATGCCCGAACTGTCGCAAAATCAAACAAGCTTAAAGTTGACGATGTTTTGTCTGATATTAGTTATGTAAGAAATGAATTATCTTATCTGTCGGATTCTGAATTACAGACTTTGCAGAAAACACTTGAAAGACAGAAAGAAAGAACACAGGGTGAAGAAAGAATCCTGCAAAGCGTAAAATATATACTTCATAATAAAGAACTCGAAGCAGACCAAGAAAGGGCAAATGCAGAAGCCGAAGCAAAAAAGGCACGGGAATTAGAAATCCAGAAAAACAAGGAAGAAGAACTTGCAAAAAAACGTAAAGAAGCAGAAAAGGCAAAGAGAAAAGCCCTTGAAAATGAAGCTGAATGGAACAATAAATTATTGGATCAGAAAATAGAAATCCTTGAAGCTGAAAAAGAAAATGCGATTAAAAACGCAGAAGAACAGGGGAAAGAAGTTTATGATATTGAAACCTATTATGATAATAAGATTCTCGAAGCAAGGCTTGAAAAATTAAACAAGGAAAAAGAAGAAGCCTTAAATGGTGAAAATCTCACAGAAGAAACAAAGAAAAATATTGTAGAATATTATGAAAACGAAAGGGTGCAGATATACAAAGATATACAGGCTAAAAAAAGAAAGATAAACAAAGATGAAGAAAAAGACCTGCGGGAAAGCCTTAAAATAATGCTTGGATATATGAAGCAGTATGCACAAAATGTCGCAAAGGTTTTTTCTAAAATTGCAAGCACTGTAAAAAATGTATTTTCTGCCGTTGGAAATATTTTCAAAGGTGCATTGAATATCTTTGCTTTTAATCCAGACGATGCCCTTGTAAGTTTATTAAAAATTGAAGATACGATTTTAACATTTTTTGTGGAAACCCTGCCGAAGTTACCACAATTTTTTGCAAGTGCAATTCAATCGGTTGTTGTTTTACTTAATAATCTTTTAAGCAATATAAATTGGGATATGGTTAACGAATTAATTAATTCGATTGTAGATGTAGTTATTAAGAACGCACCATCAATTATAAATAATCTGCTTTCGGTAGTTATAAATATCGCACAATCATTACTTGACGGAATAATTAATTTTGTTGAATCGGGCGGTTGGCGAATGATTCTTGATATGCTCTTGAAAATACAAAAGCGTTTAGAAAAGTTCATAACAGATAATATTGATGAAATTGTAAACACCATAATCGGAATGTTACCCGATTTCATACAGTTCTTGATTGATTCGGTAGTATCTGCAAGTAAGACTTTAAATAAATTGATGAAGCCTATAATGAAGCTGATAACTGCCTTAATTGATAACATTGTTGATTTCCTGTTTTCTGATGAAATCTTTGAAGCAAGTATTGAAGTAACAATATCATTTATTGAAGCGATGGCGGAAGAATTACTTCCTAGAATTGCTTACCTTATTCCGAAGATAATAACAAAAATAATCGGTTTTGTTGTGAAGAATCTGCCTAAGTTGGTGAAAGGAATTATTGACGGATTAATTCAAGGGTTTGTAAAAACAAATTGGATTGAAGTTATCAAACAATGTTTTATGGGCTTTATTGACGCATTCAAAGACCTTTTCGGAATCCATTCACCTTCAACGTTATTTGAATCTTTCGGTTGGTTTATGGTTGAAGGATTAGTAAACGGCTTAAAGGGAATCAGCGAAGCCGTAATGATGATATTAGAGCCTTTCGCAAATATGGTAACAGGCTTATTTGAATCAATGTTCGGAAGCCTTGAAAATATTGTGAATATCTCTTTCAGCGGAATCAACACAACAGTAGATTTAATCAACAAGGGAATCTCTACAGTTATCTATACACTTTCTAACGGATTGGCAAGTATAAATAATTCTATTGCAAGTATTGTAAACTCAATTGCAAACCTTGTAAGTCAGTTAACAAAACTTATAGCAGAATTAAATAAAATAAATCCTATTAGCGGTGGAAATGGAAAAGGAAGTACGGCAGGAAGAGTTGTTAAAGGTGTATTGACAGGCGGACTTTCTGAAGTATTCGGGTGGGCAACAGGAACAAATAATGCCCCTGCGGGATTGGCGGTTGTTGGTGAAGCAGGACCAGAGCTTGTCAGATTCCGTGGCGGTGAACAGGTAATCAATAATCGAAATACACAGAAACTTCTTGCAGACGCAGGAAGCGGAAAGACAAATAATTTTAATGTTACATTCAATAATTTGCAGGACACTTCGGCTTTTGCTATGATGAATCAGTTGAAGCAGTATAACAGACAGATGGCAATAAACGGAATAATTTAAGGGGTGAAGATATGCAGAAATTAATATGGACTAATGCAAACGGTGATGTTGTAGATTTGACTTCTACACCTTACGGAATTACAAATTGGGAAGGTTTCTCAAATGCCCCGTTAAATATTCAAAGTCAGCAAGTGCCGTTTCAAGATGGCGGAGTTTTCCTTGACGCTTTAATCGAGCAAAGGGAATTGACAGTTACTCTTGCAATACAGGACAACAACGATCTGGAAAAACGCTATCAGTACAGACGGGAATTAATTCATATCTTGAATCCGAAACTTGGCGAAGGCTATTTGATTTACAAGAATGATTTCACTAGCAAAAGAATTAAGTGCATTCCGCAGATTCCTTTATTTGAAACTCATAACAGTAATGATTCGGGAACACCGAAGGCTTCTTTATCTTGGACTGCCTGCGAGCCTTATTGGGAAGATGTAGAATTAAAATCCGTTGCTTTAACTTCAAGGGTTATTAATTCTGTTTTCAATGAAGGCGAAATTCCGACAGAAATGGAAATTGATTTTTTTATCTCTAACGCTAAGAATCCGAAAATAGAAAACCTTACCACAGGCAAATCAATTCAATTGAATGGAACTTTTGATGACAATATCAATATAAATATTAATATGGGTAAAAAGACAGTTACTTCAAACAAGATGGCTTTTACTTATACTAATATTTCTAATGCTATGAATATTTTTTATTCTGAAAGATTCGGCTTGTATATTATGCTTACAGGTTCAGATGATATGGGAATGGGAACTGTTTATTCAAGTAAGGATTTTAAGAAGTGGGATTTTTTAGCAACTTATGGAAGTGATGTAATTATAAACGATGAAATGATATATATTATCGGTTATGATTCGGACTTAAAAACAACAGATGGAAAAACTTGGGTAACTGTTACTTCTATTGGTATGAATAAAGTTTGTTATTCTAAAACATTGAATAAATATTTTGGTATAATTTCATCTAAAATCTATTCAAGCACAGATTTAATAACTTGGTCAGAAGTTTGTGATACTACACATCAAATTATGGATATTTGTTGTTCAGATAATCTTATTTGTGTGATTTGTGAATATGATTATATTTACACAAGTTCAGATGGAGAAAATTGGACTTCAATTGAGAATGAAGCCCGTTATAAAGCGATTACTTATGCAAAAGAATTAAACCTGTTTTGTGTTGTAGGATATTATGGTTTTGTTTCTACAAGTTCAGATGGGGCAACTTGGAATAATATAACTATAGATTCAGACACAAACGATTATACTTCCGTAGGATATTTAAGCGGAGTAAGAACGATATTTGTTGTAAACGAAGCAAATGTTTATAAAACAGTAAACGGAATAAATTGGGAACTTGTAAATCTTGAAGGCTATAAAGGAATCGTCAGTATCGCTGATTATAGTGCATATATTCCGTGTGGCGATTTTATAATGCGATGTATGGACGGAATAAATTGGGAAGAAGCATTAAGTCAACAAATAATGCCTGCGGTTGCATATTCTGAAAAACTTGGAATTTATTGTGCAATCAGAACAGGCGGATATTATATTAATATTTATTATAGTTATGATTGTGTAAATTGGATAAAGACAGATGTTGAAAGGGAAATATGGACAGGTGGAAACGAAATTATTTGTTATTCCGAAAAACTTGGAATATTTGAAGCGTCAGACGCAGGTTGTTTATTTTACAGTACAGACGGAATTCATTGGGTAGAAGAAGGCAGTTTTCAATATGGACTAGATTGTTTTTGTGTCGCTGAAAAATTAGGAATGATTATTGCCGTTGGTAGTGGATTTATGATTAGAACTACCAACGGAATAAATTGGGATTTTACACTGCTTGAAGATTTCTCTCTATATGATGTTTGCTATTCTGAAAAACTTGGTTTATTCTGCGGTAATGCAAATATTTACGGGTCAGCATATTATGGAACGGCAACAAGTACAGACGGAATAAATTGGACTAGTCACGCTATATCATATGATTTTTTCGGAAAGATGTGTAAATCTGAAAACCTTGGATTATTTGTAAATATATCTGATGAAGTAAATATCAGTACAGACGGAGTGAATTGGACTTTCGCAACTAATTTAAATCATTTTGTTCCGCAGTCTAGTTTTTATCCTTCTTGTGTAATCTATTCAGAAGAACTCGGTTTATTTTGGGCAGTTTCAAGAGACGCAGTATTGATTAGTCCAGATGGTATAAATTGGGAAAATAAAATAGTTTCAAGTGGGGATTATGGTTTTGAATATGTAACATATCTTAAAAAATTAGACGCACTTTATATGAGTTTGGATTATAATTCAGTTATTACTTCAACTGAAACTGTAACAAATATTATTTCAATGATTGATAAAAATAGCGATATGTCATTATCGCTGATTCTTGGAAAGAATGATTTATTGCTTACACAGGAAAGCGGTGGTTTGAGTGGTCGTGTTTCTTTCCGACAGAAATATATAGGGGTATAAAATGAGTTACAGAGAAAAACCGCAATTAAAATTATATGCTTATCAGAATAACTCTTTTATCCTGCAAGCCATAATTGATGATTATGCCGAAGCAAGTTTTGAACGTAATCTTTATCAAGCGGGAACTTTCACAATAACTATTAATTTTAATATTCCTAATTCGCAGTTGTTTCAAAGGGGCTTGTTTGTTCAGTTCGGCAACGATCCTTACGACTTCGGGGAAATCTATTCAATTCAAGACGCAATCGGAGAAGATGGAAAGGGAAGTCAATTAAGAACAATTACGGGTTATGATTCAAGATATATTTTGAAACGCAGAGTGATTAAAGATATGAACTCTAACGGGTTATGGGTAATGACTTCAAAGGGCGAAATCTGCCTGCGTAATCTGATTAAAGACCAATGCGGAATTAATGCAGAAGAAAGAAGAAGGTTGCCTATAGCAAACACAATCCCTGCGGAAGAAGAAGCTATCGGCAAGATTTATTCCGTGTCAGAATCTTTCAGTAATTTATACGAAGTATGCCGAACGATTGCGACACAAACAGAAATTGGTTGGCGGTTAGTTTTTGACGGGGAAGGATTGACCCTTGAAGTTTATGAAGGAACAGACAGAAGCGAAACTGTAAGATTTGATACAAGTTACGAAAGTTTAGCAAACGGAGATTTTACAGACAGTTCGGAATCTTTTTCCAACGTTATCTACATCGGGGGAAAGGGACAGAATGACGAACGGGACATTTACGAATCGGCAAATATAGTTCCCGATATTTTGGCGGTTGATGATGAATATGTATTTGCAGACGAAAACGGAATTTTAATTGCGGTGAGAAATGATATATCTAGCGGGTTAGACAGGTTTGAAAGTTTCGACAATCAAAGTTCAATGACAACCGAAGAAGAATATCAAGCCGAAGCGTTGGCTATGCTTACGCAGTACGGACAGACTTTACAGTTATCGGGAAACGGGCTTGCTAAGTGTCCTTATATCTACAAAGAACAATATGATGTTGGCGATTGGATAACAGTTGCGTTCAGCGGAAAATCTGCGGTTGTGCAAATCCTGTCAATTACGGAACATTGGGCTTGGGGTAGTTATGATATTCAGTTTACTTTCGGAAAACCACAACCGAATTTAAACGACCAATTACAATTGATTCTTAGAAAGATACAATCAGCAAGCGTGAAGGCAAGTTCGACAGATTCAATCAGATGGTATACAATACCTAGTGACACGGAAATGCCGAAGGCGGATATTACATATAACACGATTGGATTTACGGGTGATGTTGGGGAAGGTAAGACTTTCAAACTTTATCTCGATTCAGAAAATAATGGTGCTAAGACATACCACGTTTATTTTAAGCAGTTGGCAGGAAGCGGAAAGTTGACTTTAACAACGGGGGTTTCTGGTGCTGATGATTTGGAATTAGATGTTGGAACTTATGTAACTATTATCTATGTAGACAACTTAGGAAATATTTATAAATATGTTTAAAGGGGGTAGGAAATGGAAACATATACAATAGGTCAGTTGCCTAATACTGCAACGGAACTTGGAAATGATGATTACATTCCGATTTGGCAGAACGGGGCAACTAAAAAAATCAAGGGCAAAGATTTTATGGATTCTTTTGGAAGTGCAGGCGGATTGGCTTTCATCGGCACAAGGGCAGAATATGAAGTTGCGAAGTTAATTCCAGAAGGACAGACGGGTTTCATTCCTAGCGGAACTTTAGTTTGTATAACTGATGAAAATACACACTTGAAAGGCGAAAGCCGAACTGTAAACAGAAGAAGGGGGAACAGATGAAAACTTTTGCGACAAGCGGAATAGGAAATCAGCAGACATTGACGGGAATAGAAACACCTACAATTTTTGTTTATGAAAATGAATCTGCGATTGAAAATGATTTAAGCAATCTTGAAAATGATGATTGGGTATCAACCCCCGACACGGGCGACGAACTTTCGCACCCCGTAGACGTTGTGGAAAGCGGAAACCTGCACGCAGTAACAAGTAATGCGGTTGCGGAAAGCCTTAGTTATTCAGAAACAGAGCAGGCAACGGGCGGAACTTGGATAGACGGAAAACCGATTTATAAAATAACTAAAACGGGTACGGGTATTTTTAGGAATAATACTTGGACTTCTATTCAGTTTTTCAATGATAATCAGCAAAGACACTTAATTAAAAGTGAAGGGCAAATATTTTCGGCAAGTAGCAGAGTAAACTATGCTAGTAAAGATTTTACAAATACAGTTGAATATTCTGTAGCAGAGTTTTCAACCGATACTAACCTATCGTATTACCTTACATTGTATTATACAAAAGGCTAAAGGAGAGCAAAAGATGTTAGCGATTATAAAGACAATAAACGGAGTAAAAAAGATAATCCCCGTAACCGCAGACGTAGGGGCAGGAAATCCCGTAGGAACAATTATTGTCGTATGCTCAAATCAGATACCGAGTAATTATTTACCACTAGGCACGCAATTCGACATTACATTATATCCCGTTTTGTATGCTTTATTAGGAACGGACACAACACCGACCGCAAGTGCTTTAGGATTGCCGACACTTTCAAGCGGACAGTATGCAATCAAAGCAACAAGCGGACTTTCTGAAAACGCACAGGATAACGTATTAGCGACTTTCAACGAAAACAACAGTTATTCTACTAGCGAAATAAACACGGGCAAAAAGTGGATTGACGGAAAACCGATTTACAGAAAAGTTTTTAATGCACTTATTACTTCTACAAGTATGGACGTGGCACACAGTATTTCAAACGTTGATAAAGTGGTAAATGTACAAGGTTTTTCAGAAACTAACGGAGGAAATACCCCAAGCGGATTTTATGCAAGCACTTCGTATTTTTTCAGTTTGTCGGGCGATAGAACACAGTTACATATACGAACAACAAACGCTTATATAAATACTGCATATAATTGTATTCTCGAATACACCAAAACTACGGACTAATTTTGACAAAGCCCCCGAAATAGTTTTATACTGTTTTTCGGGGGTTGGCTTGTTCAAGTCAAATTTAAGTTGGGCATCGCAGATTGGCAACAAAAAGCGGGGTGGTTACTATGACAGAAGAAATCATTGAAGAAAAAGTAAAGCAGATGGAATGCGACATCAAGGAAATAAAGACCGATGTTAAAAATATGCCAGATGAAATCGCAAAGAAGGTAAATGAATCGGTTGATATGAAAATCAAATTGGCGATTGCCGAAACTGAAAAAAAATATATGGGGAAGTTTATTGCACTTCTTATCGGTTTAATCGGTGAAGCGGTGGGGCTTATAATTTCATTTATAAAATAGGGGGCAGAAATGAAAAATCCGCAGACACTTGCGAAAGAGCTTGCAAAAATATTTCCGAATCCAGATTTACAGACAATTGCAAATTATGGGTGTTGTGCTTTTGTTCTTCAATGGGCTTTGGGAATTGAGCAAGACGAAATTGATGCAATAATAACTGTTCAAAATATGAGAAAGAAAGGGGTTATAAAAACCGATTGTTCGGTTAAGTGGTATGAAGCCGTTCCGTATTTAATCGGCAGACCACTTAAAGAAGTAAAATACACAGATATTACAACAATTAAAAATATAAAAAAAAGAACAATTGTACTTTATGCAAAAGAAGGAAATGCAAAGGGTGTTGGTCATTGGGTCGGTGTAGAAAACGGAAGAATAAAATACAACCCATTGAAATATTCTGAAAACGTAGAAAAGGGAAAGCCCGTTGAAATGCGGGAATTAATATTTTAGGGGGGCTTAATATGGCAGAAGAAAAAAAAGAAGAAACAGGAATAAAGGCAAAGACAGTTTCTTTAATCGGTAAAATCATAGGCGGGGCAATTATCTTAATTGGCTTTATCTTAAAAGCTTTTGAAATCTGGAATGTCGAAGTAAACGAATTAATCAAAATAGGGTTTGCAGAAATGGCAGTTTTCGGAACTATCGACATAAATATTGCCCTTGATAAGTTTATCAAGAAGGGGGACGAATGAACACAATTACAATTATTCTTGTTGCACTTGCAATCATAGTAATTATGGGCGGGGTAATTTATGCCCTTATTCGTGACAGAATCACACAGAAAAAAGAAATCCAGAACTTAAAAAACGAAATAGATTCAGCACACGAAAACGTCAAGCAACTTTCGGAATATATTAGAAACGCTGATAAAATCAGAAAGGAAGAAAAGGAATATGCAGAAAAAATCAAGGAAGCAAAAACCGATGAAGAAGTTCATAACATTATTGCTGATATTATTGCCCTTAATAATAACAGGGTGCAGAACGACTAAAGTTGAAAAGGTAATTGAACTTCCCCCGAAACCGCAACGGCAGGAATTGAAAGCCCCGCAGGATTTAAAAGACGTTGCCGACCTTCTTAATTATTATGAACATCTAGTAGAAGAATGGGAAGCGTGGGGTGAAACTGTTTCTATTTTGACAGAAGAAAAAAAATGAAGTAATATAAAGTTACTCTATCTTACTTAGCCCCCTAGCTTAGTTGATTGAGTAAAAAAATCGGTTCCCACCGTTCCCCTGCGATTCTTGGAATGCAACGTTCCCGCAGGGGTTTTTTATTGACCGAAGTTAGTAAATATCAATCGAATTGCAGAGGGTCTTTATTATTTCGTTAAATGCGTTTTCATTTATTTTTGAAGAATCTGTTCTTCCAGTAAGAACACAAAATGCAGAAAAGAATTTTGTTTTGAAGTCTGGATAAGCACAACGAAATTCTAAAATGTGAATCAATAAATGGACTTCTCTTGTTAAATAAATTGTGTTTTCCATATCTTCTACAGAAACATAACCTTCATAAAATCTTGGAATGATATGGTGGCAATCCATAACGGAACTATCTGCAACTTGCATTTTTGCATACTTTTTGTAAATACGAATCATTAACTTAAAATAGGTTGATTGAGTATCAAATATTTCTGCCATTACTTCATAATCAAAAGCAATCTTGTGCAAGTTACCATCTGAATATTCACGCAGATTGTCTTTTAATGCCTGTTTACTTTTCTTTAATCTTTCAGAAAGCGGAGTGATATATTTTTCAACCCGTTCTTTATAATATCCGAAAGTAACATCATTTATAAAAAAGTATTTAGTTCTTATATTATTTACATAAAAATATTCTGCATATTTATTAAAATCTTTAAAATATGTTGACATATTATTTACTGTAAAAACTTTTATATTAAACAGATTTGCAAATTCTCTTTTTGTAATATATCCGCTTGGGATGCTATCATTGCGAAAACTTACACCAACTTTATCCATTATTGGTTGCAGGCATTCAGCTTTATAAAGTTGAATAACTTTGCCCGAAGGGTTAGCAATGATTTTTTCAGAATTGATGTTTAATGAAGCCATAACAGAATTCACGATACCCGTGCCTGTTCCGCAAGAACGCATAATGTGTTGATAACTAATCAAATTATAACTTTCTTTGATTTCGTTAATTCCCTTGAATTGCTTGTTGTCATAAAGATACATAATTTCACCGCCTTTAATAGTTATTATACCCTATAATATACCCTAATACGACAATTTAGTAAAGGCAGAAAAAGAACTGTAAAAACATTAAAAACTGTTTACATAAATTAAATGTTGCTTTATAATTAAAAGCGTGAAGGGGTGGTGAACTTCACAGAAAAATATAATTGCAGATGATTAAGAATCACTTAATCTTAACTCAAATAATATCTGTTTTACTGCAATTAGACAGATTAGGTTTCACCGCCTGTTTGAGTTAAGGCTAAGTGATTTTTTTTATCTGCGGAAGGAGATTAAAAACTTATGGCACAAAAAAGAATGTTTACTATGAAGATTGTGGATTCAGATGCTTTTCTTGATATGCCACTTTCAACACAATGCTTGTATTTTCACTTGAATATGCGGGCGGACGATGATGGATTTATTGGCAATCCTAAAAAGATAATGCGAATGATTGGGGCAAGTGAAGATGATTTGAAAATCCTGCTTGCAAAAAGGTTTCTGCTTATTTTTGAAGATTCTGTTGTGGTTGTAAAACATTGGTGGATGCACAATACATTAGCAAAAGACCGCTATCACGAAACTTCTTATACTGATGAAAAAGCACTTTTGAAAATCAAGGATAATAAAGCTTATACACTTGGACCAGAAGGACAGGAAATAAAGCCGATAGAAAATGATGTCAAAATGTTAACAGACTGTAAACAAAATGTTAACTCAGATTTAGATTTAAATTTAGTTAAAGATTTAGATAAAGATAAAGAAAAAGATTTAACTAAACAAAAACACAAATACGGAAACTATCAAAATGTTTTATTGACTGATAAAGAATTCAAAACTTTATGTGATGAATTAGGACTTGAAAAAGCAAGGGCGGTCATTGATAATTATTCAGAACTTAAAGAAATGAAGGGTTATAAATATAAATCCGATTACCTTGCAATTAAAAAATGGGGAATAGATGCTTATGAAAAAAACGGCAACAATAATAATTCAAAGCGACCTGCAAGCGATAGCAACGTAGGTGAAATAGATTTCTAGGGGGTAAAAAATGAGAACAGAAAAAGAAGTTGTAAAGGATCTGAAAAAGCTAGGTGAAGAATACGACATTCTGCAAAATAGTGATTCCGAAAATATGTGGCAGTATTGGGAAAAAGAAAGAATCCTGCGGGAAGAACTTGAAGCCATAAAAGAAGCAAAGCGACAGGAAGAATTCAACAGTCCAGAAGCCGTTGCAGAAAGAAAAAGGGAGTGGGAAGAAAAGCAGACAAGAAATATAATGAATAGCGGAATCGGGCAAAGATATTTAAAAGCTGATGTTCATTCATTCATAACAGAAACCGAAGAACAGAAAACCGCCCTTGATACAGTAAAGCAGTTTATTTCAAATCCGTGGGGAAAAAATCTTTGGTTAATTGGAGTTGCAGGAACGGGCAAAACTTTACTCGGTGCAATTATCTGCCGATATTGCGGGGCAAGATATATTAAAAGTTTTCAGTTGAAAGATGAACTTGATTATGCTAGAAATTTCAATGCAAAGAAAAACCCGACAGAAGTTATAAACGATTATGCGAATATTTCTGTATTAGTAATTGATGAAGTGGGAAGATATAAAAGCCCGCAGGAACAAGAATATATTTTCAGACTTCTAAATGAAAGATACGAAATGAAAAAGCCTACAGTTTTAATTTCAAATATGACAAAAAAAGAGTTCGGGGAATATTTAGGAAATCCGATTGTTGACCGCTTCCGTGAAACTTGCAAAAGTGTAGAATTTACGGGAGAATCTTTCAGAGCGAAAGAACGCAACGAATGGGACGGAAAAATTAATAATTCACTTTTTGACTAGGGGGTAAAAAATGAGTAATTATTTTAATGCAGTTGAAAGATTAGAAAAGTTTTATGGCGATATTCCAGATCGTGAAAAATCTTGGATTGAAGATAACATTGAAACTTTATCCGATGAACAGAAAGGAAAGTTTTTCAAGACTTTAACAACAGTTCACGAATTCAAAAACGGCTATCCAGAAGTTAGCGTTATGGCAGATGTTTACAAGAAGATTATGAACAAAGCCCCGAAAACTTATGCGTGGTCAGTTTGTAAAGAATGCGGGTGCGAGTATGATTATAAATTGCCTTGTTGCCCCGCCTGCTATGAAAAAGGATTTTACTGTAATACTTATGCGGTCAAAAGTTCAGATTCAAAACCGAAGGTTGTGCAGTATAATAAAACTTATCTGCAAACAGATAAAAAAGAAACAGTTTGTTTTGACTGCGTTCATAAAAAAGAATCTTTCTGTAAGAACTTCGGAAATAATAAATGGAACTGCAAGCGGGAAGAATTTGAATCCTGCGAATGCAGAACTTGTTGCAGTTTGGCAAAAAGGGAAAATGCAAGAATGTCGGTTGAAGATAAAAAAGAAACTTATGCAATCCCATTAAAGAAGGTGTAAAATGAAAAAGCAGAAGCGGGCAGAAATAAACGCATTTTTTGAAATGTACAAAAAGGAAAAGGGGGATAAAATGAATAATATACAAGAGAATATTTCAAGAATTGTAAAATCACAGGTTAGCGAAATAGACAAAATATTTTTTGAATATATGAAAATTAAAAATATAAGTTTTGAAGATTTGTCAAAAAATATGTTTATGAAAGATGAATATAATTATGAAACAAATACTTCAAAAAAAACTTATTGGTATAAAAAAGATCTGGTTGTAAAAATTATTCAAACAATAAAAACAGATATGGAAAAACCTTATGAAGCAACTATAAGTATGATTATAGAAAAGGGGGATTGGATAAAATGAAATATTTATTTTCTTGTGAATCCTGCGGGGCAGAAGAAGAAAAGGAAATTGCCCTTGCAGATTATGACAGAGAAAAAGAAAATCAGAAATGCACCTGCGGTGGCAAAATGAAACGGGTTATAGAATGGAACGGAATTGCAACGGGAAGCGGTGACGGGTGGCACGGAAAATCAGACGGAAGCAACGCAATATAAGGGGGCAAAATGGGATTGACGGATAAATACCAATTATTCATAGTTGGTGAAAATGGCGAATCAATAGCAATAAAAAGGGCAGAAGGCTTTCCAGATACAAGAAGCAAAAATCAAAGACGGAAAGACCGCAAAGAGTATTTCAAGAACAAAAGAAAAATGCGGGGAAGTATAAGTTTCACAATCGAAAAAGAAATGCCGTGGCACGAAAGAATAATAATAAAAAGTGTTGACAAGAACTAAAAGAAGTGTTAAGATAAAGTAAATTAATACTAGGGGGTTACGATATGAAAGTAACAAACAAATTGGGATTGCCACAGGCATTCGTTGATGCAGTAAGTGTTGAAAGACACAATGCAAAGGGAAGTTATTCTGCAACTACTTTATTGAAAGGGGCTTGCGAAGTAATGCTTCTTGAAAGACATTATGACGAAATCGAAGTTGATGCTTCGGATTCTATTTGGGCGGTTTGGGGAACTGCGGTGCATTCAATTTTTGAAAAGCAGGACACAAACACAATCAAGGAAGAGTTTTATTCCGCTGATGTTCTTAATTCAAAAGTTACGGGCAGGGTAGATTCTTACGACCCAGAAACAAAGATTCTGCACGATTTCAAAACTGCATCTTGCTATAAAGTTATTTATAACGATTTTGATGATTGGAAAAAGCAGGGTTTAATCTATGCTTGGTTGATGAAAAAATGCGGGGTTGAAGTAAAGCATTGTGAATTCATCGCCCTGTTGAAAGACCATTCAAAAAGCAAGGCAAGAATTGATTCTAACTATCCACAGTTGCCGACATACAAATATTGTTTTGATGTAACTGCGGGAGATCTGGAAGAAATCGAAAAGTTCATTTATGCAAAGGTTGAACAGTTGGAAGCAGAAAGCAAGCTTGCAGATTGGGAAATCAAACCTTGCAGTAACGAAGAAAGATGGGCAACCGCTGATAAATGGGCAATTATGAAAACAGGCAGAAAGACCGCTTTGAAAGTCTGCGAAAGCGAAGAAGAAGCAAAAAGCCTGCTTGAAAATATGGGCGGAACAAATATTGAATTCCGCAAGGGTGAAAGCAAAAAATGTGCTGATTATTGCATCTGCAAAGATTTCTGCCCGTTCTATAAATCGACTTTAAGCAACAATTAAAAATATGGGGCGGGGGTAAAATCCCGCCTTTTTTTTCTATGGGGGAATTATGAAAGAACCAAGTTTATTTGATTTTCCACAATACCAGATCAACAAGAAAATCCGCTTGATTGAATTGTTCGGTGGAATCGGTTCACAGGCAATGGCACTTGAAGAACTCGGAATTGATTTTGAAACATACAAGCTTGTTGAGTTTGACAAGTACGCAATCAAAAGTTATAACGCAATCCATAACACTAATTTTGAAGTTATGGATATTAGAAACGTACACGGCAAAGATCTGGAAATCAGAGAGAGAGAGAGATTCACTTACATTATGACTTATTCTTTCCCCTGCACCGATTTGTCAGTTGCAGGCAGAATGAAAGGAATGAGCAAGGAAGATTGGGAAAGTGGAAATTCTACCCGTTCGGGTTTATTGTGGGAAGTAGAACGGATTTTAAAAGAGTTGCCGAAAGAAGAACTTCCCGATGTTTTACTGATGGAAAATGTTCCACAGGTACACGCAGATAAAAACGAGATAGATTTTAATAATTGGTTAACTTTCTTACGGGGCAAAGGTTATCAGAACTATTATCAAGATTTGAATGCAAAAGATTTCGGCATTCCACAGAATCGGGAAAGAACATTTTGCGTGTCGATTTTATCTGATGATTATTTTGAATTTGAGTTTCCAGAAGTTATGAAATTAAATTATGCAATGCGTGATTTCTTGGAAGAAGAAGTTGATGAAAAATATTATGTTAATTCAGAAAAAGCAAAAGACTTGATTTCAAAGCTTGTCGCAGATGGCACACTTCCTGTTGACGAAAAAAAAAACGACAAATTGAATTATCTAGGAAATGTGAGAGGGGGGGGCGATTCCACAAGGTTATGCAGGGGGAGTGTATCAGAAGAACGGATTGACCCCTTCGATATGTGCAAGGGATTACAAATTGCCGATTCTGATATTATAACCAATAAAAGCGTAATACTTGGAATAATCGACCCCGAAGGTTATGACAAAGAAAATCGGGTATATAGTGGGGGGGGGTGTTGTCCTGCTATTTTATCGGGAAACGGAAGAATTAAAGCGGTGGTGAAAAATGAAAATAGGTTTAAGAGTGAATAAAGGTGATAAAGAATATGTTTCAGCAGATGAAGCAGTTCTTGAAATAGGAATTGGGGGGGGGCAGATAGCAAGTGCTTTAACTTGCGTTCAGCCTAACTTTTCAATACATCATTCAAATTATGTTTTAGAAGGTGGAGAAATGAAGAAAGAAATAATTCCCTGTAAGCTTGATAAAATGCCCGAAGGGAAACTGATTCACGACATAAAAGAAGCAAAAGTTTGTGATCTGGGAACAGAAACGGATAGCACAGACTGTGCTAGGTATTACAAGGGTTTATCTGCACATAAAGATAATATGATTTTAGAACATACAGAAGGGGAAGAAATGAAAATAAAAAACAGTACAAAACAAGGCTTTCTTGAATGCCCTGTTGGCGGATGTTTTGACGGGCAATTTCCAAACGCAGATGATAGAAGGGGAAGGGTTCAAGATGGCGGAAACGTTACCCCGACACTTACGGCAGAAGCAAGCACACAAATATATTATAACGTTGATGATTGGCGGATTCGTAAATTGACCCCGAAAGAATGTTATAGATTGATGGGTTATCACGATAAAGCATATAACAAGGCAAGTGAAGTTAATTCGGGAACTCAGCTTTATAAACAGGCAGGAAATGCAATTGTAAAACAAGTTCTAATGGCAATCTTTCTGCAAATGGGAATCCAGAACAAGAAAAAATGGAACGATATGTCGGCAGAAGAAAAACAAGAAATGATTAAAAAATCTATAATTTAATAAAAAAAACATTTTAAAAAGTGTTGACATAAATATATATTAGTGTTAAGATATAGACATAACGAAGCAATAGGGGGCTTAATTATGAATAAATTAATCGGAAAGACAATTGAAACAAGGGGTGCAAGATACCAGATTACAGGCTTCAAGATGATTGAAGCAGAGTATGCAAATACAATTAAGGTTTGTGAAAACACAGGAAAATATCCTGCATACTTTTTTGGAAGCAAGATTTTAAGAAGCGGAAAGCTTTCTGAAAAACAGACTGTGGTTTGTTTATTTTTTAAGGCAACAGAAAACTTTGTAACATTGTAAGAAAACGGGCGGGAAACCGCCCTTAAAACTAGGGGGAAAAGATGAAAACATTTATTAGAGCAGATTTTGACTTCAAAAGCGAAAAGGACAGAATCAAACATTGTACAGGTTACGTTGTATGTTATGACGTAGAACAAAAAGATTATGGTTGCGACTTCAAAATAGACCGCATCGTAATTAAGAAGCTGATTGCAACAAGTCCAGATTTTGAAAAAATCGAACAGTTGGCAATTCAGAATTGCAAAGTTCTTTATGAAGATAGCGAAGTAAAATAGGGGGGGCAGAAAATGGAATTGAAGATGTTAAAAAACCTTGTAATTGAAACATTGAAGCAGGGGGAAACTTTTCGGGAAAATGACGATTTGTTATATCTTACAATCTGCGTCAAATTATATTCAGATCGTGGAAGCATAACAAATATGACAGTTGGCGAATTCTTCACAAGCCGTAAAAGCTACGGATTGCCGACTTTTGAAAGCGTAAGCAGATGCAGAAGAAAAGCACAGGAAGAAAATCCCGCATTAAGACCCCGTGAAGCTATCCAAAAGGGGCGGGAAGAAAACAGAGAACGATTCTATAATTTTGCAACAAAACAAGGTGAATTTGCTTTTTAGTGTTGACAAGAAAGCAATATAGTGTTAAGATTAAAACATCAAAGCAATAGGGGGCTTTTATATGAGAAATTATTTTTTTGCTTGGGACGAAGAAAAAAACGGAATCTGCATCAGACCCGCAACGGGTAATGAAAACGGAAAGGAATATTTGCTTACAAAAGAAAATATTGTAACTTACGTTTTGAAAACAGGGGATTTCAAGATTTCTTCAACACTTGGCGGTTGTCTTGAATATTTAAGCGACAAGTTTACAAAGGAAGATGCACTTGGACTTGCTGATATGCTTTATTCTTGGGGACAGTATAACGGGGCAAAGATAAACTAATGAAATACACCATCAAGCATAAAAGGGGAAAATATTACAAAAAGTTTAAGCCTGCGGGCTTGGATCTGGTTGCAGGGGTTTTGATAGCCCTTGCAATTATTTACATTTTAATCGAAGTCATAAGGGGGTTATAGTATGACAGATTTGAACGATGTAATCTTGATTGGCAGGGTTACTAAAGATGTTGGAAGCGATGAAAGAGGCTTTTCTTTCGTAGGAAATGGAACTGCAAAGGCGGTTGTTTCACTTGCCGTAAATCGTTCGGTAAAAAAGGGCGATGCGTGGGAAGATGAAGTTTCATATATTGATTGCACTATATGGGGCAAGACTGCGGAAAGCCTTAAATCAAAACTTGTAAAGGGAAAGCAGATTTGCGTTCACGGATATTTGAGGCAGGACCGATGGGAAAAAGACGGAAAGAAGCAGAGCCGATTGAACGTTATTGCAGAAAGCGTGCAGTTGTTAGGCGGTGGAAAATCTGCGGAAAGTGAAGAAGAAGATAACCCGTTCGGGAATTAAGGGGGCAGAAAATGGCAAAGGATAACGGAAACAGATTTTCTGTTTATTTTCATAAAGAACAGATGGACTACTTAGACAGGGAAGCGGAAAAAATGGGTGTAAGCCGTTCAAAATTCATTGAATTAAAATGTATGCCGAAAGACTTACAGATATTGAAAGAAAAGAAAGGCAATCCGAAGGGGGCTAAAGTATGAATGTATTTGAAAAGCTGAATGAAGCCCGCTTGCGTTTTCAAAATGCGGGAATCCAGAAAAGCGGGAAGAATGCTTATGCGGGATATTCTTATTATGAACTTGCGGATATTCTGCCACATATCAATCAATATGCAAACGAATTGAAATTCTGTTGCGTGGTAAACTTCACACCAGATCTTGCAACTTTGGATTTTTGCGACTTGGAAGGGGACGGAAGAATAACTTTCAAAAGCCCTATGTCAACGGCTAGCCTTAAAGGTTGCCACGATGTGCAGAACTTGGGGGCGGTTGAAACTTATATTAAACGTTATCTTTATCAGAACTGTTTTGAAATCGTTGAAAGTGATGTTCTTGATGAAACAATGAATCCTGCGGAAAAGCATGAAACAATGAATCCTGCGGAAAAGCCGAATAATTCAGAAGTTGAAAAACTGATTCAGCAGGTGAAAGCAATAATGAATACATTTACAGATGAACAACTTGATTATGCGAATAAGGCAATCAAGGAAAAAGATGTAAAGAAGCTGAAAATAATTCTTGCATCTAAAAAATAGCAACCTTGCCCCGTATGGGGTGGTTATATTAGACGGCGGGAAAGACCGCATATATAATATGATTGACAATCGGGAAAGACCGATAAACCTGCGTTGCGGGTTGAATACTTTGGCAGTTCGGAAAGACGAACAAAACTCTTTATTTTAGTAGTAGCATAAAAGCTAATTATGTATTCATCGGAAGCAGATAGGAAAGGTTCGTTGAAAGTTCTTTTTGCAGAAGTTGAAAGCCGTGGCGGGCGGTTGCCGTGATAGTTTTATTTTCTGTTTCCTATCGTAATACCAAAGCAGAAAAATAAAATGTTCCAGACGGGCATACAAAAAGCCATTTTTTTAGGGGGCGGAAATTGAAAATTATAGCTTATACAGAGCCGACAGAAAACGGGCTTTTAATACATTACCCAACAATCGAAACAAAAGCGGAAATCCTGCATCTATACGAAACATCAAAAGAAAGATTCAACGGCTATTTCAAAATAGAAATCAATAAACCCTATCCGAACAGAACAACGGGGGAAGGAAGCCAAAATAATAAATTCTATGCACTTGTTACTGAAATTTGCAAGGAAACGGGAAACGATATTGAAGATGTAAAAGACGCATTAAAAGAACGGGCAATAAAAAGAAATTATCCTTATTCTGTAAATAAGCTAACAGGCAGAATAAGACCATATTCAACGACACAAGTTGATACAAAACAGATGTCAGCACTTATTGAAGAAGCCTTGCAATTGTGTGCAGAGTTGGGAATTGTTGTTAAGGATGAAGAATACAATGATAGATAAGTTTACAATCGGGATTCTTTTATTAGCTTTTGTCCTGTCAATTTCAATGATGATTTATGAAGCGGGCAGGATAAAAACGTTAGAAGATAAAATTGCGGTGCTTTCTATCCAGACGGAAGAAGCCGTAAAAAATAGCAGGCTTGCAAGACAAGATGCGGAATTAGTTTTAGATCTGGTTACAAGGGGGACAGAAAAATGACAACAGACGAACTGAAAAAGGAAGCAGAAGAATACGCAATCGACAATTATGAACTGATTGAAGAAGGACAACGAAGCGACCAAAGAGCAAGAGAACAAGCCTATCTTTCAAGTGCCGAGCCAAGAGAAAAGCGTATTGCAGAACTTGAAACACAGATTGAGAAAATGAAGTGTTGTGGAAACTGTCGGTGGGAATATCCTTGTTCTTTTTGTGATGATTGTAAAAGACTTGAAGGACAGATATTTGCAGAAACATTAACAAGCGATAATTGGGAGATGAAATAATGGAATTAGAAGAACTTGAAAAAGAAAATGCAGAACTGAAAGCAAGACTAAATGCAATAAACATTCTTACTCCCGAACTTCAGAAAATCTCAAAAGAGAAAACAGACCAACTCACCACTGCAAAAGAACTTCTTAAAAAATTATATTCACACGTTTTTCAAGGTATGGATTTTATGGAACTTAATGACTACAACGTCTTGAAAGCTGACGCAGAAAACTTCTTAAAAGAAAGCGAGGTGGAGAAATGAAAGAAAAGCAGATTGAACAAAGACAAAAAGCACTTTCCAGATCCTGCGGACTTTGCCCGATTTGCAAGAAGCCGATGCAGGCGGGACAATATGGGCATAAAATCGGCAATCGTGAAATCTACCGAAAGAAATATGGAAGTTGGATAATAGACCATACTTTGAACGGCGAATATGTTTGTTCTTTATCCTGCAATAATTCTGTTGATGTTGGCAGTAGTTACGGAAATCATCTTGAAGTAATAGCCGATATTTTAATATATGAATATCAGAAAATGTGGGGTGCGGAAGGGTTAAATAGACTTTCCGATAAACTGTTAGAAAAATATAAATTGTATGGGGTAGAAAATGGAACAGAGAAAAAATAGATCTGGAATACCAATGACAGAAGAAGAATTGAAACAATGGCAGGATGCTTTTTTAATTATTGCGGAATGTATAAAAGCATTGTATAATGAAAAGCAAGGGGGCGGAAAGTGATTTTATTAAAAGCAATTCTTTTATTATTCCTGTTTTTATTTCTTTCATTTTGGTTATCAATTATAATTTCTATCGGCATCAATACTGCTTGGAAGATAAGAGAAAAGGGGAAGAAAAATGGACTTAATAAGAGCAAGCGTAAAAGCTTATGAAATAGCACAGAAGCGGGGCTTGAAAGAAAATACTTTTGAAACATTAAAGCATTGTGCGGGCGAAGTTTTAGAAGCCAATGAAGCATATAACGATTGGACTTTTCTGCAAGCAGATGAAACATTGAAAGAGCATTTTGAAAATGAACTTGCAGATATAATTGTTTGCGTTCTTTCCATCTGCGGACAGGAAGGAATAAATATTGAAAAGGCACTTGAAAGGGTATTTGAGAAAAACGAAAAAAGAGCAAGGGGCAGAAAATGAAAAATATACAGACTATCAGCATCAAATGTGATAACGAAAAAACACTTGAACTTGCAGAAATGACAGAACTGCAAGGCGGTTTGAAAGAAAGAACCGATATTGATTATGACAAAATAAAACAGTCAATCTGCAAGTTCGGATTTTCTTTCCCCTTCTTTTAATCATTGATAATTAAATATAAAAGGTTTATAATATAGTTATGGCTAGGAAGTGCAATCCGAAAAGCGAAATCCTTATCGCCTGCCATAACTTTATTTTAAGGATATTCAAATTAAAGGAGATTTGAAAAATGGAAACAAAGGTTTGTAGAGTTTGCGGAAAGGAATTGCCAATAACAGAGTATTGGAAAAGTTCAAAAGCAAAAGACGGCTTAGAAAGCAGATGCAAAACTTGTCTTAAAGAAAAAAATAAAAAACTGTACTATGAACATCAACAGGAAAGGCGGGAAAGTGTTAAAAGGTGGCACGAAGAACACAAGGAACACGATAAACTCAAAAACAAACTATACAGAGAAAAGCACCGAGAAGAATTAAACGAAAAGAAAAAGGCATACAGAAAGGACAATGCAAAGAAAGTAAAAATGTATGCAGATGCACACCGAGAAGAACAAAAAGCATATAGGGATATTCACAAAAGCGAACTGAAAGAATACCAGAAAAACTACCGAGAAAACAATAAAGAAAAGATAAGAGAATATTATAAAACAAAGCGAAAGACTGACATTCAATATAAATTAAAAAGCAATTATTTGCGTTCGATATCAAGAATAATTAAAACGCAGAAAGTATCACCAAAGCAAGAAGAATTAATCGGGTGTGATTTTACAACATTCAAAAATCATATTGAAAGTTTATTTAGTGGCGGAATGAATTGGGGTAACTACGGAATAAACGGGTGGTGTATAGACCATATCACTCCAATCAGTTCTTTTGATTTAACAGATATAGAACAGGTTAAAATGTGTTTTAATTACAAGAATACACAACCTTTATGGGTAAAAGATAATATTAAAAAGAGTGATTTGTTGTGCAAAAACTTCAACGGAAAAGAAGTAAAGGCAGGACAAATATTTGTAAAATAGCACGAAATTGCACGGAGAAAGAAACAGACTATGGGAAGAATAAACAAAGGAAATTTGCGGACACCGACAAGCGAAGAAGCAAGGGAGATGCAGAAAAAAGCAGTAGAAAAACGCAAGGAAAATCAAAAAGAAAAAGTTCTAATGTCTGAAATATATTCGGATTTTATTGCAGAGCATAAAGAAGAACTAGAAGAAAGTTTGCGTAAAGTTGCTATGCGTGGTGATGCTTCAACAGTATCTTTAATTTCAGAACTGCGGAAAGGCACGGAAGGGGATAAAACCGAAATAACCGCAAAGGTGGCAACATCAGAAATGAGCAGAGAAGAACTGTACAATTTTGTATTCGGTGAGAAATGATAGAGCCTTTAATTAAAAAACCGACAAAAAAAGACTTTCTCAAAATGACAGACGAACAGGCGAAAGCCTATGTTTATTTATATAAAACACAAGTTGCCCCGTGTCTGGAAGTATTCCGAAAACCTGCACCATATAAGATTTCTTTCGGGGGTCGTGGTTCGGGCAAGTCTTGGGGGTTTGCTAGTCTATTAATGCAAGAACTCACAAAAGAAAAACACAATCTTGTATGTTGCCGAGAAATACAAAAATCACTTGCAGAAAGTTCATATAGATTAATGGTCGACACGATAGAAAGATTGAATTTGCAAGGGTGGAACATCACAAAAGAAACACTTGAAAATGTAAACGGAAGCAGAGTTATTTTTCGGGGCTTGAAAGATTTAAGGGCGGGAAATGCGATTAAATCCCTTGAAGGTTACGACAGGGCGTGGATTGAAGAAGCACAAAGCGTATCTGCGGAAAGCCTTCAAATGCTTATACCGACAATCAGAATGAACGGGTCGGAAATATGGGCAAGTTATAACCCGAACACAGAAGAAGACGCAATTGAAAGTCTGAAACTGCGTGAAGGTGCGGTAGTTGTAAAATGTAATTGGAACGACAATCCGTGGTTTACTGAAAAGCTAGCGAAGGACAGGGAAGCAGATTATAAGTTCAATCCAGATCTTGCACGGCATATTTGGGAAGGTGAATATCTAGCACAAGCCGATAATGCAGTAATGTCAAGAATTGCCGTTCACGAAGCTATGGAAAGAGAAGTTTCCGATGAAGGCGATTATCAGTTAGCCTGCGATGTTGCCCGATTTGGTGATGATAGTACAGTAATAGGACTTCGCAAGGGGCTTAAATTAAAAAGCCTTGATGAACTGAAAGGAAAAAGCCTTGTTGAAATCTGCGACAGAATAGAAATAGTTGCGGGGCATAACAAGGGAATGAAAATGAAGATTGATGAAACGGGTGTCGGGGGCGGTGTAGTAGACATTCTGAAATCTAGGGGTTATCGTGAAGTTATCGGAATCAACTTCGGAAGTAAACCGCAGGACACGGACAAGTTTGCAGATTTGCCAACTGAAATGTGGTGTACTTTCCCGATTGAAGAAGCGGGCTTGATAAATAACGACAGACTGTTTCACGAATTAACAGACCGCCGTTATA
>Ga0265298_10000932_pt1 | contig 43466 bp, 39 predicted proteins | sample AusTroGonzalo_MG_3_FD_193486 | JGI IMG/M metagenome (GOLD analysis project Ga0265298, IMG submission 193486) | Bovine rumen microbial communities from tropical cattle in Woodstock, Queensland, Australia - Gonzalo_01 | ecosystem: Host-associated > Mammals > Digestive system > Stomach > Rumen ... | reverse complement strand
TAAATAAAGGTTATAATAGAGCTCAGTTTCAAACAGCAATGTTAAATGCAAAAGCTGCACTTAAACGTCAGGGATTGCGCGGAAAAGAACTTAGAGATAGAGCTAAAGAAATGGTTTCAGGAATAACTCCAGCTAAACCAACAATCGTATCTTCACCAACTACTCCAGAACTAAATGGCGCCGCACTTCTTCCGAAAAATTTTAATGATATAACTCCAATCATCTTTCCAGAGAAAAAGCCTGAAATAGTAAAAGTATCTAACAATAAGCAAAAACCAATTAAACGTGGGGTTGTAGAAGTTGGAAATGTAGAAGACTCAATATTAAATAGTCCAATTAATATCAATAGTCCTATTGGTCATACTACAAGAAGCGGGTTAAAAACAACTACGCTTTCTCTAGATTCTGGTAAATACGGTATTGATGGAATACCTCTTGGAAGAATTTATAAAGAATATATTGAAGAACAACCACATATTACTAGAACTGGTCGTGATGATGCTGGAAATTATTATGAAGTTTCTGATGGAATGGCTGGAATTGATACAAATGGAAATTATTATATAAGACGTCCTTTAATGTCTTCTAAAAATCAAAATATAGTTCCAGCAGGAGGTGGTAATTTTAATTGAGCAGTCTTTAAGAAAGGCGGAAAAATAGATAATTTAGCGTGTGGAAAGAAACTCTCTTGCGAAGGTAAAACTAAAGCAAAAGAAGGAATTAAACTCGCAAAATGCGGAAAGAAAGTTAAAAAATAATATATGCAAATCTTTATATTTGATAATGCTACAAACACTCTTCAAATAGACGATTATTCCATATTGTTAATTAAAGAATTTGCAAAACTTTGAGAACCAGAAAGAAATGTGTGTAAAGAAGACAAGAAAGGCGAGAAAAGACTTCGAGCTTTTAAAGAATTTACATATATTTATCTGGTTCTCGATTTTAAATCACCTTATTTCAAATCTCCAATAAAAGATAGGCAAGAAGCAGCACTAATAGATTCTGGACTTAAAGAAAAAGATCTTCAAGATCCAGACTTTGCTGCAGCTTATCAGAAATATGAAGAACTTCAAGATGCCGATCCAATCTTAACTTCTATTAAGGTTGCATATAGAACACTATACAAATTCCAAGTTTATTTGGATAACATTGATTTTAGTGAAGTTGATATTGAAGGAAAACCAATACATAAAGCAAAAGATGTGTTGGCTTCTATTGGAGAAATAAGTAAGATGAGAACTCAATTACAAGATCTTGAAGCACAACATAAAACAGATCTTGCAGCACAATCAAAATTACGCGGAGACGTTGAGTTAGGCTTATATGATTAGTGCTTAATAAATATGGAATAATATGGCTAAGAGTGTTAATAAGGAAAGTAAAAGTAGATATGGCTTGGAATTCCCAAATGAAAAGCGGAAGAAATTGCCAAAATTTTCTGAAAATTATGAAGAAGAACTAATAAGACAATTATTTGAAGAAAAGAAAAAGAAAATTGAATCGATGGAAATCCCTGATATGCAGGAAGAACAAAAAGATCAGATCTGAGTTCACCATAGACGAAAAAATGCAGAATGAGATGTTCCTATTGATGAAAAAATTGAGTATTTTGATTCAGAGTTGTCTTATGAACTTACTGGGTATAGGCCAATCACAATGGATCAAGGTTTAGACTTTGATCCAGAACCATTCATGGAAGTTAAGAAAACATTCTTATCCAAAGGTAAATATACAGAATTTCCAAATGGATCTGTTCCTAATAAAAAGTTTTGGAACAGAGAGATGGATAGGATTATTAATGGTTTAACAATAGGAAAATATAGAATCACAGGCGATCATTATTATTTTCTAAATTATTACCGTATGCAAACCGTTCTGGAAGATGCAGTTGCTGGTACTGGTCGTGAATATAATTTTCCAAGTTTTCTATCCAAACAATATGAATGGTTCCATTACGTAGAAATGGCCGAGAAACTTGCGTTAAATGCAGGCGCTCTAAAAGGACGTGGTACAGGATGATCTGAGATGACAGCTGCTATGGCTGTGCGTCCATATACATCAAATCCTGGATATAGAGCAGTACTAACAGCGTTTGATGAAGAAAAGTTACGGTCTTTAAGAGCTAAATGTTGATATCAGTTAAACTGATTAAATGTAAACGCTTATGGATTTAGACACGTTCGTCAAGTTGTGGATAATGATACAACAAGACGCGCCTCTAAGAAAACAAAAGACGGTGTGGAATTTGGATGAATGGCTGAGATTCACTCAATTATTGCAGACAAAGCATCCAAGATTCGTGGTGATCGTACTGACCGTCTTGTTTATGAAGAGGCTGGATCTAATCCAATTCTTTCTAAATCATGAATCCAAGGTGATGCTTTAGTAGAACTTGGAGGTAAACACTTCGGTACTAAGATATTTTTAGGAACCGGTGGTGATGATACTCAACTTGAAGGATTGGCAACAATGTTTAAAAATCCTAAAGGAGCAAAAGTATTACCTTATAAGAATTATGATACAACCGATGGAAAACCAGAACTATCTTGTTTCTTCTGTCCATCACACAAGTTTGCATTAGTTAGTCAATATTTAGACAATCGTGGTGTTACAAATTATATAGAATTCAGAAAACACTACGAAGAATATCGTAAAACACTTCATGGGCAAGATTATCTTGATGAATGTGCTGAACACTGTTTTACTCCTGAAGAAGCTCTTTCTAAGACAGGAGAAAATATATTTGATGCAGAACTTATTGCTGCACGAATGTCTCAAATAATGGTTGGTTCTGGTTATACCGAACCTAAAAAGATGATGTTACTTTGAGATAAAACTACAGAAAAGCAGTGGTCAAAGATTAATGCACATGAGTCTCCACACGGCAATGTATGAGTTGTAGAGCCTCCAATGACTGCAGAAGATGGAGCTCCTTATAAAAATTTATATGTTGCAGGTATAGACGGTATTGATATCGGTGGAGACGAATCTGCTACAGACACAAATGTATCTGATTTCTGTATAGTAATTAAGAAACGCGTTAGAGGTATGGATGAACCAAAATACGTTGCAATGTATAAAGACAGACCCCGAGACGTAAGACAAGCATACGAAACAGCTCATAAATTGCTTGTATGATACAATTGTAGTGCTATGTTAGAGGCTTCTAAGATAGGATTTCAAAGATTCTTGGAAGAAAGAAAAGCAGATGATCGTTTAATGAAACGTCCAGAATATGCTGTATCAAATAAAGCACGGCGTGTGGTAACAAAGAAATTAATAGGTATGCCAACAACTGAAGCTGCTATTAAGCATGGACTTGAATTAGTTGCTAATTTCTTAAACGATTATTGATACACTATTGATTTTAAAGACATGCTTCAACAGTTATTGAAGTATACATATGCAGAGAAACGCAAGTTCGATATTGTGGCTGCCTTACAGATAGAATGTTGTCTGTGCCTATAGCAATATAGGGCAATAAAATTCCGCAAAATCGGTGAAGACTAAATTTATTAAAGTGTGAGTTATCATGGATATAGAAAAACAAATTGAAATTTTAAACAATATATGTCCTTTAGAAAAAGGATATGTAAGTAGTAAAAGACTTGTTAGACAAAACTTTTTTGAAAACATTCAAACAGAAATACAAGCGTATTTATTAGGTTTTTATGTTGCAGATGGGTCTTTAAACAGAAAAAGAGGGACCATAAGAGTAAAAGTAACAGAAACAGATAAAGCTATCGTTGATTTGTTTGCAAAGTATATTAGTCCTGATGCAAGAAACGTAATTAATGATTCTTTTGACATGATTGGGGCATCAGGAAAAGAAATACATGTAAAAAATTCTGCACAAGTTGATATAACTAGTAAAATATTATCGAACTCTTTAGATAAATTAGGATATGGCGAACGAAAAACATATTCAGATTTACATCTTCCAGATTTATCGCCTGAGCTATTAAAACATTTTATTAGAGGTTACTTTGATGGAGATGGATGTTTTACATGACACGCACGAAAACCAAATGAAAAGAATAGAGAAAAGAACTGAAGAATTAATGCGTGCTTTTCATGAGTTTCTAAGACAAGGGTTTTACTAGATGAATTAAGTGATTATTTAAATAATATCGGTATAAAATGTAATGTTACTTTAAAAGGAAAAACGGCATTTGTTTTGTCCGGTTCTTCTAGAGAAAGTATTCAGTTATTATTTAATTATCTTTATTCAGATTGTCATTTTTGTTTTTCTAGAAAATATGATAAATTTAATAAATATGTTAATACCGAGGTAACTCAGTTGATCGCTGAGTACCGTAACGCGCAGGAGGTGAACGTTATAGACAGTAATAATCCTCCCACGAGTGTGGAACATCCTAATGGGATGAAAATGTGCGCTGAACTCACAGGAAACTGTGAGAGCTAGAGGATAAAAAGCCTTTAGGATAACAAATTTGGGCTGAATGTGGTGATGAGGAATTATTTGGACTCACTCCTGCAAAAGTTGTTGATGTTAGATCACAATGAGTAGATTTCGGATGATATCGAGATGAAAATGGCAGAATGTGTCATGGAGCTATACCCAAACAAACTAAATATGAAACACGATGACGGAAATAGAAGAAGAGATTAGACAAATTATCAATGATACAACGGAACGAGTATATATTACAAAACTTCATGTGCGGCATGAAGATGGAATATGAACTCTATATCTTTATTTGAATAGAGAGTTAGTTCCAATGGTCATGGGTTACGAAGGAACAGAGGAAGGATTTAAAAAGTTTGTCAAAAACGAAATGAAAAGTCGTCGATTAGAAGAAGTAAAATATTGAAAGACAACTAGAGAAATCCCCGTGCTTTCTTGTAACGAAGATGGTGAATTAGAATTAGGATGGTAAAAGAAAAAGAAATAGAAAAAATAAACCAATGTATTGCAGATTTGGTTTATGAAAAAACGGCTCTCAAAAAAGCTTACAATTACTATCATGGCGTTAGAGATGCTGAACAATTTAGACATATTGAGGAAAATTACGGTATCGGAGTTCCAACATCTGTAGGATTCACCCCTCTTATTAAGAAACACATTGATGTTCTTGTTGGTGAATATCTTGAACTAGATCCTGAATTACAGATAACATGTAAAGACGATGAAACCGTCTCAAATATTTTTAGAGATAAGAAACTAAAAATAGATAAAGCACTTTATGAATATTTAAAGAAATATTTACAAAATGCAATGGTAAATATTCTTTTAAATAATCAGCAAGTTATTAATGACCCTTTTATTGAAAAGGAAATGCAGCGAATTCAAAACGAAATTGAAAATACATATGTTTCCGATTATGAAATTGCTGCACAAAATATTCTTGCATACATTAAAAATTCAAGAAACATTGATCTTAAGAATAAGATGCGAGAATTATTCACAGATCTTCTTATTGGAGGAATCTGTTATTATAGAACAAAACCAAAAGGAGATGATATTAGTTTAGAGATTCTTAATCCTCTTGATACGTTTATTGACAGAAATCCAAATGAATTTTATCTTAATAAATCTACTAGATCAGTTGTTAGAAGATGACTCACAAGAGAACAAATTCTTACAGAATACGCGGATGAACTTGGAAATGAAGCGGAAGAAAAATTAAAGACAACTTCTTCTAGAAGAAATAGAGATACTGGTGCTATTGTTGTACGAAGTAGCGGACCATTATATGATCCAAAAGGTAACATTTTAGGAAATCCACATGAACAAACCCCTGGCATTTTGGCTGGTAGAGAATTACATCCGTTATTCCCTTGAGATGAATCAGGAAGTTATAACTATAATAACTCCGAGTTATTTGAAGTGTTTGATTGTGAATTTATTGAATGAGATAATAAACAAAAGAGAAACGTTCTTCACAATGGTGTAAGAATTGGAGGAGAAATCTTTATAACTCCAGGAGAATCCAAGTACTACTTCCAAAGTAGATCTAATCCAAAAGATGTATCTATAAATGTAAACGGAATGTTCTTTAATGATAAGAATGGACAACCGTATAGTCTTATGATGGCAACAATGTCATTACAGGATAAATACGATCTATTGCTGTATTCTAGAGATAATCTTATCGCTACTAGTGGTACAGTTGGAGATTGGATTGATATAGCTCATCTTCCTGTGGTTTTAGGTGTAGATATGCCAGAACGTGTTATGAAATGGCAAGCATATAAAAAGAACGGAATTGCTTTATATGATTCTTCACAAGAAGGCGCCCAAATGCTCAATACAACATTTAATGGATTTGATGATACAATTAAAGCTCAATCAATTCAGGCTATACAAATTGCAATTGATAGTGTTGAAGCACAAGCGTCCGCAATGACTGGTGTATTTGCAGAAAAACTTGGACAAATTGAACAGCGGGATGCTGTAAGTAATGTTAAGGTTGGAATCCATCAATCAACGTTATTAACAAAACAATATTTTCACGCAATGGATCTTATGTATAAAGAAGTAAACTATGATCTATTAAATGAAGCAAAATATGTTTATAAAGATGGAATTACTGGAACAATCATTCTTGGAGATAGACTTGTAAAAACGTTTACTGCACTACCTGAACATTATACAATGACTGATTTTGATATTCATATAGAAGATAGTGCCGAATCATTTAAAATGAGGGAACAATTACAAGCTTCTACTACTGAACTTATCAAAGCTCAGTATATTGATCCTGTTGATTTAGTTGAGATTGTTCGTGCAAAGAACATGACTCAACTTAAGAGATACTTATCTAAAGCTCTTGCTGATAAGAAAGCAGAAAACAATATGTTACAGCAATTACAACAACAAGTTGAACAGCTTACTGGTCAGCAGAAACAATACGAAAAACAAATTAATCAATACGAGGAACAAATTCAATCGCTTCAAAAACAACTTGCGAATAATTCTGATCGCAAACTTGATATTGAACAACAAAGAGTTCAGATTGAAAGTAAAGTTGCTCAAGATAAGAAGGATTACAACGATAAAATGATTGAAGTGAAAGAAAAACAAGTTAACGCCGAAATCATACAGCTTAGAGATGGTAATCCATATAACGATGAAATAAGAGACGTGTAATGGATAGTAGGCTATATATAATATTATCTACAAATTCAGATGGGAATCTTGTAGTAACAGATAATACAGATTATTCAGAATGGAGTACAGATGTATCAAATCATACTGCTGTAGAAAGATTACTTGATAATAAATGTAATGTTATGGAAGTAAGAACTTCTACAATCTCTAACCCTCCGGAAAATAATGTATGAGATTTAGTTTTTGATGGAATGTATACATATCAAAAATTAATTCTTCCAACTTACGGACACGAAGGCGATAGTGATTGCTATTACGATGATGGTAAATTTTATCTAAACGGTGAAGAAGTAACATTCGATGATATTTGAAAAGTAAAATCAGAAAATATGAATGTATTTTGATTTGATGATGTATTCTTTTCAATATATAATCTTGTTAAATGTTTTGTTATAACAGAAAAGAACAGATTAGATAACATTTTTAATAACAGTTGTAGAATTACATGTACAGATAATCCAGATGCAGCCAATGCTGACTTTTTAGCAAGTGCTATTTTTGTACTTCGCTACATGATTAAAAATAATAATTATGTTTCAGCACAAGAGTTATTAAATAGATTACAGGTATGTAATGGATTGTGTAAAAATGTAAGAAAATCTTTAAAAACTTGCGGCTGTGGAAACGATTAATGAACAGCTCTATAAATTATTCATGGAAGAATTACATGAATTGGAGCTCGGACATTCTTTTAATTATAAAAGACTTGCTTATATGAGATCTATTATATCTGTACTTCTTTATGTAAGATATACTGTATTAACAAACGACGAGGTAATTAGAATATTAGAATCTTACGAACAACTTTAAACTCATTAATACACGTTAATCGATATGGAAATAAAATACAATGATACTTTTTCAACATCTCATTCTAGCGATGACGTGTTTGATTTTATAGAAAAAGATACAACACTTTTGGATGGATCTAGAAACGAAGTTACTTTGTTTCCAAACCCAACAGAAGTAAGTTTAAATGAAACTCTTTATTCTGGATATGAACCTCAAAATATTCAATTAGATGAACCTGAAAGCAGTTTAATTAAGGGTTCAAGTATAGAAATAAAGCCGATTCTTTTAAGTGATCCTGATGTTAAGGCACAAGCAGCATTTGCAAAATCACATACAAGGGATTTTTATAAAGGAAGATCCTTTAGATATGCTGGGAAGTGAGAGGAAGGAGTTCATTATATAAATGATGAATATATTACTGATTTTGTTGTAAAAGATCAAGTACTTTTAGTGTGTAAAAAAAGTAATATGTCCTCTTGAAAAAACAATCCTTCAGAATGAATTTATGACGGAGATCGAATTGTTGCAGTTGTTTCTGATTATTGAGAGGTAGTTTTAGCAGGTGGATTTAGAGGTAAAACATATTTACCTGAATATGATGAATTATCAGATTCATTAATATGGCGGCTTGTAGATCCGGAACATTTACCTCAAGAATTTCAAACATATTTAGGTATTAGAGAGTATGTTGATTATGCATTAGTACCTATTCAAGAAAAACTTAATGATGTAGAATCCGATATAGATATTACAAAAAGAGAATTAGATTCGTTAGAAAACGATATAATAAATCTTGATAACAATTTAACTAATTTAGAGATTGTTACTGGTAGGATTTCCACACACATTGAAGATCTTGAAGGAAACTTTAGTGACTTTGTTCAAACGGCAGAAGGATTTTTTTACAAAGTTGGAGATTTAGAAAACAATGTTGGTCAATTATGATTAACTTCTCAACAATTTGGAGTTCAATTAGAGAATGCTGAAGGGGATATCTCCAGACTAACAATTCAGGCAGATCAAATATCCACTAGAGTAGAAAATGCAGAAGGTGATATTTCTCAAATAAACCAACGAGCAGATGAAATATCTACACAGGTGGAAAATCAACAGGGGGATATATCTCGTATATCACAGAGGGCTGATCAGATACAATTTGAAGTAGAAAATCAACAGGGCGATATATCTAGGATTACTCAACGCGCTGATATAATCGAATCTCAAGTACAAAATCTTGATGGCGATGTTTCTACGATATCCCAACGCGCGGATGAAATTCAATCTCAAGTTGAGAATGTTGAAGGTGATATTAGTACAATAACGCAACGTGCGGATATAATAGAATCACAAGTAGAAAGTCAAGCTGGAGATATTTCAAGAATTAGTCAAACTGCCGATCAAATACAAAGTGAAGTATTTAACTTACAAGGAGATATTTCTACTATAACACAAAAAGCGGATCTGATTGAATCTCAGGTTCAAAACCTAGAAGGAGATGTATCAACTATATCGCAGAGAGCTGATTCAATAGAATTAGAAGTTTTAAATCAACAAGGTGATATTTCTGACATTAGACAAACTGCCGATGCTATCAATCTTCGAGTTGAGAATGCAGAAGAAGATATCGCTACATTAGACATACGCTCTGATCAAATTACATCTACTGTCAGAGATCAACAAGATCAAATTTCTCAAATTAGACAAACTTCTTCAGAAATTGCATCAGAAGTAGCGGCTAATAAAGTTGATGCTGATAGTAAATATACAGAAACAAATAGTAGAATCACTCAAACAGCAGCTGCTATTAATCTTGAGGTTGCAAGAGTAGAAGGAAAGGTTGATACAAACGCCAGAACGTTTACTGAAGCTGTTAACGATCTACAAAATCAAATAGACGGATCTATTGATACATGATTTTATGATTATGCTCCAGTTCACACTGATGAACATGGTGTACCAGATTCACAAGTACCTTTAAATGTTGCTCCTTATTCTGAATGAGTTGCAGCGGAAACCGTTGAAGAACCAGAAAAGGTAAGAGATTCTCATGTTAGCGATATTTTTTATGATCAACATTCTGGTTATGCCTATCGTTTTATTGGAACTGGAAACCCTGGTAGTAGAGTTTATACATGAGTTGTTATTCAAGACTCAGCTGTCATTAAAGCACTTGAAGATGCAGCGAGAGCACAAGATACGGCAGATAATAAGCGTAGAGTTTTTGTTGTAACTCCCTATGCTCCATATGATTTGGGTGATTTGTGGGTGAAAACAACTACTGTCGGAAATGTCGCTGCTACTGAACTTTATAAGTGTAAAATTGCAAAAACAACTGCCGGTACAGAAAATATTTCTACTGATTGAGAGGTTGCTGATAGTTACGCAAAAGAAGTTTCAAAGTCTAATATACAGATATTAGCAGATGCAATTGTTCAACAAACACTAACCTATACATATGATGAATATGGCAGATTGTCAAATGAAACAAAATCTGCTATTACAACAGGAATGAATGATATTAGTTTGGCTATTACAGGTAGCAAACTAGAAACTGTTGGAATATTCATTAGAAATGCTAATGTGAATGATAATCACATTAATTTAATTGCTGATAAAGTTAGAATTAAAGGTACTGGAGATCACACTCCTACGGCATTATCTATAATGTGGGATAGTGCTGCAAATAGGTATAAAATTGATGTAGCTAGTTTAAATGTAAATGGCATTTTCAGCACTTCTCCTGGAAGTGTATGAGCATCTCAAAAAAGTGATGTACTTACCACATCTCAAGGATATGCTAATACTGCACAAAGTAATGCTGAAGCTACTGCTTTAGGTTATGCTAATACAGCGGAATCTAATGCAAAAACTGCTGCACAAGGATATGCAGATACAGCTCAAAGTAATGCTATATCAACGGCTGCTACAAATGCTACAACTTATATTACAAATAATGTAATTCCTCTCATTAACACTGTTGATAGTAGAGTTGATGGGTTAGGCTATTTAGCTACGGCATTAAATAACGGTACTACAGCTATTGGTGGAGGATTGGTGTTAACAAGCTTAGTTGGACTTGGAGGTAACTCTGGCACAGGGGGAGCGTGAGAACTTTGATCTGGAATGAATGGACAATACAGTTCTAGTGCTTTTGGACACGGTATTGGTGCTTGGTATGGAGGTGACAATGTTGATAAAGCAACTCTTACTTCTGAGGAAATAGAAGAAGGTTGGTCAGTACATCGTTGGGCTCGTTCTTTATTTAGACTTGATGGTTCAGGATATCTTGCAAATAATAATATTTGGTGAGGTGCTTCTGGCGAATTGCATATTGGAGCAAACACTATTATCGGGGATAGCGGCTCTATAACTTTCAATCAACTTGCTAGTACAGTTGCTGAATTAGCTAGTTACTTTGAAGTTATTGAAGTTCCTTCTGGAGCATCCTATGTTCCGTATCTTAAATTAAAAGGATCTGGTACTGGATTTAAGGGATTTGTTGTAGATGGATTTATTTCTGCAAGTGGAGTTAGTCCAAGTGGTGGTTCAGAAGGTACTACACTTGAAGCGGTTTGAGGAAGTCTTATAAATGATAGTCCAATAACGCCTGGTTATAATACAAAAATCTCTTCTGCACACATTCCTATTGGAGATGGATTGTCCGTAGATAATAATGGGAAAATATATGTAACTTCTCCCGGCCTTATTACAAGCGTTGCAGGTGTTTCTCCAATAAATAGTGATATTCCTGCTTATTTGTTAAGTAATGCACTTGGGCTTAATACAGCTGCTGGATATGATGTGACGAACGTTGTCACTGCCGGAGACACGACGCACCTGGTTACGAGTGCAGCTGTGGCTACCGCTGTGGCTGCTGTGTTGAAGTGGAAGGGCATCACTACCACTGATATCGCGACGAATCCGTCAGCAAACCCTATCACCATCAATAGCCAGTCCTATACTGCTGTGATGGGTGATGTAGTGGTGCTCTCGGGTACGAGCACGGAATACCTATACAATGGCTCTACATGGGAGCCTATGGGTGACGAGGCCAGTTACGCACTGAAGACAATAACCATTACAGGTACAGGTTACCTTACTGGCGGAGGGACGCTGGAAGCGAATCGGACACTGGACATTACCTCCTCGGTAAAGACGAAGATAGACAATGGCGCGACGGCATACGGCTACTTCTCCGATGGTAAGATACTCGCTACGGCCATGCCGAATATGTATATCGGTGACGCGCAAGTGAAGTTCACGGCACAGACGTCGCAGGATATCGGTGGCCTCGGAAACCTCACGATGTCGAATGCTATGTACCTCCGAGCCTACAACTCCACCGGGGACACTCTCTACAACCTCGCAGGATTGACCTCAAGCAACTATGGCTATTTCGGAGCGGCAAACTCTCCGCGCACTTATCTTCGTGCCCAGACGCTCTACTTCCTTACGGGCGACAACGGCAACACCACGGCCATTACGTTATCTAAATCCCAGTCAGCTACGTTCTACGGCGATGTGATATGCACGAACAATAAGCTTTTGTATTGGAAGAACAGCCCAGCGGCGGGAGAGGATACGGTGAACATAGCCATTATGCGGCTGACCTCTTCCAACCAGTTGCAGATAGGCAGCGGCCTCATCAAGACGGGTACTGGCGCGAGGGCATACCCTACATATATCTACGGCTCGAGCATCTATTTTCACACAGGTACCGCTGACAGCGGCGCGACGACCAGGTGGTATATCAGTTCGAGCGGCACGTTCCTCCCCTATGCCGACAACACCTATCAGATTGGAACGTCGTCGAGGTATGTCAAGACGATTTACTCCAAGAGCATCACGCTCGCGCCTGGCGTCTACATCGAAGTAGATTCAAATGGGTATGTCCATCTTCACGGTGATGGCTTCTATTGTGATGGGTTTATCAGTGCTGGTGGACTTTCCACTGGAGGAGGAACGACCGGTATTGATGAAGCTGCTATGTGGTCTGCTTTGGGGGGAAATAGTGGTGAGGGTTTAAATAAACAAATTCATCCAGCGCACATTCCTGATATGGCGTCCACCTACGGCTACCTGAAGTCAGAAGATATATCTGATATGGCCACGAAGACCTGGGTTGCAACACAGAACTTCTCCACTGTAACGAACACGGTTTCCAATGTCGCTGTCGGTGGCTCTGGCCATACCGAAGAACTTGCTATTACGAAGGGTGGGACCACGAGTTATCTCACCGTGCCGTATGCCAACACCGTTAAGCGGTTTAAGCGTTATGATGGCACTCAGGACGTGCAGGGAGGCTATGACCTCAATACCTTGCTTGCCGGTGGTGGTATCACCTCACAGTATAATAGTGTATACACCTGGGGTAACGGCCCTGATGGTATGCGTTATGGTGGCGTGGTGCAGCTCAATCCATTTGTCTGACAGACCCTCGCCATGCAGCTTGCGTGGGACATCGATCATACAAACGTGAAGACGGGCAAACTCTGGTGGAGAGATAGCATCTACAAGAACGACTCGCATACGTGGGGCGACTGGCATCTCATCTATGACGATGCGAACACAACAATATCCAATGCCGCGCTGACTCTCGGCTCGGCGTCTCTCGGCTCGTCCTCTTCGCCTATCGGCTATGCCACGCAGGTGAGACGCCCGTGGGCCGTAGAGGGGACGCAGGAGGCGGGCGGCTTTGACCTTAACACCGCCCTTGCAGGTGGTGGTGCAATCAGAAATGTCTATTCGCTGACCTATTGGGCACACGCTCCTGAAGGAGCCACCTATTTCGGTATGGCATTGCAAATTAACCCGACCTCGGCAGAAAATGGCGCGATGCAGTTCTATTGGGACGGAAGCTGGAATAGCACCACCAATCCGACGGGTGGCCTCTGGTGGCGTTTACGCAACAACGCAGGCTGGGCGGACGATTGGCACAGGATTTACGACAGCGCGAATGCGAACCTCTCCACGATAGACTGGGCTTGCAATAACCTATCCGCCGCAGGACATGTCACGCTCGCAAATAATAAGCACGTTCGCTGGATGTCCAATCCGGCGCAAGGGGAGTCTTCAGAAGCCATCATCGCGCTTGAATTCACCACGAGCAACAACTTGTATATCGGTTACGGTGTTGCGGCTTCTGGGCACTTTACAAGGCTTTACGGAAATACTATTGATTTCCTGACTGGCTCGACTACGAGAACTACGGCATTTGTTCTATCTGATAGCAATGCCACTATGTATAGGACATTTGTGCCAAGCATCAACAACCGCTACGACCTTGGCTCCAGCGAACTAAAATGGAAAACCATCTGGGCTTCCACCGGCATCTGTTCCGACGGGTATGTTTCAGCAGGCGGTGTTTCTTCATCTTCTGATGCCAGACTGAAGGATAATATCAAGGACTTTAATTACTCTGCAGAGTTGCTTATGTCGTTGAAACCGAGGGAATGGGATTGGAATGGTAAGACTCCAATGAATGGCCATGCAGCAGGATTTGTTGCCCAGGAGGTTGAACCGCATCTGCCCTATGCCGTCACCGAGCGGACTTACAAGCAACTGACTTATGACATCTTCCACGCGCTTGAAGTCTCCGCCCTGCAAGATCACGAAACCCGTATCCAGGTGCTTGAGCGGGAGAATAGAGAACTGAAAGATGAAATCAAACGATTAAAAACAATATAATATGCCTATTCAAGATGGAAAAATAATCGCTCCGATTGGAATGGGAGATATATCGAGTGCGCTAAGTAACCCATCACTGGATCTTTTTACGCTTGCTCAGTCGTCGACAATCAATAAATGGAGCAAATACAAGTTTTTTAGACATACTGGACTTTTTTCCGATAGATACCAAGGATCTGATATTGTCACACCTACATCCGATAGGGAGATTGCTATTCGTGGTGCTAATTTCGGCTTGCTCGCACCGAGTATGACGTCTGTCATTGAAGACACGCTGAACACTGATTGGGTGTATCAGAAACCGGTAGTTGGTCAGCACAAAGTTGATATGCTTGATATGGAATTCTATTTTCCAGGTGCGGTACCTCCGGCACATTCTCCTGGAAATGTTATATTCTATCCAGCACTTCAGAGTAGTTTTGATTTTACTGCTTCGATGCCTGTGATTATTACTCCGGAGAATATAAAGTGGGGAGATCTTGGTACTATCCAAGATTGGTATCTTTGCCTTTATATAAAAGCATATCGCAACGGTGTACCCGCGACTTGGGTTAAGACTGCTACTGATACGTTCAGAAATGGTGGAGGTTCCCTTGAACTAACGCGATTAAACGCACAAACGATATACAATTATGGAGGAGTTGGTCCTCATTATTATTACCTGTGTGCATCAAAGGCACAGAATAATACCTTTGATGATCCGCTTCTTCAGACGCAATATCTCGCGCTTCCGGCAGGGAGTACCGCAGAGATGGAAGGGAATATCTCCATCTCAAGCAACGTGCTCGCAAATATGTCGATTGCTCTTGTATCTGTCGCCAAACCGAATGCATCTGCGTTGGTGCGATCTTTTATTGATGCGTCGAACTATACTGGGCCTTATCAAGAGGGGGATGAAAATGCCTGGTTACAACTTATCGCAGCGAACAATAACTCTGTCCATTTTGCGTTTGATATGAGAGGCCTCTCCGAGCGGACCGTCACTCTCCAAAAGAGTGCAATGAAGATACGACTTCAGTATACACTCTGGGGAACAACATCTTCGTTTGTGCCGGAGAAAATACTCGATGCATCTGGAAACGAATATTCTTCTATTACGATTGGGCCTGGACAAACCGCAAGGTATTACTTTGTTCTACCACTTGGTGCGATGAACTATAACGGAAACACAAGACAAGATGGCCCGACGACAGGGCAACACAGAGACGTGTTTGTCTCTCTACTCTATAACGATTATATAGCCGGTACTGCTGACATTAGAATGAAGAATTAAATTTTATTTCAATATTATTTTAATTACATTCTAATAATTTTGAAATATAAAATATTTTTATTATATTTGTATTTAGATTTAGCCGATTAAAAATAAATAATTATGAATATTGTAACAAATTATGAAGCTACCGGTCATTCTGGTAGTTTTTCAACAACATCTGGCATTTATACGGTTGCCGGAGATTTAACAACAGATGCAGAAAACGATATCGTTACTATGAAGGGTACTGTTACTGTAACATCATCTAATGCTAAAGTTGCCACGTTTAATTTTTATTTTATTGATGATGATAATTTAAATCAAGATGCTATTGTTGCTGCAATAAAAGCAGTTCGTTCTGCAATTGATGTAGATTTAAATTCTTAATTTAATTAGTGTTTATGAAGAATATTGATGTTTTATTTATGGTAAATTCTGGAACGTTAAACATTACGAACCACGAATTAGATCCAAAAAGTGCTTATAAGATTGTTAAATTTAGAAATGCATTAAGTAAAGCTTTAGACAAGATTACTGAAACGGAAAAAGCTTTATTAAAAGATGCAGATATTGAAAATGTATATTCTTTCAATAAAGACTTAGAAGATTTATCAACTAATAAGAATAGAACTTCCGAAGAAGATGCCAAATTAAAGGAAATGGAAGAAAAAAATCAAAAATATAATGCGCTTCGTTTCGAAATGTTAAATGAAGACATTGTTTTAGATGGAGTACTTCCAATTTCTTATGAAGATTGACACGCGCTTCGTAAAGAGAATCGGCCAAAAGACGAAAAACAAGCAGATCCTCTTAATAATTATATTGAAAGTCTTCTTGAAAATATTCTCTGGAAAGCTCCAGAAGAAGAATAAATTTTTGAAAAGCCTTCTACATTTGTAGAGGGCTTTTTCTGTTGATTGTTGTTAAATTAGTAATATGTTAATAAAATTTTATTTTTATAAGTTCCTGTAACTCAATAAGTTACGGGAATTTTTATTTTATTTTAGCATCATTAGGTTTGCCATATAAAGTATTATATCTTTGTATTGTTGATCAACAAAAGGTATAGATTTTAAATAATTTTTAAACATTTAATAAAATGGCAGAAGAAAAAACTTATGTATTCGGCAATGAAGGTAATTCTCTTCCTTTAGCTTATGCTCTTAATAATGGTAATGGTTGGAACAATGGCCTTGGAGGATGAGGTGGTGCTTTGATTGGATTCCTTCTTGGTGCAGGTTTCTCTGGAGGTTGAGGTGGCTTCGGAGGTTTTGGTGGAAACGGTGGCGCTGCTTTAATCAATGGAAATAACAATACCGATGTTATTTTACAAGCAATTAATGGTACAGATGCTGACGTCCGTCAATTAGCAACTACTTTTAATGCTGATTTTAATGCTATGAGCGCTGGTGTAAATGACGCACGAATGGCTATTGCTAGTGTTGCTGCTCAGACTGGTATGACCGGTTTACAGGTTCAGAATGCAATTCTTTCTGGTGATGCTTCTATTGTTGCAAAACTTCAAGAGTGTTGCTGCGAGAATCGTCTTTTAACTACTCAGCAAGGATATGAGAGTAGAATTCAGACAATTGAACAAACCAATCAATTAGGTTCTCAAGCTGATAGAAATGCTAGTAATATAATCAACGCTATTAACGCTCAGACTATTGCTATGAACGATCAGTTCTGTGCAGTTAAAGAACGAGAGCTTCAAGATAAGATTGATTTACTTACTGCACAGAATACTTCGCTTAAGGGACAAATTGATAATGCTGCTCAAACAGCAGCTGTTGCTGCTATGCTTGCCCCTATTCAGAAAGAAGTTTCTGAAATTAAAGCTGCACAACCTTCGACGGTTTCTGTTCAGTATCCTCAACTTACCGCTGTTCCTGCATATATGCTATATGGAAATGGATACAGTGGATATCCTTACTATGGTTCAGGTTCTATCTGGGCTTAATTGCTTAGGAGGGGCTTGATACTATGGCTACGAGTTTTGTATATAATAGAGTCAATCAGTGTGGGATTCCATGCATTGAAAGTCGAAGTATAACCGAATCTACAACATCTGTTGTATTTAATTTTAATGCATCTCCTGCAGTTTCACCAAGATTTTCTGGTTTAATTGCTGTTAAAATAGATGAAACTCCCACAGATACTACACTTCCTGTTAGCTTTAATGTTCCTAGTATTGCTGGTACAACAATCACAGTATCTACATTTGGCGGAACCGCTGTAACTGGAGCAGATTTAGCTGAAGGAATTCACTTAGTATTTTATGACAGAGAAAATGGTATATTACAATTATTAGTTTAACATGTTTCAATCAGTAAGACCAAATAGTCCTATCTACATCCTTCATAAAGGCGATAATGCGAGATTGGAAACTGGATATGTTGTTAATCAACCTATTCCGAAACCAAAATATCCGATTCCGCATAACTTTGGACAACCACAAGAGATGATTGTGGATTTAATCGTTAAAATAAACGATACAAACGTGAATTATAATTCTTTACCTGCGCAAGCAGATATTTCTGATTCTTACAGTAATGGGGAAAGTATTACAATTTCAGACAGTAAAGATGCTATGAACGCTGAAATAATGAGCGCAAAGCAAAAAAGTATAGACGTAATAAATAGTGTTGGTTATCATAAAGCTCTAATTGAACAATATGATAAACTCCTATCCGATTTTAATCCAGAAGTTGCAGAAAAACAAGCTCAACAACAAGAAATGGCATCTATGCGTGAAAAAATGGATGAAATGACAAGGACTATGAACTTGCTGATGCAACAATTTAAAGGGATAAAACATGAATAGAATGTGAGAAATACGTGAAGGCTACGATCATGATTATCGTATGGGTCGTAGAGATAAATCAGTAGAAGAAGCATATGAATGTGGCTATGAAGATGGCTACAAAGCAGCTATGGAAGAATTAGGAGAACGTAGAAGTCCTTCTAGAATGGGAAGATACCGTTAATAATATGAGATTAGATTCAAGGAGTAAATTTCCTTCGGGAATGGAGGAATATTTAGAAACATATGGATGACACTTTTCTAAAAAGATGTGTGATTGAGCTACATCTAATATGTATAAAACCGATACAAATGGAAGAAAGAATTATATAATTCCTTTAACAAAAAGTGCTGTAGATGATATAATGAAGCGATATAATATAAAACTTCAAAATCAAATAGGATATGATTATATTTTTGCTGCAAATATGGCAATGGCAGATTATATGGGATCTTCTATTGAAGACGAAAGACATCTTGCTTTATTTGTTAAAGATTATGTAGATGATCCAGATGGATATCCTGAACTTCCATTTACAAGATTTTATGCAGATTGTGTTGGAACAGGAAATCCGATTGTTTGAGAAGATATGCTTTAATATGATAGTTCAGAACTTCTACCTAGATGATTGGAATTGGTATGTCACTGTATATTATGCAGTAGATACCTATTATATGGATGAGATTCTTGGAAATCTTGAAGAAATAGGATGTTCAGATAAGAAAATAGACGAAATAGAGGAGAAATTGTTAAGTCAACAGTATAATACAGGTCTGACGTATTCTAATTTGAAAGGTAGATGTTCTATTATTGTAATAGGCTTAACTTCAACTCCTGCAGAATTTCAAAATACATTTGATCATGAAAAAGGACATTTAGCTATGCATATTTGCGAAACCGATGGAATAAATCCATTTTCTGAAGAGTTTCAATATCTTACAGGTGAAATTGGACAGATGATGTTTCCAGTAGCTAAAAACTTTATGTGTGAACATTGTAGGATTAAATTACAAGGTGGGGAATAAAATTTCTTCACCTTTTTTTGTTTTTATCAAAAATTATTTTTATATTTGCGAAAATTATAAAATTGGGTAATATGGCAGAAAAATTAGTAAAATCAATTAAAGATAAACCTTCTAAAATCCGTAAAGAAAAAGGATTAGAAGCGATTCCAGAAGCTAAACCAAAGGAGAAACCTCTAAAGATTTCAAAAGCAAAGGATTCAGTTATACGCAAAAGATTTCTTGGAAATCCTCAAATGGGAATATTACCAAACAAGAAAGCTGGAGTAATAAAGAATGGATGTAAAATTAAATAAAAAATTACTTTTAATATCTATTAAATATAGTTCATGAATAATTGGAATAATTTATTTAATACAAATAATATTAGGCATATTTGAAATACAATTTGTTTTACTCACATATTTGTTTGGAATAAGCATATTTCCAATAATTGTATTAATTATATTTTCTATATTTCTTGGCTTTTGTGTTTGGCATAGATTACCACTTTATTATGCTTTAACCGTAAACGGGATAAATCTTATAGATTATTATATTGGAATTCCGATTACAAATAAATGAATGTTGATAATTTATTTATTAATTATAGGTATTTTTATAATTATAGGAAGTTTTATAAAGAACAGAAAGAATGTTAGAGAAAGAAACATTAAAGAAAATAGTTCTTAATATTGCGGATGCAATAGATACTGGAAATTCTGATTATTCACAAGATGAAATGGATCAGATTTTGGATAGTATAAATAAAATAACAAATACCCAAAACAAACTCAGTAAATATCAAGCAGCTGCACTTTTGAATAAAAGTATATCAACTTTTGATAATTGAGTTCGAGATGGAAAGATACCTGAAGGCAGAAAAGAAGCTGGCTTCAAAGAAAAATTCTGATTAAAGTCAGATTTACTTAGTGTAAATAATGAAGGATAAGTCAATATTATTTTTAATTATATCTGGAGTATTACTTATAATACTTGTAATAAATAGTTTCAGATATAATCATTTATCAAAAGAATTTAATGAATTTAAAAAAGAATACACAGAACAGGTGGATTCTTTAACGTGAGTAAATCACGAGCTTGAAAAACAAATAAACGAGTATAAGGAGAATGTTATACATTTAGAGACTGCTATTGATTCTTTAGAACACATAAAGAATAAAATCATAATTCAAAAAGATGATGTAATAGTATCTAAATCTGTATCAGACGGAGTTGAATTATTAAAGAAAAATTTGGAAAGATGAGAAAATTAATATTATCAATTTTGCTATTTTTTCCGCTTATATGTTTTGCTCAACTTCCAGATACAGTAAAACATGTAGAAATAGCATCTCAAGTTGCAGATACAATGATTCTGATTAATAAACCAGATCTTGATAAAATAAATACTGCATTTTATCGGTTAGACACTTATGAGGAACTCAATAGAGTTAATGAAGAATTAATTACCGATCTTAAAATAGAATCAAATAATCTTAAAGAAATAGCAAGTAAACAAGAGATTATTATAGAAAATCAAAAAATACAACTTGTTAATAAAGACACACAATATAAAGAAACAATCTCCGATTTGGAGAAACAAGTAAAGAGAGCAAATACTTGGACAACTGTTTGACAAGTCTTATCTGCTGTAGAAGCGCTGGGAATAGTTTTTCTTGCAGTTTTCTAAAATAAATTTGGAATTGTCAAAAATTGTTTATATATTTGCAGAGTTTTAATAAGAAATAATAAGTATTATGCCAATTGAAAACGAGTATTTTAATTCATTACTAAGTAATGATGATGTTCTTGTGGATGAAGAAATAACTGAAGATGAGGTTATAGATGAGGATCCACTTGGATTAGAAGATTTCAGAAAACAACTGGGATCTCAAGAAGAAGAGAATCGTGATGAAACCGGAAACGAAGATAAAGAAGATGAAGACAAAAGTCTTGAAAATAATGTAACTTCCGATTTCATTGCTGCATATTTAAAAGAATACGGAGTTTCCGATCCTTCTAAATTACAATTTGAAGATGAAAATGGAGAAATTGTTGAAAAGAATTTCAATGATTTAACTGATGAAGAGAAACTTAACGTATTCAAAGAATTAGCTGATCCAGGTTATACCGATTATGAAAAGCAAGTTGTGGATTATTTAAGAAAGAATAACACTACACTTGATGATGTAATTGAGTATTATCAGAAGAAAGCAATTGAAGATTACTTAAAAGAAAATCCTGATCAAGTTCGTCAAAAGCATTATTCTATTGATGACTATACGGACGATGAACTTTATTTAGCTGATTTAAAAAACAAATATCCAGAATTTACAGATGAAGAGCTTACTTCTAAACTTGATTCTGCAAAACTCAATGAAGAACTTTTTGGAAAAGAAGTAAATGCAATTAGAGCTTCATTGAAGCAGCAGGAGGAAGATGAAATTAAACATCAGGAAGAAGTAGAGGCTCAGAGTTTTCAAGAACTTCAAACAAATCTGCAAAATGCAATGTCCAACTTTACAGAGATCGCTTTAGATCCAGAAGACACTAGTGAAGACGCTCTTGCTTTACAGATTGAAGATGCAGATAGAGATGTAATGCTTAGATATTTACTCGAAAGAGATAAAGATGGAAAGAGTCAATTAGTACGCGATTTAGAAGATCCTCAAGCACTTATTGAATTAGCTTATTATAGAACTCGTGAGAGGGATAACATTACTGGATTAACTCGGTATTGGAAGAAAGTTCTTTCTGATGAAAGAAAAGAAAAAGCGGCTATTCAAAAAGAGCTGGATAAATATAAAAACAAAGAAAATAATTCGTCTGTGGTAACTCACCCTAAAGATAAGAAACCGGCACCTTCAACGAAGGCTAAAACAGTATTCGATATTTACGGGTAGTTATCTGTATTTAAATAATAACAACTAATAAATTTTAAAAAGTATGAGAATATCAGGTTTTACTACTGTTAGACCTAACATGGCGGAGACTAGAACTTATGAGGATTTCATGAAGTTCCTTTCTGTCAAACCGGCCCGCCTTGGTTTAGTGTCTACATTGTACGATCAGTACACAATTACGCATCTTACTGAAGCACTTCAGAATATTTATACGAAGGGTAAAGCAAAGAATGGCTTCAAAGATATCGATTCCTTCGTGGTTGAGTGGAATATTGCTGTTAACCGTATTAAGAGAGTTCCTATCCTTCGTGTAGAAGGTGATGGATGCAACGGTGCAGATATTCTGTTCTACTTCCCTGAGAATTACTATCAGAAGTTTGATACATTTATCATTGAGAAGACCCGGGACCTCATCATTGTGATGAATCGTCCTCAGAGACTTCGTGATAATGAATTCCTTGTTGTAGGTAAGATCAACGATTCGGATTATACTTCCGCAATCGATCCTTCTGCTCTGGCAGGCGAGATGACTCGCTTCGTAACTAACTATATGCCTGAGTTACATGAGGAGGGTAAACTTTTAGAAGTTTTACTTTGTATTGCTCTCCTCCGCTTATTTTAAATAAGTGAAAAATTAAATAAATTTTTCTAATTGCTGGAAATCTCAATGAGACAATCAGCAGCGAAGCCTAAGATAATGCAAGCGTATTACGAAGCACTTAGGAACGTTCAACGACTAGTCCGAATGGACGTAGGAGAAAACAACTCCGAAATGGAAAAAATCTAAAATTTAAATATAGTATGAAATATATCGTTTATCAAACAGTTTGCAAAGTAAATAATAAAATTTACATTGGAGTACATTGTACTAATAATCCTAATGGATTTGATGGTTATATAGGCTGTGGCGTTAGAATAAATTGCCCTGCTAGTTATATGAATCCTACTACACCTTTTCAATATGCTGTTAAAAAATATGGGCCAAGAGAATTTATAAGAACAACCTTAGCTATATTTGATACAGAAGAAGAAGCTTATAAATTGGAAAATGAACTTGTAAATGAAGAATTTTTAAGAAGAGAAGACGTTTATAATTTAGTTGAAGGTGGAAAATTTCATATAACACATCAAACAAAAATCTATATGTATGATTTAGAGGGAAATTTTGAAATGGAATTTGATGGAGTAAATGAAGCCGTTAGATATATAAATCCAGACCATAGTCATAAAGGTGAAAGTCATATAACTAGAGCTATTAGTCAGGGCCATCAATATCATGGGCATCAATTTTCATATGAAAAAGTAGATAAACTTAAAAATCTTACAGCACATAGAAAAATGGCAACTGTTGAAAGACCTTATGTTGGAGGTAAGGTTGGAAAATACGATGATAATGGGAATCTCTTGGAGATTTTTGAAACAATGACAGATTGTGTTAAAGCTGGATACAAAAATGCTAAACAAGTTGCTTTAGGTAATAGAGATCATTGTAAAGGATATGTATTTAAATATTTAGATTAAGATATAGTCTGAACAATATGGTAACATATTGATAACACAATTGTATACAAAGTATCAGAGCAATACTGAAAAACATAGAACGTTCATTGCAACTCACCGTAACGACATCGATCTTTCTGCTATGTACAAACCTCTTGAGGATGTATTCATTCAGATTGGCGAAGGTAAAGATGGTGGAAAAGATGATCCTGTGTTTACATTAAAGAAAGCTGAAGAGCAAGTCATTGAGAACTATATTGATGCTCGTGATATGGCACTTGTATGGGGTAAAGCCAACGTTGATAAAGACGGCAAACCTAAGATCTATGAAGCTGAAACTGGTAGACCTATCATCAGCTCCGATGGTCTTATCGCTCAACTAGAGCGTTTTGCTACCAAGTTTGTCTTCTCTAAGCTCACTGTTGCTTACTTCCAGAAAGCATTAGCAACACTTGTTGCAAAATCAATCAAACCTACTGGAAACACATACATGTTCCTGGTCAATACTCGTCTGTGGAATGAAGTTAACACCGTTCTTGATCGCTGGTTAACCGAGCACAAGACCGATGGTGCTGTTCTTTATTCTAAGGCAGCCAACGGATATGTTGACTTAGGTGCTACCTATCATTCCTATGAATTTGCAGGTAACAAAGTAGTTTTCAAAGTAGAGAGAACATTCGATGTGGAATATCCTACTCGTAACTACGGTGTTATGGTAGATCTTACCGAAGATGGTATCTCCAACAAGCCCGCTATGGAAATGTTAACCTTCAAGGGTGGACAATTCATCCATAACTGGATCGTAGGTGTTGGTGGACGTTCAGGTCTTGATTCTGGTGAAGTTTCTAGCCGTGTTGCTGGATCTCACATTGTGGCATGGGGCTACGCAGGACTTGCAATGTACAACCCTTATCGTTCTGTTATCTTCCTTGGAGAAGATACTGGAAATCCTCTATTCTAGGATTAATATAGAATAAAATATATAGAATAAGGGCCCAGTTTTTGGGCTGGGCCTTTTACTTTTCTTAGATATGATGTTTTAGATAATAATTGAGAAATAATATGAGTAACGTTATAACGATTAGATCGGTTTATAAAGTAAAAGAATATCATTTTCAGCCAACTAAACAGCCTAATGGACTTAATTGGCCTTGAGTTAAACAAACTAGAATTGGAATGGATGGACGTTCTGAAATGATTTTATCAGACGCAGAAAGAAACAATCCGGATTCTGCATACTTCATTCCTGAAGACCTTGATGTAGTTGTAATTGATGGCACAACCTTTGATTTAGATGACAAGCGTCAAGCTAATATTTGGAATGCAATTAAGAATCATGATTTATTTGCTCCGTCTAGAGACGCAAGAGATGAAAATGGTGTTTTATTGATTGATGGTGATGCGAAAAAATATGGTACAGCTGAACTTTTCATAGATGTACCTGGGGAGGATTCTAAACGTAGTGTTTCTAGAAAGAAACTCATTATGCAAGCGTTTAGATTCATTGAGGAAGATTCTGTTGATGGAAGACTTACTAAATGTAAGTTACTTGGAAAGAATATGCGTTATGCTCCTTCTTCTGATGTAGAAGATTATCTATATCAAGAAGCTGAAAAATCACCTAATAGGATCATTGATCTTTACACAAATGGAGATACTGCTCTTAGACTTCTGTTTATTGAAGCAAGAGATAAGCACATTATAAAGAAAGTGAATGGAGTATTTATGTATGGCGATTCTGTTCTTGGAATGACAGATGATGCTGTAATTATGTTCTTTAAAACTCCTTCCAATAAAGCAGTCTTTGATGAAATCAAGAAGGCAACCTTCCCTCAGTTCGTTCAGCCAGCAGAAACTGAAAAACCGAAGACTAAAGCATCTGAGTCTAAGAATTAAAATTGAAAATTAAGGTAGCCATATGACATGATTGGAATTATATACGAATGCCTTGATTGAACAAAATAAACACGAGGCTCCAACTCTATTAATAGAAGAGTACAATTATTTGATCAATAAGGCTATCATTCAATATATAAACTTAACGTATGCGAGATTTGATTTGAACCAGCAATCATCCGATGATTTACGCTGGTTACAAAAGAGCGTAGAACTGGAGGTATTTAAACAGAATAAAATAATACATCCAGGAGAAGAAGCAAACTATATTGTAGTCCTTCCTTCTGACTATTTTCATGTGTTGAATTGTACGACGCATTTCACAAGAAAATGCAAAGAGCCTCAACCAACCAACTGCCCTAAACCAGAAAGCGATGAAAATGGTGTCTTCTCTTTATGTCGTAGATTAACCGCAAATCAATTTCCAGATATTATAAATAACGCCTATCTTAAACCAACTTATACCAGACCATATTTTTATATTAATGAGTCTGGAGAAGCTGGCAAATTATCTACAGATTTATTAATTAAACAATTTTTAGATCCTTGCGATATTAGTCAATGTGAACTTCCGGCTTGAAAAGGAGAGATTCAAGAAATCTTAAAACCATGTTGCGCACCACAACCAGTTGATGATTGTAGTGGAAAATTAATGGAAATTAGATGCGGAAAAAATAAATTTTATGTTCCTGACGTCGCATACGTAGATTATTTAAAAGTCCCACAAATAATAAATCTCTCTTGGGAAGATGTAAATGGCGTTGAAGATACTACTCCTGAGTGTGAATTCCCAAATGCTGTTGCATATGAAATTATTAACATCTTTGTGAAGTTATTACTTGAAAATGCAGGTGATCAGAGATTGCAAACTCATTTTGCAATTAATCAAACAGTTGGAGGAATGCCTACAACGGATAGTAGTAAATAGTTTAACTTTTAATTTTTAGAAAATTATGTTTGATTACACACACGAAGTTATTATTAACAACAATGTAGGTACACAGGCTAGCAACAAACGTATTGCTACTTACGACGATCCTGCTCTTGGTGTAAAACACCTTTTAATTGAGCGTGCTGGCGATTATCGTAGTGATCTTATCTTCCCTCGTGGAGAAGGTGTTGTGTTCAAGACTCCTGGTTACGATGGAACCCTTGCTACTCTTACTGTAACTGTACCTGGCTCTTTAGCAGCTAATGATGTTTTCCAATTCTCAGTATTTGTAAAACTTCTTGATCCTGCTGCTATTGCAGAGTATGCCTATCCTAACTGGGCTTCTTTCGGAAAACCACTTGTTGTTGGTTTCACTCATAAGTCCGGTGGTACTTTTGCTGATGAACTTATTGCGGCTCTTAAGGATGCTATTCCTTATAACAATAAGTTTGTTACTGTCGCTAAGGATTCTACTTCTGTAGTTCTTACTGCATCAATGTTTGGTATGGAATTTGAAAGTGCTAAACTTGAGAAGCTTGTTGCTGGTTCTTGCGATGGTTGTAGTTTCGATCAGTATGAGCTTGTCGCTGATGACTATACCGTTACACCAACGGTTGTTCCTTTCGGAACCGGTGAGAAACTTGTAGAGAACTATCGTTTCCCTACCTATGGCAACAGACGTTATGCTGCTCTCAACGAAGATGAAATGCCTATTCCTGGCGCAATCTATACGATGTACTCCTTCGCATACGATTCTCCTCGTCCTGGTTTTGGCGGATTATCTGGTGTTGGTCAGAAAGTTGACGCTGTTACTCGTCACATCTTCTGGGTTAAGAGTGATGTAGTTTCTGATTTCGATACAGCTCTTGCTGCTTGCGGAATCACTCCTACTACACCTGCCTAGTAAATAGATAATATATAATTGTTTTGGAGCGGGTGGAGCTTTTCCGCTCGCTCCTTTTTTTTTAATTTAAAAGTCATGGATATATCAAAAATTTCTTCCGCTATATATAATGATATTGTTGCTGGCCTAAGTGGGGTTAATGCTAACCCTAATATCTCTATGGAACAATTAGAAGATGAGGTCATCGAAATGCGAGAGTCAATCATTAAAGAATGGTACTTAAAAGGCATCTTAAAGCCCCATGACTTAATGCTTGCAATAAATTGTATCGAAATAGATTGTAAAGATCCAGCTAAATGCTGTAATACTTCTTCTGGAAAATCAGAAGCTCATTTTGAGATTCCTGCTTTAGTCAATGATCTTGGAATTGATGCAATAGAATGGATTGGTTCTATTGATAGAAGTGTACGATTCGATGTTTATTATACAACAGATGGTTTAAAATATCGTAAGTACAAAAAACGTGGTGCTGATAGACCTTATGTTTATATAGAAAAAGCGCCAAACCAAAATGGAATGTATGACGGATGGGTATTTAATGCTCCATTTGTAAAAAATATATCGATACTCGCAATTTTTAAAGATCCAAGACAAATTGAACAGTTTAATTGTTGTGATAGAAGCGAGTATTTAGATCTTGGATCTGTATCAAACGAAATAAAGAAAAGACTTGTTGAACAGAAACTACGTTATTATCGTGGTATAAATGCACAAGTTTTACCTAACACACAAACACCTAGATAATGTTACATAATTTTCAAGCTGCATATACATTAGCAGATTCATTATATGGTGTGACTGCTACAGAAAGTGATTTTGAAGATATTGCGTTAGACGGATGGGAAAGAATTGGAAATAAACATACACGACTTTATCGTTATGTTGGAGACGTTGTAAATGGTAAATTAGAACTACCATGTAACGTTGCGGATGGAATTATAGAATCAGTACATGTTCCTATACCAGATAGTCAAAGAACGCATACTACTTCAAATTGAGAAGATATAAGTAATCTGTGAACAGAGAGCTTCATAGATTTCCAAAAAGTCAACGAAGATCCGTATTGAACTCGTGGAAAGTACGTAAAGTATGATGAAGGTAACGGAGTGCTATATTTCTCACATGATTATAAACGGGTAATGGTTGTATATCATGGAGTTTTAATGGATGAAGACAGTCAATTACCTTTATTAAATGATAAAGAATTACGTGCTGTTGCAACATATGTTGCTTATATATGTCTTTATAAAGAAGGCATTAGAAAGCGCGATGCAAATATTATTAAACTTGCAAAAGATGTTCAACAAGAATGATTAAAACTTTGCAATGCTGCAAGAATACCAGAGCATCTTAGTCAAAATGATATGGATAGAATCCTTGATGTTAAGGTTAGATATGACCGAAAACAGTATGGGAAATCATTAAAACCGATATTATAATGGAGAGAAAATATGCACTAGGATATAGTTTTACAATTAGAGATTTGTTTTTAACATGAAATTATAAGAAATTAGGTATTCCGTTAAAAATTTATAAAGATAAATATAAATGTGAGTGTATTCCAGAATTTCTGGGAAAAATATTTTTATATTTTATGTATCTTGTTTTACTTGATATTATAGAAAATAACGTTACGTTTGTATTACCTTTGACTGGAAACCGACACGCAATGATTCATGTAAAGGTATTTGATGGAGATGAGTTTGAACGATTATACAGAAAAGGAAAATTCATGGGAATTGATTTTTTAAGTTCTCTATTTAAAGGATATCAATTATTTTTTGTTTATAATTATCGAGGTGGAGAACGAGAAAAACCAATATATATAGATAACAAATTAAAAGAGCTATTCTATAGTCATATAAACGCAGGAAAAGTGTATTATTAATGGAGTTAGCTAGATGTGATAAATATTATGATAAAGTGTTAGAGAAGTTTCCAGGCATATCTAGAAAACAACTAGATAAGATTATAAAGCATGGTTGCTGTTCACTTTATTTATACAATTTGTATGGTGGTGATGTATTATTGAAAATTCCGGGTAAATATATAATGTACTTCGGAAAACTTTTTAATGATAGCTTATTATTCACTAAATACGCTTTAATTAAATGAAAAATAAAATTAAGAATTAAATATTGGCAAAATAAAACACAATTTGATGGGTATTATTACTTTGGATTAACAGATGAATTATTTAAAGAGTGACATAATTCAAGACTGCGAAACAAAGGAAAACATTTTGAACGTATTAAATTCTACAAAATATTAGATGAATGTACTCACGATAGACGATATAATCATTTCTTTAGAATGCCGTATCCCGAATTTTGTGGATTTACAATGTATAAAGAAGATTATATCGCAAGGAATATTGAGTACATTTATAGAAGAAAACCCGATAAATCTATTGAACCTGTAAGTTATGAAACAAAACGCAACAAATGTGTGAAAAGACGGGTTAAATAAAGATTTAAACCCAATAAATACTCCAAATACTGTTCTCACAGATAACTTGAACGGAACGTTTATAACATACAATGGAAATGAATTATCACTTCAGAATGATATGGGAAACGTTTATACAACATATTTATCTGAAGGATTTTATCCAATAGGACTTACAGAGTTTGGGGATATTATATATATTGTATCAATTAATGATAGTATTGAGGATCACGCTTGGGCAACATTAGCGGATGGAGCAGATAAAGAAACTGTTATAAATGAAATTATTTCTTTGGCTTTACAGCAAAATTACGATAATTTTTATTATGAAGATTTAGAGCTTCTTTTCGAAGATGAAGGTATGCCTATATATAATCAATTTTCAAAGAATTTATTACAATCTATTTTAGATGAAATTGTTGAAATTGAATCTTATAATTTTGATTTTGTAAATGCAAAAAAATTTGAAATTGGTTCTTTCCCTTCATTAGATCCAAAAGATATTAGAGATGAACCAGATAAAGTGCTTGATTTTGAACATCAATATCGGCCACTATATAATCTTTTATCGGTTGATGAAAATGGAAATGATACTCCAATTCCATTTAGTACAACTGCTTTAAAAAATTATGATATAGAGCATCCTGTATCTATAGAAGTACAGCCGTCATATGATGGATCTGTTAATTTAATTCTTACTGACGATAAAAATCCTCCAAGAATAGTCAATACAGGTTTTGCTGTACTTGAAAATGGAAAAGGTAAATTTATAAATCGAAATCAAGATACAAAAACCAATTATTATACAGAAGAAACGTTAGATAAAACAACAAGACTTATTAATTTTTCTAATGCTTTCACATCTGTCGATCTTGGGGAATGAGAATGAGTTGCAGATTCCAATAATAATTATCATAAAATTCAAAATCTTGATGGAATTCAACCTGGAGGTCAATTAAAAGGTGGTAATTACACCTTTTATTTTAAATTTGGGGATGAAGATGGAAATCAAACCGATATCGTTTGTGAATCCGGAATTGTATCTGTTTTTAAAGGAACTCCTTCCGATCCGAAAACAGTTTCTGGTGCGTTCAACAACGAGTTGACAGATAAAATGGTTCATCTTACATTATTCGATATAGATACGAATTATTCCAGAATATATGTATATTATACGAGAGAGTATTGTGATTTAAATGGATATCGTTTAGTCGAATGTAAAGAGATTTTAGATCCATATAAAATAACTGGGAATTTCCAATCAATTACAATATCAGGTGTTGAACAAACCCAAGATATGTCAATTGAGGAGCTTAATATTGCGTATTATTCAATTTCTTCTGCAAAAGCTATTGCTCAACAACAAAATATGTTGTTTTTAGGAAATGTTACTACGACTTCTACAAATAATTATGCCCTTCAAGAAATAAGTTATGATATTAACGTTGGTGTTCAACAATCGGAATCAATTGGAAATATTAGTACTTGAAACTATGAAGCTGATAATACTGGTACAGAGTATTATGATCCTCAAAATATATATTATAAACTTGGATATTGGCCAGACGAAATATATCGATTTGGAATTGTTTATATAAAGAAAGACGGAACGAATACACAGGTGTTTAATCTTAAAGGATGTAGATTCGATACATTAGATGAATCAAACATGGATCCAGGACACAACACTTGAGTAAGAGGTCAAAAGAAACCAGCGGCGTATCCATTTTTCGATCAAACCGATAAATTAGATAATGTCGCAGGAGTTTTTAAAACCCCTGATATAAATGTTTTACAGCAAGGGCATGTAATGCCTATGTATTTTACATTCAAATTATCTGATCAAATAATAGATGAATTAAAAGCTCAAGATATTGTAGGATATTTTATTGTTCGTCAAAAAAGATTACCTATAACAATTTGTCAAGGTTTCGGTATAGGAGTTGATAAAAATTGTTATGTGCCTATGCTATTTAACGGAGAAGGATACCATGCAGAAAGCTTTATTATGGATAATGCTCACGATCGTAGGCTTATATACAACGATGTTAGTGTAAGTGGTGATGTTGTAACACTTACAGATTCTAATAAATATGTGTACTATTTATATAAAGCTGAATGGTGGACTTGGCTTGGTTCACATCGTGTTAAATTACACGTAATTGGTCCGAGTGGTCAAAATCCTGATTACTGTTATTATTCTTGTGAAAAACCAGCAAGTAAAGAAAATGAAGCTAGACAAGCTTGTCTTGATTATTGTAGATCCGCAGGAATAACATTAAGTAGTACTGAACCTAGAACAAACTGTACATATAACGCAGCAAGAACAGATCCAGCTGGTTTGAATGAACTCGATCCAGAAGGCCATATTAAGAAAGCATCTTATCGAGAAAGAACCATATCTACGTGTCAAGAAAATGGAAAAGGACTTATATCGGTTGATGCGATGGTTAATCCTGAAATTCAATCTATGCTTTGTGGTACTAAATTTACACTAGATCCTATTAATAGCTGTTTTATAAAAAGAAATAGTGTAATGTTTGTCGGATTGGGCTACGATAGTACAAGTGATGAAAGTACAGAAGCTAAATTAATATATATTCCTGAAGGAACTCCATTAAAATATATTGATAATGTTGGATTTTCAACTCAATCTGGTGATGGAGTGAACGTTAGTTCTTTCGGATTTTTAGAGAAAAATCCAGATCCATTAGATGATCAAAGTGCAGTAGAAAATGTAATAAGAGGTTTGTTTACACCATTTATTGGAGTTATTACAGAAAAAGAAGAACAGAATATAAAACCTAATAACTTATATAATATTAGAGTTCCACATTCTGATAGTTTCATGTCTGATTTTAGAACAAGATTTAATGATTCTTCTGCATATTATGCTGTATCCGATAGACTACCACTAAATCATTCTTATGATTCATTAGATGATGAAAAACCAAAAGGTGTTGAAGTTTATCGTGGAGATTGTTTTGTAAATACAGTAACCGTAAGAATACATAGAAACTTTATAGATTCTACGGCTCCAGTGACAGACAAAATTGTAAAACCAGAGGCATGATTTAAATATTATCATGGATATGATCATGTACAACCAGCTGGAGACGACGATCCAGACTATGATGAATATACATATTGGGATGAAATCAATATTGCTGACTTAAATACAGTTTCTTTAGGCCACTGATTAACATATAAATGTTTATCTAGTTCAAATCTCATGCTACGTTCTGAAGATACATCTAATGTGTCAGAAATTGCATTAATGGGTAATCCTAGAAGTTTTTATCCTTTGGTAGGGGCATCTACTTCAACAGGTATGAAATTAGAAGAATCACATCTTTTAAATACAGGCTATAATGCAACAGTTGGAAGAAAACGTAATAATTTAAGACAGGATGTACCATTTGAAAAGAACGAATTTTCAAATAGAATAATGTTTAGTAATATTAGTGTTACAGATTCTTTTACAAACGGCTATAGAACATTTCAAGGTGCATCTTATCAAGATTATACAAAACAATATGGATCTATAACAAAGTTAGTTCCTTGAGGAAATAATTTGTTCTGTGTATTTGAACATGGTATTGCAATTGCTCCTGTAAATGAAAAAGCATTAATGCAAACAACAACAGAACAAACGATTCATATTTATGGACATGGTGTTCTCCCAGAACAACTCACAATAGTATCGCAAGATTTCGGTACATTATGGCCAGAATCTGTTATTCGCACTCCTATTGGTATATATGGTGTTGATACTACCGCGAAGAAAATTTGGAAATTTACTGATGAAAATGGACTTGAAACCATTTCAGATTTAAAATTACAGCGGTTCTTAAATGACAATATTAATCTTGATTTAAATAGACAAACTATAATTGGTACAACTAATGTTAAAACTCATTATAATAATTATAAAGGTGATGTAATGTTCACCTTCTATAATGATGGATTGGAATGAAATCTTTGTTATAATGAACGTCAAGCATTATGAGTAACAAGATATAGTTGAATTCCAATATTTTCTGGAAACATTAATAATACATTTTATTCTATTGGTCCAAATATAGCATATACAGAACGTCCTTCAGTGCTTCAAATGTGAAAACATGGAAGAACAGGAATAGATTCTCAATTTAAACCAACATTGTGATACGGACAACAATATCCTTTTGAGTTTGAATTTGTAGTAAATGATCCGGCAGGAGTACATAAAATATTTGAAGATTTAATAATAATTTCAAATAATGTACAACCCACAGAAATAGATTTTGAATTTGTTGGAGACGATTATTTATTTAATCGAGCTAGAATTTATCACGATAGAAAAAATATTTACGGAAAGGTTCCAGCTCATGATGAAACTCCATATACAAAAGACGTCGATATATATTCAAAAGATCAATATTCTGTTGAAGATTTTAAACCAATGTTTTATAATGCTATTATAAATTATGATAAAGTTCTTGATGAATACACATTAGTTGTAAAACAAGTGTGTAAGAATGTTGAAACATACGGAAGACGTCTTGGAAATATTCAATATAAAGAAGATGGCTGATATACAAATATTGAACCACTTCGATACAATTCAAATTTAAAAAATCCTAATATTACGACATTTAGTGAACTTGATAAATTTGTATCTGCAAAACTTCGCGACAAATGGGTTAGAATTAGGATTAAATATAAAGGAGATAGATTGGCCATAGTTAATGGCGTTACAACATTTGAAAATATAAGTTATAGTTAATTATGGAAGATCTAGACTTAAGTTTCCTTGATGCAAATCAAGATGCAATAAATAAACGACTAACCAATAAATTACAAGGTGGTCTCGGGCCGTTTAGTGGTAAAGGTTTGGGGGCTATAGCAAGTGGAATTGGCAATGTTTCTAAAGCATTTACAGGAATGAATAAAACTGCATCTCAAACCTCTCTTGGTATAAGAGATAGTATTTCTGATGCAGCTATTAACTCAGGAGTCCCTATTGCAATGGCAATTGGTGCTGCTACTAAAATTGTAGATGCTATTGGTGATGCTACTGGATTTCATATTGATGATATAGATAAAGATGCGAGCAATAGAGCTGGAGTTTCTGGAGGAACAAGATTCTTAAATAATGCAATGAACGCTATTCCAGGTAACAGTTTATTTATGGCTGCTTTTTCTCCAGGCAAAACTATGGATGTTAAACAGCTTAATCAAGCTGGGGAATCTGTTATGGCAGGCTATTCTGGAACTCAAAATGATATAAATGCAGCAGGAAAACTCGCAGGAAAACGTACTTTATTTGGAATTGGCCGTGGTAAAATGAATCAATTTATCGGAGAAGCAAATGATGCGATTATTGATATTAACAAAATCGGACGTACAAATACTCTTCGCAAACAATCAGATTATGCAAGAGATCTTGCACAACAAAATCTTAATCGTTATGCTGGGACTAATTATCAAATGCATGCTGTCGGAAAGAACGGTATGAAAATTATGTCTAAACAAGAACTTCAAGCAATTCTCGCTACAAGAAAATTGCAAAAAGGTGGAGTTATTGGAACCGATACAAATCTTTTACCTGAAGGAGCTCTTCACGCAAGATTAAATCATTTACAAGATACAAATCCTGATTTAGAAGAAGCAACAAAGAAAGGAATTCCTGTATTAGATGAATCTGGTCAGCAGGTTGCAGAAATAGAAAAAGAAGAATTAATTCTCAGATTAGAACTTACAAAGAAAATCGAAGAACTTATGAAAGATGGTTCTGACGAAGCTATGATAGAAGCTGGAAAACTTCTTGTAAGTGAAATCCTTGAAAATACACAAGATAATACTGGACAGTTAACAGAGGAGGTTGAAAATGGAAATTAATCGTTTTGGAGAAGGTGGACAATTTGAATCAGATCTTGATATTGTTCCAGTAAAAATCGGAGAAAAAACATATAAACTCCTATATCTTTATACAGAAGAAGAAAAGGAAGAGGGATTAAAGAACGTAGATGATATGGAATCTGATGAAGGAGCTATATTTGATTATTCTGATGACCCTCAAGAGCATTTGAGTTTCTGAATGAAAGATACTTCTATTGCGCTTAGAATTCTTTTTATTAATAAAGATGGAGTTGTTATTTCAGCACATGACGGACAGCCTCTTTCTGAAGAGTTGATAACTGAAGAATCAGAACCTATTTACTGAGTTATAGAATTAAATCAGTCTGAACAAATATCACAAGGCACTTATACAAATTTAACATTACATAATGAACCGGATGTTGAACCAGAAGAAGATGATGATTTTAATGAAGAAGAACATCCAGAAATAAAAGTTAACAAACTTTATATTTATGGTTCTGATGGAGAAGTGCAGGGCGAAATAGAATCAGGTTGTCGTATTTTCAGTCGTAAGAGTACAGAAGTTATATTGAGAAAAGCAAAGAAAGCCGCTGTTTCTCAATTAGATAAAGATTACAAAGCATTAGGCCGATACGTGTTTAATGAGATAAAAGCACAAGATAATCGTGAACCTGAGTATGTTTCTTAGTTCATAATATATAAAACAAAAAGCCCCCTGGTTTAACACCAGAGGGCATATAATAGAACTGATATGGGTCAATTTTGGTTAATATAGTACCAGTTGGTCATTCATACTCTTTTTCCAATCGTTCATAATGCAAAGATAAGAATAAAAATTTAATATTCCAAGAAAAAATAAATTTGTTTATTTGGGATATTTTTATTATATTTGCCGTGAATTATATGATAATAAGATAGAGATTCACATATTAACAATTAAAAAACATAACGTATATGAAGCTTCGTAAATTACAAGACGGTGGAGCTGTAGCAGCTCCTGGCGCAGCAGCTCCTGCAGGTGGAGCACAAGTTGAAGGCGGAATGCCAGCAGAAGGTGGACAAGATCCTCTTCTTCAGATTGCTGAACTTTTTATGCAGGGACTACAAGCACAAGATTGTTCAATGTTAGCACAAGGTGCACAGATGTTCCTTGAACTCGTCCAACAAGCTCAAGGTGCTGCTGAACAACAGCCGGTATTTGGCAAAGGTGGAAAGATTGCATCGCGTAAACCTGCTTCTATCCAACTAGTCGTAAAATAATTTAAGATTTAGAAAACTTGACTCGGGATTTGGGACACAAGTCCCGAGTTATTTATATTTATACATTTCATGAGTCAAGTTAAGAAATTACAAAGCGGTGGGTCGTTTACAATTGATGGAATAAAGTATGACGCTACTCCAGAATTCATCAATGCATTAACTACTCACTTAAAAGATACTGCTGGGACCGATGCACAAACACTTGCTGGATTGAGTAATGCTTTACAGAATGGACAAAATCTAAGATATGATAGCGCATCAAATACAATTTCCGGAATGGATGGTATTTGAAGCGGAATTACTCAAAGACAAAATGAACGTCGTAAAACCGGTGCCAGTACATGAAGAAAATTTTGGGATGCACAGTTAGATACAGACGCACATCGATTTAGAAACGCACTTTCTGCTATAGGCTCTTTTCATTATCAAGTTCCAAAAGAAGTTGAAGAAACTCCAGATTTAACAAATATTTATGGCGATCAAACGTTTTATGAATACAATACGGATGAAAAAGGAAATAAAACGTGGCTTGATAACTCTTCAAAAAATATCGGAATTGAAAAAAGACTTGCAGATTGGACTGATTATTTATCTGATTTTGAAGCTGGAAAGAAGAAATATAAATTAGGTGATTGGTATTCACCAGAACGAGTTGATGCACTTAGAAGTTTATATGCACAATATAATCCAGAAACTTGAAATTCTGCAATTACCGCTATTGGGGAAAGAGCTAAATCCAATTCATTAACCCCAAATGATAAAGCTTTTTTAGAGAATTTTAATATTGTTGAACCAGGAGTTGTAACAGAAACGGTTGGAAATGGAATAAATCCACAAGATAAACAAAAATGAATTGCAGGAGGCCACGAAGGACTTATTCCTTTACTTGGACAACGTGCGATTGTGAATGACGATGGTTCGATTTCTTTAAGAGACGGTGAATCTTGAGGATGAAATCTTGGAGATTTAGAAGGAAAGAATATTTGATTTAATGATGATTTCTTTAATAGTCGTTATGGAGCAGATGGTACTTTCGATCCTTATAGAAACTATACACTTTATAACAATCGTTTATATGCGTTAGATAATCCAACATTGGCAAGAATATTAAATGCAGATGGAGGGTTTAACGCTATGATGAAATCTGGTAATTGAACTGGAGCAGATAACCAAATTGTAACGCGTTTCACAGATCTGGCACGTGAAAATCCAGCTTATTTAAACGCAGATGAGTATTCTACATTTCTTTCTGCAAATCCAAACTATCGTTTTTCAGATTTGACAGGTCTCGCTACCACTAATGGAATGACTGAAGATCAACAATTAATCCAATATGTGGATTTAGGAGACAATTCATTGGAAGGTCCGTATCGTAGATATAATTATAAATACGCCCTTTTAAATGATCGTGGTGGTTTGGAACGAGAGTTAACTCCAGAAGAAGTCATTCAATTAGAAAACGGACACGCAAGAGAAACTGGATTAAATACGTACAAACGTACTGTTGGAAATAATGGAGCGTACAACAATCGTTATTACGAAGACATCTTTGATAAAAATGGGCAAGCAACTGGATTCAGATTTTATAGAAGCATAAAAAATCCAAACGAAGATGTGATCCTTCACATGCCAAGTATCAATGCTAGTGGTGTTACAGAGAATCAAGATATTGTAATTCCAAAAGAAATCGCACAAGTTTTATCAACAAATACAAGCTGACTTAAGAATGTTATTGGTAACGCTCAAAATAAAAAGAATTTCATTAACATTATTTCTTCTTTGATTAAGAGTAGGATTGCTCAAAGAGACAATACGGGACTTCCTTTTGACATTCGTTTAAATGAACGAAATCAACTTAAGAAAATGGGTTTTTCAGAATCGGAGGTTGAACAATTAAAACAAGCTTTACAGAATTATCGTAAAGGTTCACGTTCTCAACGTAGAGAGGATATGCTTGTTAATTCTCCACAGTTTGAAAAAAATGGAGGAGTGTTAAAAGATCAAAAAGGTGGTATCGCAGGTGGTACTAAAGCAGCAACAGCTGTTACTGAAAAACGTATAGATACCACAAATACAAATCCTGATAATTCAGCTGGAATTGTCGCGGATTCTAAAAATTGAACAGATGCAGATACTGCAGATATCGCCGCATTAGTTGCTGATGTTGGATCCCTTGGTGCCGCATTTGTTCCTGGTGCAAATGTAGCCTCTGCCGTTACTGGTGCCGCTGGTTCTACTGCAAGATTATATGCCGATTTAAATCGTGGAACAAAAGGTGCTGGTTGGAATTATCTTGTAAATCTTGGAATGGATGCAGCAACACTTCTTCCTATTGCAGGAGGTGCAGCAAATACTGCTAAAGTTATAAGAGCTATTAAAAGATCATTACCTACTATTATTAAGGCTGCGTCTGTTTACGGTTTAGGTACTGGGGTTGTTGATGCAGCAAAGAAAATTATATCTGGACAAAAATTTACTGTTCGGGATATAGATATGTTAGTAAATGCTTTAACCGCAGGTATAGGTCTTGGTAAATCTGGAGGTTTTGGTAAAGCAACTAAAACTTCAAAAACAAAAGCTTATTCGGAGAATTTTAAGTTAGGCGATACTGAAGTTAAACTAGGAGATTCTGAAATTAAATCTATTTTAAAAGCTTCAGATCAACCAAAAGCTCTTCGCGAAGCTATAAAAAAGCAGGCACCTAAAGCTTCTGATAAAGATATTGCAGATGCGGCAGAAGGACTTCTTAAAACAAAAGCAACATTGTGACAGAAGATAAGAGGTAACGATGGAGATATTGTTCTTAATGTAAAAAAGAAACCAATAAAAACAGGAATAAAAGTTAAGCCAACTGGAAACAAATTACATGATTGGTGATATGGTGTTGGAATAAACCAACGTGCATACAATTTGGGATTACAAGGTAGGCCGCAAAGAGAGTTTATTATTGAAACCGGAACAGGAGGTCTTAAGAAAGTTCCATCTTTTAATGAAAAATATGTTGCAGGACCAATGGATAGTGGATCTATTATTACAAAAGGTGTAGATCAATTAAAATTAAGCCCTTATTTTACGAAGAATCGAGCCTTATATGAATTGGCAGGAAAGCAACATTTCTATGTTCCAAAAATAATTCCTAATACTATGGCAAATAGACAACAAAATATAGATGTTCAGCCATCAGGTGTTGTAATGCAACCTTTATTTAAAGAAGGTGGTAAGATTGTTAAAGCAGAATTAGGAACTGCTGTAACAACAAATAGAGAATCGTTATCTATTCCTGCATTAGATAGTTCTAAATTACTAAGTAAAGCTCCTACTATTGTAACATCTACTGCACCAGATAAACTTAAAGTTGAAATTGATAACAGACTTGCAAAAGCTGCGGCTGAAAATAGAAGTAAGTATGGTGCCGATTGGGGTCAATTCTCGTTTGAGAAATGGAATCCGGATTTAACAGTTCCTCTTAATTGAGCTCGTTCACTTTATGCTATGAAGCAAAGTGATGATCAATTAAAGAACTTCTTAAATCGTCCACATTATCAACATCAAGACCTTCTATTAAATGCTCCACGTTATATTAACACTGGAACAGGAAATGCTTATAGAAATCAAGCTAATCAATTAAGATTATTTAAGCCTACAACATCGAATGCATTGCAGAATGATTTAATGGCAAGAGATCGTCAACGCGAAGCTTTACAAGCAGAACTTCAGGGTAATCTTGCAGATTCTCAAGAGTACGGTCAATATAAAAATAATCTTGATGCGTTTACCAACGATTTACGTATGAAACAATATAATATTGCTGATACAAATTCACAACTTCGTTGGCAACATGCTATTGAAGATGTTCAAGCTAAGAATGCTAATATTGCTGAAAAATCTAAGTTCTTTGATCAAGCCGCATACGCTACGCAAGATTGGTATAACCGTAATTATCAATTAAGAAATCAATTAAATGCTGGTAAGGCATATAATAAAGGATTAGCTGAAATAGATGATTGGTATCGTACCGAAATGAGTAAATTTAATACATTGTATAAAGATGACCCAAATAGTGATAATGCACAAAGAGCACTTGCGTTAATTAAATCGCAACTTAATTTAAAACAACAAGCTTTAGGCTATTCTGGTATTGATGCTCAATTAGCTCCAATATTTAAACGTGGGATCTTAAAGAAAGGCGGTAAAGTAAGCACTGGTACTAAATCTGCTATGACCTATTCAAGAGATCCATATCCAGAGTTATTATTAGAAAATGCGAAAGATTCAACAGAAATCGTTAAACAATTAAACGATGCTGTTATTAAATTGTTATTACAAACAAAACCAATAAATGTACATTAAAAGGAAGTATCAAGTAGGGGGTGTCGTGTACACCCCTTATCTTGCTGCTCAAGCTGGTTCTCCACAAGAGAGTGCTTCTTCTGGTGGGACATCTTCGAGTAGCTCGCCAGAGAAGATTTCTGGTACAGTAAAGAAAGAAATAATTGATTTACTTAAAGAGAACGGAATGCCAAGTGATGTAAGCGTTTTATTACAAAATGCAGATGCGTTTTTAGGTAAATCTAGAAATTTGAGTAATTATACTATTTTTGGAGGAGATAATGAAGATTATACATTATCTGATTTAATAAAAATTCAACAGCTTGTTAATGACGTTAAATACAATAATGAACTTCGTAAAAGTGCAGTAACGCAAGTTACAAAAGAAGCTGCGGGATCAGAAGTTGCAGTTAATAGTAGAGGTTATCTTTATGTTATTAGTGAAGATGGAAATATTAAGAATATAACTCCTGGAGAGTATTCTGAAAATAGAGATAAATATCAACCTCTTACTAATGATGAGTTACTTTATTATCGTGAACAAAATCCAGGACTTGCTTTTAATACAGGTATCTTAAACGATTTACAAAATACAATCGGAATGGAAAGTATTACCAAATATCTTAGAGATACAATTAAAGCATTTGGTACAGATGAATATGGTGGTTATACAACTAAAGATGATTCTGTAAATAAAGGATTAGAGTTATTAACAAAATCTGGTCCAGATGGATTTTATAAGTTCCAAACTAAAGATCAATTGCGCGATGTAGAAAGAGCATTAAATTATCTTTATAACGGAATGTCTGATAATGCTAAGAATCTTCTTAGAGCAAAAACTGCGGCAGAAGGTGCTAATCCAAACGACAAACATTCTATTGCAAATTTACTCCTTCAAGCTTTATATGAACATACGAGTATTGATAGAGAGGTTACTTTTGATAAACAAGCAACCGACTTTGTAATATCAAGAAGTGGAACTGGTGCTGCTGGCGATGATCTTAAGAATCTTAAAGAATACAATTATGTTGAAAAATTAGCAGCGGGCCAAAATTCAGGACTTCCTGAAGCCCTTAAAATTACATATGATGGGGCAACAGTTGATATGAACATTCTTGCATGAAACGTAGGCAATATTGTTAAAAATAAAGAAGAAGATAGTATTGATTCCGGAATGTTAGATGCAATTCGTAATGACGCATATGGTCTAGAACAAGCTGCAAATCAAGGAACTGTTCAATTTGGAGATCAAGAGTTTGATAAAAATGCACAAAGTACAATTATGTACGATGGATCTCCTGTATATCGCACTAAAATGCCGGCTACAAGGAATAATAAAGGTGAAACGGTTGTTGACTGAAGAGCTGTTCAGCTTGTCAATGAAATGAATGAACGTTTAAAAGATACGGATTATACTCCAGAAATGTTACAACGATTACTTCAAGAAACAGACCCTAGATTATATGTTGATAAAAACGGTAATATAGCTTGAGCAGAAGATGCATGGTTTTTAACATTTGAAGGTATTGTAGCAAATAATTATGAAAATCATTTAAACATAAACTCTCCTTATATTCAAAAAGTCGGTCGCGAAGAAGAACGGCAACTTCAAGAAAAATATGAAGTTGCAAACAAATATGGGTATGTAAACCCTGTAAATGGAACTAAAGAGCGTGTTGGAAGAAACAGAAGACAAGGTCGTTTTATCATAGATTGAATGAATCACGATCTTTACAGAAGTAAGGTATTT
>Ga0265298_10000931_pt1 | contig 43513 bp, 39 predicted proteins | sample AusTroGonzalo_MG_3_FD_193486 | JGI IMG/M metagenome (GOLD analysis project Ga0265298, IMG submission 193486) | Bovine rumen microbial communities from tropical cattle in Woodstock, Queensland, Australia - Gonzalo_01 | ecosystem: Host-associated > Mammals > Digestive system > Stomach > Rumen ... | reverse complement strand
GCCGATGGTACTGCAATGCAATGCGGGAGAGTAGGAGGCCGCCATCTTTACTGTGAGAGCCCTGATTCAGAAATGAGTCAGGGCTTTTTTGTTGTTGGTAGGTTCGGCGGGCTTTAAATCTAGTAAATCTTGTAAACCTAGTATAACTAGTAAAACTAGTGTAACTAGCATGTCTAGTGTAACTAGTATAACTAGTGAACCTAGCAGGTCTATTGGCTCTATTGGTCTTTTGATCTAGTGAACCTAGTAAAAGCTAGTATAACTAGTAAAAACTAGTATAACTAGTAAAACCTAGTGCGTCTAGTGAACCTAGTAGACTTGATAAAATGATATAAAAAAAGGATAGGCGATTAACCTATCCTTTTTTGAGCCTCTTGTCGGATTCGAACCAACGACCCCGAGATTACAAATCACGTGCTCTGGCCAACTGAGCTAAAGAGGCGGGTGGGTAAGCGATCTATATCGCGCCGCTACAACCAAGTACCCTTGCTACGTTCCCGTCCTGGGGGATTCCAAGGGAGCTGGCCGTACAGGACTTACCCGTATTGGCTTTTTGCGGGTGCAAAGGTACGCAATAAATTTTAGAAATACGAATTAACACTTGAGATTTTTCAGATTTTAACTATTTTTTGAGTGGTCTCCCGTGTTATGTGCGAGAAAATGCGTATATTTGCAACGTTTTTAGTATTATAATTCAAAATAGTTAATTAATTGACTCCAAACGACTACATACAGTTAAAGGCTTTTGCCCGTGTGGATGGGCTATGGTTGGCTCTTTTATGGATAGCTAGCTTTTCATTTTATATTCTTGGCCTTGCAACGCCAGGCTATAGCCTTTTAGCATTGCTCTTAGCTTTTAGTACACCACTATTGGTGTGGAAACGCCTGAAGAACTTCCGTGACTTTGGTCTGGATGGGCATATCTCTTTTCTTCGTGGCTGGGCTTACATCATCTTATTGTTCTTTTATGGCTCTCTGCTTTTTGCGATAGCCCAGTTCTGCTATTTCTATTATCTGGATCAGGGATACCTGTTGAGTATGTATACGCAGATGATATCTCTTCCGGAGAATGCAGCAGTTATAAAAGAGGCGGGTTTGCAACAAATGTTGGATGAAGCCCTGAATACGTTAGGTGCCATGCGACCCATAGACTTGTCATTGAACATGCTAACTACTAATATGATGTTGGGTGTCATTGTGGGCATGCCTATTGCTGGTTTGCTACAGCGTAAGGTGAATGTTGAAAGCTAAAAGTTCCGGATTGCATTTAAAATAGAAAATCATGGATATATCAGTTGTAATACCTCTTTATAATGAGGAGGAATCAATAGGTGAGCTTTATAGTTGGATAGAGCGCGTGATGCAGGAAAATCATTTCTCGTATGAGGTGATTTTCATCAGCGATGGCTCTACAGATGGTTCCTGGGAGATTATCAAACAGCTCCAGGCTCGCTCACCTCAGGTGAAAGGCATTAAGTTCCGTCGTAACTATGGTAAGAGTCCTGCGCTTTATTGCGGTTTCGCAGAGGCACAGGGTGACGTGGTGATTACGATGGATGCTGACTTGCAGGACTCTCCTGATGAGATACCTGCTCTCTATCGTATGATAAAGGAGGAGAAGTATGATCTGGTGAGTGGCTATAAGCAAAAACGCTATGATCCTATTTCAAAGACCTTACCTACGAAGCTGTTTAATGCAACAGCCCGTAAGGTGAGTGGTATCAGCAATCTGCATGACTTCAATTGTGGACTGAAGGCCTATCGCCGAGATGTGGTGAAGAATATAGAGGTGTATGGAGAGATGCATCGCTATATTCCTTATTTGGCAAAGCAAGCTGGCTTCAATAAGATTGGTGAGAAGGTGGTACATCATCAGGCACGTAAGTATGGTACATCAAAGTTCATGGGATGGAATCGTTTCGTGAATGGTTATTTGGATCTTCTTACGCTATGGTTCCTTTCTACTTTTGGCAAGAAACCCATGCATGTGTTTGGTTTCCTGGGAACTCTGATGTTCCTTGTCGGATTTGTTTCTGCCTTTATCATTGGCGCTAATAAGCTCTATTGTCTGGCTGCCGGCATTCCAGAACGTTTGGTCACCGATTCTCCTTTCTTCTATATCTCATTGACTATGATGATGATGGGTACCCAGTTCTTCTTGACTGGCTTCCTAGGTGATTTGGTGAGTCGTTCATCCAATAATCGTAATGACTATCAGATAGAGACAAAGATATGATACGACTGAAACTTGTGGCTTTGTGGATGTTGATGGTGGCAGGTTTTACAGCATGTTCAAGCATCGACTGTCCTATTCAGACCACTGTTGAGGTGAACTATGTAATGCCCGACACGTTGAAGGATACGTTGTACGTTCTTTCAAAGAGAGCAGATGGTACGGATACGCTTCTGCTGAATAGGGGTATTGACTTGACGAAGTTTGCATTGCCAGTGAGTTATGCTCATCCGGAAGATACGCTTATTTTGATGATTAAAGACAAGCAGAAAACGACAACGATTGACACGGTATGGATGAAGAAAGACGATATTCCTCATTTCGAGTCGGTCGATTGTGCTGCTCATTTCTTCCATCGTATTACGCAGGTACATGCAACGCATGTAGCCGTTGATACGATATTTATTCTTAACCCTTCTGTGACATATGATACATCAGCAAAACATATTGAGATTCATTTCAAGGGGCGTAATTAGTCTGCTGATGCTCTTTGCTCAACAGACGGTGTCTGCTCAGGGCTTCTTGAAATTGGAACGGGATACAGTACCTTTCTTTCAGGGTTTTGCCGTATCGGCGGATTTGGTCGGCGTTGCGCAGATGATGTTGAGTGACTACGGACAGTATGAGGGCGCTTTCCGTCTGAATCTTCACAATCAATACTTTCCTGTTGTAGAGGTCGGTTATGGCAAGGCTAATCATGAAGAGGACGATGTGACAGGTATCTCTTATCGCACAGAGGCACCATTTTTTCGTTTTGGTGTAGATGTGAATATCATGAAAAAGAAACATACGGGAAACCGTATTTTCGCTGGCGTGCGCTATGCATATACTAATTATAAGGTGAACATTTCCCAGCGTGCATTTGTCGACCCTGCGTGGCAGTGGGAAACATCTTTCGACGTGAAGGATATGCGCCTCTATCAGCACTGGGCTGAAGCTCTCTTTGGTATCGATGCTAAGATTGCGGGACCGCTGCATTTGGGTTGGAGCGTTCGTTATCGCATGCGTTTAGCTCACAATGACAATCAGATTGGTCAGGCGTGGTATGTGCCAGGCTTTGGTTTGCAGGACAGCGGTAATCTTGGTGGTACGTTCAATGTAATCATTGATATTTAGACATGAAGCAGACGTATGTTTTATTCGTAGCGCTTTTCGCTGCTTTTCTGACTGCTTGTCAGTCGCATGACTATCAGAAGAACAATGGACTTGTCTTTGGTACTGTCTATCATGTTACCTATGCCTTTCATGAAGATCTGCAGCCGGAGATTGAAAAGGCTTTGATGGCTGTTGATCAAGAATTCTCGATGTTTAACGAAGAGTCTACGGTATCTCATTTGAACCGTGGTGAGGACTATCCCCAAAGTGAGATGTTCAAGGAACTCTATCATCTGGCTCAGGATGTAAACAAAGACACGGAGGGGGCATTTGATATTACGGTGGCTCCATTGGTTAATGCATGGGGCTTTGGCTTTAAACATGAACAGCTGCCTACCGAGGCACAGGTCGATAGCCTATTACAGATAAGAGACCAGTTAGACTTCAGTGCTATTGCCAAGGGATTTGGTTGTGACCAGGTGGCACGTATGCTTGATGCCAAGGGCGTTACTGACTATATGGTTGAGATTGGCGGCGAAGTAGTGGTTAAGGGGCAGAGTCCTAATGCTACACCTTGGCGCATTGGCGTGATGAAACCAGTAGATGACTCTCTGCATATCGATGGTGAGTTGCAGGAGGTATTGAGCATTACGGATAAGGCTATGGCCACGAGTGGCAACTATCGTAACTTCTATTATAAGGATGGAAAGAAGTATGCTCACACTATTGATCCACGTACGGGCTATCCTGTTCAGTTGACTCTGCTATCGGCCACTGTTCTTGCCGATAACTGTGCCACAGCCGATGCTTATGCCACTTCGTTTATGGTGCTTGGCGTAGAGAAGGCCAAGGAAATCTTAGCTCGTCATCCTGAGCTTGCTGCTTATCTCATATATAATGGTGATGATGGTGAGCCAGTTGTGTGGTACACTGACAATGTTAAGGATTTGATTGCAAAGTAGTCATATGCATATCTACGATCAGCTGCAACAGTTTCCTCTGTTCCAAGGTATGAGCCGTGCGGAACTGCTACAGATGGCTGGTAATACGAAGTTCGAATTCCAAAAACATCCGCCTCATAAGACAATCCTTCGTGAAGGAGATAGTTGTAGTCAGCTACTCTTTTTGGTTAGTGGTAGGCTAGAATTTATTCGTCAGGGTGACGATTATTCCTATTCTGTAAGTGAACAGGTGCATGCACCTTGGTTGGTACAACCAGATGTGCTGTTTGGTGCACATCCACATTATGACTATACAGTCAACACTTTGACAGAAGCGCATTTCATTATTCTCTCGAAAGATGAGGTGTTGCGACTGCTTGACGACTTCCTGATATTCCGACTGAACATGCTGAACCTTTTGTCTACACAGTCGCAACGACGCGCCCATTTGCCTTGGCGTCGGGCACCTAAGAACCTCCGTGAACGAATTGTCCGTTTCCTATTAGACCATTGTACCTATCCTGCTGGACAGAAAACATTTCATATACTCATGAGAAACTTGGCACAGGAGGTTGGCGATAGCCGTCTGGATGTGTCGCGAGAGTTAAATGCCATGCAGGAAGAAGGGCTTGTTCGCTTGTTTCGTGGACGTATAGAAATCCCGTCATTGGAACATCTGTTCATGTAAGCATAATAAAACAGCCGCTTTACCAGGGTAAAACGGCTGTTCTTATTATTGGATTGTGATACTTCTTATTGCATATCGTATACTACCTGCATCAGCTTCTTGCCAATGGCATCAGCTTCTTCCATGGTCTGTGCTTCGCTATATACACGGATGATTGGTTCCGTGTTTGACTTGCGCAGGTGTACCCACATGGTCGGGAAGTCGATTTTTACACCATCGATATCGTTGACTGAGGCTTCGGGATCGCCTGCAAACATCTCCTTTACCTTCACAAGGATGGCATCCACGTCGGTTTCGGGTGTCAGGTCTATGCGGTTCTTGGCAATCTGATAGTCGGGGAATGTCTTTCGCAGTTCGCTGGCAGTCATGCCTTTTTGCGCCAGACTGCTTAGGAACAGACCGATGCCAACCAATGCGTCACGACCGTAGTGGCTTTCGGGATAGATAACGCCGCCATTGCCTTCTCCGCCAATCACTGCGCCAACTTCTTTCATCTTGGTGGTTACGTTGACTTCACCTACAGCAGCTGCAGTGTATTTTCCGCCATGTTTCTCAGTCACATCGCGCAGAGCACGGGTAGAAGAGAGGTTAGAAACGGTATTACCTTTGTCGTGTGCAAGCACGTAATCAGCCACACTAACCAGTGTGTATTCCTCGCCAAACATTTTTCCGTCTTCGCAGATGAATGCCAAGCGGTCTACATCAGGGTCAACCACAATACCCAGATCGAAACCGCCCTGACGCATCTTGTCCATGATGCCTTGCAGGTTCTTTTCTAGTGGTTCGGGGTTATGGGCAAATTGTCCAGTACATTCACCATTGAGTATCTCGAAGTCCACGCCTAATGCCTTGAAAAGTTCGGGCAGAATGATGCCGCCAACGGAATTGATGGTATCGGCACATACACGGAACTTACGCTGTTTGATGGCTTCTACGTCTACCAGTCTTAAATCGAGTACAGACTGGATATGCTGCTGGTTCATGGTGTCATCGGTAATGACGCGTCCCAGTTTCTCTACGGGTGCATAGTTGAAGTCCTCTGCTTCTGCAATGCGCAGAACCTCTGCACCATCTGCAGCGGTGAGGAATTCGCCCTCGCTATTCAGCAACTTCAAGGCATTCCACTGTGTGGGGTTGTGACTGGCTGTAATGATGATACCACCATCGGCCTTGTGCCAACGCACTGCTAACTCTGTAGTAGGTGTAGTAGCCAGGCCAATGTCAATGACTTCATAGCCCATGCCAACCAATGTTCCACAAACTACGTCGCGAACCATGGGGCCGGAAATACGGCCATCGCGACCAACCACGATGCGCTTGCCACCGATGAAGGTTGCGTAGGCTGTGGTAAACTTGACGATATCCAAAGGATTGAGCGTGTCGCCCGTATGTCCGCCGATAGTTCCGCGGATACCAGAAATAGATTTAATAAGTGTCATATATCTATTGAACGTACAAAACTAATTTCGTAATAGTAAGGATAGACATAGCTGCTTGCTATAGTGTGACCTTGTGTATGAGGTACGATGAGTCGCACCTTGGCAATGTGGTCGTCTTCAGAACGTGGACGTCCTACGTTGACGTATTTCAGAGGAACGAGCCAACCAGTGGGTACCGACTCTGATCCATAGGCCGACAACATCACGCCATCTGTCAGTGAGGCTGTGAAAGTATTACCTTGACGACGCACGTTCATTACGTCAACGTCATAGGGGGCCGTGTCGTTGTATATCGCAGTAGAGTCGAGTAGGCACAACTCCAGAAAGCGTACCAGCAAGTCGCTGTTCTCGCCATCGCGAAGAGGCGTGCCGCAACCCTTATGTACAATCTGCATGTAGACACCCGTGTTGTTCATATACACGAATTCATTCTTGGCTGTGTCTGTTACGTCTCCTTGCTTATGGAAGGCATCCTCGCTGATGACGGTGATGGCTGAGTCTGCCAAGAACTGACTGATGGCAGAGCGTTCTTTCTTCTTTTTGTCACCGTAAGTCTCATAGTCGTTGCACGCCACAAACGTGGTGGCCAGACAGAGGAGCGACAGTAGTGCTATGATTGTTTGTCTCATTGTTTTGTCTTGCTTTTATTCGGATGCAAAGTTACGAAATAAAAGTGAAGTGAAAAGAGTGTAGAGTGAGGAAATTTCTATCGCTTGTGTTTATTTAACGGTTATTTTCTTCATATTAACTGCTTTTCAAAAGCCAGTATAGCAGTCTTCGTTATGTTGATGGCTTCGTCCATCGAGCAGAAGAGTCGTCCACCAGACGCATTCAGGTGTCCACCACCATTGAAGAACTTGGCTGCCATCTCGTTGCAAGGGAACTGATCCACACTGCGCAGGCTTACCCAGATGGTGTTGTCTTTTTCCGTGTCTTCTCGCAGGGATATACTCAGTTTGTGCCCTTTAATCTGTAGAGGCATGTTTACAAGTCCTTCAGCATCGCCCTTCACGAAATTGAACTTTTTCAGCATGTCGCGTGTCAAGGTGAAGAAACTTGCATGGCGTGCGGAGTCTACAACCAAACTCTCATACATCACATAGCCCATCAGTCTTATGCGATTCTCAGAGAAATTGTGGTAAACGTTGCGGTAAATCTTATCCTTGTTGATGTGCTTGGTCAACAGCTCGCCAATGATATAGAAAATGTCTGGGTCATTGGAATTATAGGTAAAACCACCCGTGTCTGTCATCATGCCGCAATATACGGGAATGGCGAAGTTCCTCTCCAACTGTTCAAATCCTCCCATTTGCCAAACCAGACGGAACACCAGTTCACTGGTTGACGACGCCTTGGGATGGGATATCGTCAGTACCGTATCTACATCGGGATTGGGATGATGGTCTATCAGCACTTTCTTTGCTGGCGATGTGCATAGCGCTTGTTGCATTTGGTCTACGCGCGATGCAGTATTAAAGTCCAGACAAAATATAAGGTCGCAGTTCTTCAGGGTCCAGTCACATCCTTGTTGGAACTTGTCGTAACGCACAATCTTCTGCGTATTAGGTAACCACTGTAGGTAGTCAGGATACTGGTCGGGGATAATAATCTGTGCCTCTTTTCCGAAAACCACACGCAGATATTCTGCCCATCCTAAGCAAGAGCCAAGAGCATCACCGTCGGGGTTTTGGTGACATGTCAGAACAATGTTTTCGCTTCCTCTAATAAGGCTTGCCATCAGTTGGCATTCCTCCTGTGTAAGAATATCGTTTAGCATATTGGATGCAAAGGTACGAATAAGCATGGAAAGAACCAAATTTTTTATACGAGTTCTTCCCTTCAGAAAGTAAAGTGTAGGTTTCCCGTCACTAAAGTGCCACTTTGCTGGTAGTAAAGCAGTACTTTTCTTACGGTAAAGTGGCACTTTGGTTACGGCAAACTAGCGCTTTGGTTACGGAAGACTTTCACTCTCGTTTTTGCGTGCCACGCTTGTTACGGCAAGGCATATGGTGTGAAGAAGTTCGTTGCGCATATGCTGAACGCCTTTGATGCTTCAATCTCGTGCTCTAGGGCTTGAAGCACCTGAGTATATACATCCTCTGGAAGTTTGTTTCTGATGGATTTCCAGAGCTCTTTGTTTTCCCTTGCACGACGTTCGCCTTGTTGTAGTCCGTCCATAAAGGCTTCGCGTAGTGTCCTTCCATCTTTCATAACAAAAGACCAGGGTAGCCTGTGAAAGCAGAGCAGGTAAGCGTCAGGACAGGTTTGCGGATTAGAGTATAGCTGCTGTTTCTTGGTGGGGAACTGACTGATATAGTCAGAGCCGGTGGCCGTTCTGTCGTAGCCAATGCCCCACGTGCTACACTGCCATTCCGTGCCCACGCGTTCTTCGAAACCGGCACTAAGGTGATCCTCGCGTTTCAGAGTGAATCCTAATCCATAAGGACTGTGACTCTGGGTGTAGTCCCACCATGTCGGTTCCATGATACGTCGGATGACTCGCTCTGTTTCGCTGTCAACACAGAATGTTTGAGATATCCATTCATGGTAAAGTTCGTCATCGGTGATATCAGGATTTATGGCTAAGCGTCCGAAGGCGTACCAGTTGAATTGAGCAAACAGATGACCAGTCCAGTTGATATCGCTGCCAACGTTAGCTACACCGGCTATGCCCGCCATCTTTTTGAGGTTCTTCTTGCCCAGGTCGTTTAGAAAGTTACGCCACATCGGAAGCAGGTTTACAAGATAGGTCGATTGACCTGTGTACTCTTGTGTGATCTGGAGTTCCGGCATCAGACGTGTCTTCTTCATGGCAAAGAAGAGGGGTTGTACGGGCTCGGAAGCCTGAAAGTCGAGGCCGCCGTTTTTCACTTGCAGTATCACGTTGTCCATGAACTGTCCATCTAGCTTCATGAACTCCTTATAGCAGCGCTTAATACGATCTTTGTCAACATCGGGATTGTAAACGAAGGTGCGCCACATCACCACTCCGTTATAAGGCTTGAGTGCCCGTGCCAGCATGTTGGCACCGTCAGCGTGCGAACGACCATAGGTCTGCGGACCAGGCATTCCCTCCGAGTCGGCCTTAACAAGGAAACCTCCGAAGTCAGGAATTAGCTGGTATATCTCTGACACCTTTTGTTTCCACCAGGCTTCTACCTCGGGCACCAATGGGTCGGCGGTATCTAGAGTGCCTACACCGCCCCATCTTTTCCATTCGTTTGGGGTCTTTGATGGCTTTAGACAAGCGGCAAAGTTGGCTGTCAGATATACTTTAATCCCATATTTGCGAAACACATCGGCCAATGCTTTCACCTTCTCAAGGTAGTCTCTACGTAAGATGCGTGGATCGGCATTCACATTGTTAAGTACAATGCCGTTTATGCCGATGCTGGCATTTAGACGCGCATATTCCCGTACTCTGTCGTTCACATGTGTTGGCAGCTCGTCCCATTTCCATAGACTTTGTCCTGCATAGCCGCGCTCTACGCTGCCATCCAGATTGTCCCAATGGTTCAGCAGGCGCAGTTCAAAACTGTTTTTTCCTTGTTTGATGCGTTGTTCTCCGCCCCACGCGTGAGCACCGGTAAGGGTGCTGCCGTCTTGGGCATGTACTGTCGTGCAGAGAAAAATGAAGAGGAGACATATAATGATTTTCATTGTTTAAATCAATTTAGTTTTGCTATGATGATGCAAAGGTACGAATTTTCTTATAATAATCCAAACGGAATACATTGCTTTACACCAGATTGCTGTATGCAAAAAAAAAGAGGCGACCTATCTTTGTGATATTTCGCCTCTTTTTATACTGTAAATGGTTATGTTTACTTGCCATCATAAGCCCAACGGAGATAGTTGGCTCCATGAACGAAACCTGCTCCGAAGGCAGTCATGATGATATTATCACCTTTCTTTAGTTTTGACTCATATTCCCAGAGTGCCAAGGGAATGGTAGCAGCTGAGGTGTTACCAAAGTGCTCAATGTTTACCATTACCTGATCCATGGGCAACTCTAAGCGTTTTGCTACAGCCTCAATGATACGCATGTTTGCCTGGTGAGGGATAACCCAATTGATGTTATCCTTGTTCAGTCCGTTGCGCTCAGCAATGAGGGCACAGTCGTCGCTCATATTGGTTACTGCATAGCGGAAAACCGTTCTACCCTCTTGATAGGTGTAGTGCATGCGGTGATCTACTGTGAAGTGACTAGCAGGACTTACAGAGCCGCCAGCCTTCATGTGGAGGAAAGGCAGTCCCATACCATCGGTACGAAGGTAAGAGTCTATCAATCCCACATTCTCTTCTTCTGTTCCTTCCAGCATGACAGCAGCTGCACCGTCACCAAAGAGTGGACAAGTGTTACGATCCTTATAATCGGTAGCTGATGACATCTTGTCGGCACCAATCAGGATGATACGCTTATAGCGTCCGCTCTGAATCATACTTGAAGCAACGTTGAGCGAATAGAGAAATCCGCAGCAGGCTGCAGAAAAGTCGAATGCCATAGCATTCTTCAGCCCTAACTTACCAATAACGATACTGGCAGTCGATGGAAAGTGATAGTCGGATGTAGAGGTTGCAACAATCAGTGCATCAATAGAATCGGGATCGGCGCCCGTTTTCTTCATGAGCTGCTTGGCAGCCTTGCGCGCCATATAAGAAGTGCCGAGACCCTCTTCTGTGAGGATTCGGCGCTCCTTGATTCCGACACGCGTCATAATCCATTCATCGTTGGTGTCGACCATGCGCGACAATTCCTCGTTGGTGAGGACATAGTCGGGCACGTAGCCTCCGACGCCGGTGATGATCGCGTTAATCTTTCCCATTCTTATTCAGCTACTTCTTCGTCCATCTTGATAGCAACCTTACCGCGATAGTATCCGCAAGAGGGGCATACTGTGTGGTATACATAGTAAGCGCCGCAGTTAGGGCATACTGCCAGTGTAGGAGCTACAGCCTTGTCGTGAGTACGACGCTTGGCGGTACGAGTGTTTGATTGTCTTCTTTTAGGATGTGCCATAATGAATTACTATTTTTAAATTTAACTTTTTTCTTTTAGTTTCAGTAGTGCACTCCACCGCGGGTCTATCTCTTGTGCGTCCGCATCACTGCTTCGGGCAGCCGAATGCTCTTCGAGCACTCGCATCATAGCATCGTTACAATCGCCAGGTTGATGAACGTGCTGGATGGGTACCGCCAGTATGATTGACTCGTAGATGAACCATGCAACGTTGAGTACAGCATTGTGCTCTTCGACTGTGATGATGTCATCCTCCTCGGTGTATGTGTCGCCCAGTTTGATTACCAAGCGCAAATCGGCCTCTATTGGCTGGTCCATCAGGTCCAGACATCGGTCGCAGGGTATGCGAATGGTGCCGGTGGTGTGTAATTGAAGCTCAAAAAAGCCGACGGCCTTGCGTATAGACCCCGACACATGCAACGAGCCTTCTTGCACCTGTGCACCTTCAAGCGCCTCGAAATATTGGTTGTTAAGGTCGTATTCCAAGGATGTTTCGTCCTTGGTAAGTGCCTTTAAATCAATTAGAAAACGCTCTAAACCACACATAATCACACTATTTCGGGCTGCAAAGTTACAAACTTTTTTTTAAATACGAATAATTTATTATGATTTTTTTCGCATTTCGATGCGGAAGGTAGTACCTCGACCTACCTCTGAATCTTTGACATAGATATGTCCGCAGTGGTATTGCTCGACAATGCGCTTGGCCAGCGAGAGACCTAATCCCCAGCCACGTTGTTTGGTGGTAAAGCCAGGACGGAACACATTCTTCACGTCTTTCTTCTTGATGCCTTTACCAGTGTCGGCTACTTCGATGGCTACAATATCATCTTCTTCCAATAGCCATAGGTCTATCTTGCCGCTACCGCCTTCCATAGCATCGACAGCGTTCTTACAGAGATTTTCTACCACCCATTCAAAAAGTGAGGCGTTCATCTTTACCATTACCTCGTGGTTGGGGTAATGTCCTTTGATGACAACTTTTTGCGAGGTGCGTTTGTCCATGTATGCTATCACACGATCCAGTAAGGCATTCATGGACTCGTCTACAGGCTCCGGAAGAGAACCAATCTTGGAGAAACGTTCGGCTATGCGTTCCAGTCGCTTTACATCGTTTTCCAACTCAGGAATAAGCTCGTCTTGTGGGTAGTTCTCTTTCAATACTTCCACCCATGCCATCAGACTAGATATGGGGGTGCCTAATTGATGGGCTGTTTCTTTTGACAATCCCACCCATACTTTGTTCTGCTCTGCACGTTTTGATGAGAGAAGGGCAAAGATAGCCACTACTACGAATATCATTACGATACCCAGTGCCCAGTAAGGATACTGTATGAGTCGCTTCAACATGATCGACTCGTCGTAGCATACCAACTGATAGGTGTCGAAGACTTCTATGCGTATGGTGTCGCCTGCTGCTTTCATGCGTTGGGCGTAGGCTTCCACATCCTCGTCTTCGTCAATGTTTCGGTAGTCCATTACCTGGTTGTCTGCGCTGAGAACAATAACAGGGATGGTGTTGTTACCTTCAATTACGGCAGTGGCCAAGGACAGGTCTGTGGTCTCGTCGGCCTGATTCACGAAGTTCATGGCTTGTGCCCACACATCCATTTTGCGATGTTCTTCTTTCTGAAGGTCACGCACCAAGAGATGTGAAACGAGCAAAGAGGTAACGGCAATAACGATAGCTGCCACCACCAGCCAGATCTTCACTTGTCTGATTCTGTCAGTCCACTGCATTGGAGGGAATGTTATTCAGCAGCAATCACTTCTATTTCAACCAGCGCATTCTTGGGTAGAGTCTTTACGGCAACTGCCGAACGAGCAGGGAAAGGCTCGTTGAAGAATTCGGCATAGACACCGTTCATATCGGCAAAGTCTCCCATGTCAGCCAAAAATACGGTGGTCTTTACAACATTCTTCATCGTCAGCCCAGCCTCTTCCAAGATAGCTTTGATGTTATTGAGTGACTGGCGCGTTTGTTCTTTGATGCCTCCTTCTGGGAAAGTGCCAGTAGCGGGATTCAGTGGTAACTGTCCTGATGTGAAAACGAAGTTACCCACTTTGATGGCCTGGCTGTAAGGACCGATGGCTCCAGGAGCCTTTGAAGTACTGATTGCTTTCATTATTGATGTTTCTTAAATAATTATGTTGCAAAGTTAATAATAATCTTGAAAACAACAATGGAAAAGGCTACCTTTTGTACTTAGTATCCTCTTTCAGCCCAGTCTCCTCTGTCAAGATTGCGATAGCCGATGGCTTCGGCTATATGCATGGACTGTATCTTTTCAGATCCCTCGAGGTCGGCAATGGTACGTGCCACCTTTAGAATGCGACTATAAGCACGGGCGGAGAGTTTGAGACGCTCCATTGCCATGCGGAGCATGTCGAGGCTGGCTTCGTCAGGCTCAGCAAACTCGTGGAGCATCTTCTCGGTCATCATCGCATTACAGTGGATACCTTTATAGGCTTTGAATCGTTCCTCTTGTATGTTGCGTGCCTTGATGACTCGTTCGCGGATGACATCAGAAGGTTCACCAGGCTTCATTTGTGATAGTTCCGAGAAGGGAACAGCCTGTATCTCACAGTGGATGTCGATGCGGTCGAGTAGCGGACCGGATATTTTGTTCATGTATCTTTGTATCTGTCCAGGGGTGCATACACACTTGTGAAGTGGGTCTCCATAGTAGCCGCATGGACATGGGTTCATGCTGGCAATAAGCATGAAGGAACAAGGGTAGTCCACATTATACTTTGCACGACTGATGCTTATCTTTCTATCCTCTAAAGGTTGACGAAGTACTTCGAGCACGCTTCGCGAGAGCTCTGGTAATTCGTCTAGGAATAGAACACCATTATGGGCTAGTGAGATCTCTCCTGGTTGTGGATTCTGTCCACCACCAACGAGAGCCACCTGAGAGATGGTATGATGAGGAGAACGGAAAGGTCGCTGGCTGATGAGGCTGGTGTCGCGAGGTAATTTGCCTGCAACACTATGAATCTGTGTTGTCTCGAGGCTTTCAGACAAGGAAAGCGGTGGTAGGATACTGGGCAGACGTTTGGCCATCATGGATTTACCAGACCCCGGAGGGCCAATCATTATAAGATTATGTCCGCCGGCGGCAGCCACCTCAAGGGCACGTTTTACGCTTTCTTGTCCACGTACATCACTAAAGTCGAACTCAAAATGACTTTGTTGCTCGTAGAACTCTTTACGAGTGTCCATCTTCAGAGGTTGAAAGACTGCGCCACCATTGAAGAAACTAACCACGTCGATGAGTGAATCCATGCCGTAGACGTCGAGATTGTTGACGACGGCAGCCTCGCGTACGTTTTGACTTGGCACAATGAGACCTTTGTATTTTTCAGCACGTGCTTTGATGGCAATGGGTAGTGCACCACGGATGGGGTTCAGATGGCCATCGAGTCCCAGCTCTCCAACCATCATATATTCATGTAAATGACTATTGTCTATTTTGTTATCGGCAGCCAGAATGCCCATGGCTAGTGGAAGATCGTAACTGCTACCTTCCTTCTTGATATCGGCTGGGGCCATGTTAATAGTGATGTCGGCATTAGGAAAACGGAAGCCGGAATTGTTTAAGGCCGCACGAATACGGTCTATACTTTCTCGTACGGCAGTATCGGCAAGACCCGACATGTGGATGTTGACGCCTCGTACAATATTGACTTCAATGGTTACGGTTGTTGCTTCCAGCCCTGTTACGGCTGCGCAATAGGTTCTAACAAGCATTGTTAATCTAGTTTCTATTCTTTGTTATTTCATCATGGTCCGAATCTTTTCTTCCAATTCGGTGGCAGAAAGGTTGCGGGCTACAATGGTTCCTTGTTTGTCTGCAAGGATGTTGCCGGGAACGGCTGTAAGTCCAAAGGCGGCAACAAGTGGAGAATCCCATAGTTTGCCATCGCATATATTGGGCCACTTGATACTGTCACGGTCTAAGGCATATCGTCCTTCGTCTGCTGTTGCATCGAGGCATACGGAAAGAACGGCAAGGTTGTTGCCGTACTCTTTTTGCAGGCGATGAATCTGATGAAGCGTATTCTGTGATTCATAGCTCCACGCAGCCCATGCTATTATGAGATTAGCGGTGCCGTTCATTTGTTGAAGACTGACGGTACGACCTTTGGTGTCGGTAGCAGTAAAGTGGGGGAGTTTTCCTTTTGGTGTAATGCTTTGAAGTGCATTAAGTTGGTGACTGAGTCGCTGTAGAGCTATATTCTCAGGTTGCGCCTTTGACATTGCTGTAGCAAGACGTGCGCAAAGTTGGTAATCAGGGTTGATGTCCTGAATGAAATAACGTCTCAATAAATAGAGACTGAGGGGTGATTTTGGATGCTCTTCGATGAACTGTTGTGCGTGTTTCTGTGCCTCTGGTGGTGTCATGTTATTAACACGCAGTCGAAATGCAGTCATCTCTTTGTTATCGGGAGTGCCTAATATCTTTGTTTCTTTCAAATGGGAAACGTCGCCTTCCATTGTGACTGTAGCACCAGGGTAGGCAAAGATGGGCATTTCTGAGTAGTTGGGGAAGAGTAGGGCATAGGTGACTGTGTCATGAAGGACAATGTCGTAAACAAAGCGTCCTTCCTTTACTTTAATGGTGTCTTTTGTTCCCTGCTCTAAATCATAGAGATAAAACTCTCCTTGATTCAGGTTCTTGAACTGCCCCTCAAGGCGAAAACGGTTGCCCGACCCGCTGCAAGCGGCGAGTAGGCAACCGATAATAGTGATAGAAAACCAGTTTCTGGTGTTCATTTCTTTACGTTTACGAGTTCGAGATCCTTTGCGGCGTATGTAGCCAGTGTGGGATCTTTTGCAATGGCCTTCTGCAGTGCCTGTGCAGCTTCGGTGTTATTACCTGTGCGTGCATTGAGGATAGCAGTAAGGTAGTAGGTTGTTGCATCTGCGTTCTTGATGCCCTTCAGGGTTGTTTCTGCAGCCTTGTAGTTCTTGTTCATAATCTGTGCCAAAGCAGCGGAGTTAGTCTTCAGGTAACCAAAGTCTTGTTCAGCCTGTGCATATTTGCCTTGTGCCAAATGCAAGTTTCCAAGAACCTCTCCTAAACCATTAGCGCTTGAAGCCTTTGCAATATAGGTCTCTGCATTCAGCATGTCACCCTGCTTCAGCGCAAGCAGTCCAAGGTTGGCATTTGCCTCAGCAAGGTTGTTGTTAATCTTCTGTGATTTTGCAATCCATTGTGCAGCCTCATCGTCGTTGCCCTTGGCGTATGCCAGAACAGCGAGGTTGTTATAGGCACGTGCATCGTTTGGATAAAGCTGAACAGCTTTCTTGTAGTATGCTTCGGCAGCAGCAGGATTCTCCTCATCGAGTGTAGCACCGTAGAGCAGTTCCTCGATGCTGAGCTGTGAAGCATCGCTGTTAAACTGAGCCTGGATCTGTTCGTCATCACGACCAATGAGCTCATAGTTGATGGTCAGACGGGCGCGGCGAAGTTGAGGCAGGATGCCGTCAGCCAATTCGCGGAATGCAGAAGAGATGTTCTTGATCTGCTGTTCGCGCTCCTCAGGATCTTGATACATTGAAAGAACACGCAGGATGACATCCTTGTCCTGAATGTCGCTGGCAGCTACCAATTCCTGGAAGCCTTCCCAGTCTTCTGCAGTATACTTGGTATCAACAGGAGCATCCATCTTAACTTTCTTCATTTCCTTCTCCACGTATTTCTCAGCTACGTCCTGACGCTTACCGGCCAAACGCTCATTGATTTGGAAACCACCATCTGGAGAAGCGTAGGCAGAAACCTCTACGCCGTCAAGGAGCATCCCTTCCTGATCCTTAACGATGGCACTGAGCAGACGTACGAACTCCTGAACAGAGTTGTTCTGCAATTCGCTTTTGCGAAGTTGAGCCTGACCGATGAGGAACTTGATGTTTGCTTCCTGTTTCTTTTCTATAACACGCTGGAAAGCATCTTCGGCAATAGCTGCCTGTGCAGAGGTGATGGTGCGCTTGTAGAGCTCAGAAGTAGCAACTACACCTGTGGCAACCTTTACCTCAGGAACTTTAACGGTCTTTTTGCCAACCTTTGCGTCGAAGGTTAGGTAAAGCTCGCTTTGTTGCATCTCTGGCTGATAGGTGAAGTTGCTCTTCATAGAGTAACGTCCGCCCACGAGATAAGAGATCGTTTGGTCGTTACCCAGCACTTTCTCTCCTTGGAATGTAGCACTCTCACCAGCAACCTGCTTCATACCGTTTACGGTTTGGAAACGAAGTTGGGGTGTCACGGTTACGACAGCCTTTTTCTTCATGTATTTTTCAGGGAACATACCATTGATGGTAGCTGTTACCTCACCGGCCTGTGTCTCCAGTGGATTGGGTGTTACATTGAAATTGTCGGCCGAGAGAGCACCAAGCTTTCCCGAGCATGAAGTCAGCATGGCTATAGCAACAGCTGACAGCAAAATTAATCCATTATTCTTCATTCTTGTTATTATAATATTATGTTGTTTAAGTTTTCGTTGCTCCTATTTTAAAGCGTAAAAGGATTCGATGTTTTTCGAATCCTTTGTCCGTGCCGCGAGCGGGACTCGAACCCGCACAGCCATTTCGGGCCAAGGGATTTTAAGTCCCTCGTGTCTACCATTCCACCATCGCGGCAGCCTTTTCTATTTGTGATTTTTTTCAAAATCGATGCAAAGGTACTGCTAATAATCGGAATAACCAAATGTTTTCACACTTTTTCAAGGATTACGTACTGAGAGTATGCCATCGGTCCTATTATAAGTTACTCGCTTGTACTGTTCAAGTGGGCGTCCCTTCTCGCCGCTTTCCACATAGCTGTAGTTACTGTATATGTTGTACACGCGTTGGCATTTGTTGCATTTTAGCAGATGAGGCTTGTCTCCCCAAACCAGTTCGTAGTTGAAATCGCAGTTCGGACATTGTAGGTCGTAGGCACATAGCTCATTGCTATAGGTACGTCCGATAATAAGTCCGCGCTTGTGTCCCATCGCATTGTAGTTCAGGCGCTCATTGCCAATAGCGGTATTCATGCTTAAATCAAGGGCGTCAGTGTTGTATGAGCCTTGATTGGGTGTACATTTTAGGTGGTAAACACCTTTTTCCTGTACAGCCTTTACAATGCAGAAATCGCCGCCGGAGCCACTGACGGCTTGAGTAAGTGCGCTGCTGGGGAAGAGAAAAGCTTGAAATAAAAAGTTACAATAGGTGTTGCTGTACTGTGAGTCCTCTTCACAGGCGCACAGTAAGCACACCATACTGATAGCTATGTATTTCAGCCTTGACATGAAGCTAAGAGTTCTTTCTCTGCCTTGGCAACACGTTCGAATCCGAAACCACTAAGAACTTGTTTCATGAGTTGCTCAATGTGGTCGTTCATGAGATTGCCAATACTACCCTCATGGGTGTGATGGATAGCTTTGCAGGGAGTAAAGTTGCCCTTTTCTATGTCTAAACCTACCTTTTTGTAGGCATCACGGAAAGGCATACCTTCGGAAGCCAGACGGTTTACTTCTTCTACAGAGAACATCGGGTCGTAGCGGGGGTCGTCAAGGATATGGTCGTTTACCTCGATGCGATTGATGATATAAGCAGTCATGCGCAGGCAATCGAGCAGTTCGTCGAATGCTGGTAAGAAGACTTCTTTGATGATCTGCAGGTCACGGAAATAGCCCACGGGCAGATTATTCATCATGAGTGTAATCTGCTGAGGAAGCGACTGAAGTTTGTTAGACTTCGAACGGATAAGCTCAAAGACATCGGGGTTCTTCTTGTGAGGCATGATGCTTGAGCCTGTGGTGCACTCCTTTGGCAGTTTTACGAATCCGAAATTCTGACTGTTGAACATGCAGGCGTCGAAGGCCAACTTGGCCATGGTTCCTGCTATTGTGGCAATGGCAAAGCCCACATTGCGCTCCATCTTTCCGCGTCCCATCTGTGCATAGACTACATTATAGTCCATCGAGTCGAAGCCCAGAAGGTCCGTCGTCATTTGGCGGTTCAGGGGGAATGATGAACCATAACCTGCTGCAGAGCCCAAAGGATTGCGGTTGGTCATCTTATAGGCAGCTTGCAGGAAGAGCATGTCATCAGCAAGGCTCTCGGCATAGGCGCCAAACCACAGGCCGAAACTTGAAGGCATGGCCACCTGTAGATGGGTGTAGCCTGGCATCAGGACATCCTTGTACTGGTTACTCTTGGCGATAAGCTGTTCGAAAAGGTCCTTTACGGCCTCGGCCACCAGTTGTAGCTGATGACGCGTGAAAAGCTTTAAATCTACCAATACTTGGTCGTTGCGTGAACGGCCAGAGTGAATCTTCTTACCCATGTCACCTAGCTTTCGGGTGAGCATCAGTTCCACTTGCGAGTGAACGTCTTCTATGCCGTCCTCTATTTTGAACTCGCCGCGCTGTGCCTGTTCGTAGATGTTCTTTAACTCTGCCAACAACACGGGCAGTTCGTCTTTGCCCAGCAGTCCGATGCTTTCAAGCATGGTGATGTGAGCCATGGAGCCCAGCACGTCGTAAGGTGCCAGATAAAGATCCATCTCGCGGTCGCGACCAACAGTGAAACGTTCTATCTCACTGTTGATCTCAAAGTCTTTCTCCCAGAGCTTCTGTGCCATTTCTTTTCTTGTTGTTATCTCTTAATAACGTTATCTTTTGATAGCGTTTGATTAAACATAAGGTACGGCAGCCAGTGCGTCCGCAATCTTCTCCACACCGTCTTGCAGCGGACCGCTTACCATAGCTTTCAGCATGAAAGGAATGTCGGCCTTGACCGTGACTTTCATCTTTGATTCCGTTTCGCTGACGGGCAGTACCTGAATCCACAGGTTGAAGGGCATGGGCGACTGTGTCGTCTCGAACTTTACGCATTTAGGTTCTTCGCGCTCTACAATATGCAGACTGATATTTCCCACCATTGGTGCGTTCACCGTCACAGAGTCCTTGTCGAACGAGAAGTCCTGAATCTTGTCAGCAGGGATGCGGTCGCGTACGCGCTCCAGATTGCTCAAATCACTGATGTTCTTGTATACCGCTTCTTGTGAATAGGGTATATGCCTTACGCTGCTTTCGAATTTTGTCATAGTAGTTTATTTCTTCCACTCACCAGGATTCTTTCTCCATTCTGCCAGCACGGCCTTGTCTTCCTCCTTGATATAGCCAGTCTCGGCAGCTTGCTCCAGGACTGCATCATAGTTGCTCAGTGTGATGAGCTTGACGCCTGCCTCGCGGAATGCCTCCTCGGCTACGGGGAAGCCATAGGTGAACGAAGCTACCATGCCGATAACCTCTACACCATACTCGCGCAGAGCGGCTACGGCTTTCAGGCTGCTGCCACCCGTAGAAATCAGGTCCTCAACAACGATGACCTTCGACCCCTTCTTGATTTCACCTTCCACTTGGTTGCCCATACCATGATCTTTCGGCTTTGGACGAACATAGCAGTAGGGCAGACCCAGTTCCTCTGCCACTAGTACGCCCTGTGCAATAGCACCTGTGGCTACACCAGCTACGGCATCGGCCTCGGGGAAGTTCTCCTGAATAACGTGACAGAGCTCCAACTTCACAAACGAACGCAGACTGGGGTGTCCCAATGTCTTACGGTTGTCGGTATAAATAGGTGATTTCCATCCGCTGGCCCATGTGAATGGGTCGTTGGGTTGCAGTTTGATGGCTTTGATGTCCATCAGCTTCTGTGCGAATTGTTTTTTGATATCCATGGTGTTCTATTTAGTTTTGCGTGCAAAGGTACACAATTTAATTGAGAATTAAACAATTATAATCGAGAATTATCATTTATTTAATCTTTGGTTAGTCCCACGGAGAGCACGCTGATACGCATGTTTCCTGCTTTTGCCAGTTCCTCTGCACAGGCAGTCACGGTAGCCCCCGTTGTAATGACGTCGTCAATCAAGAGTATGTGTTTGCCTTTTATCTTGTCGGCTTTGGTCAGTCGAAAAGCGTCTTTTACGTTTTCATGGCGTTGCCGATGGTCTAACTTGGTCTGGCTGCCTTTAAAACGAACTCGCTTTACAACATTATTATATATGGGTATTCCTGTGGATTCTTGAATACCCTTGGCAATTTGTTCACTCTGGTTATAACCTCTTTTCAGACGCCTGAGCCATGTGATGGGCATCGGAATAATGGCGTCAATGCCTTCAAAGAAACCATGCGGAGCCATCTGTGTGACCATCAGCCTCCCTAAATAGGGGCCGATCTCTGGCGCATGATGGTATTTCAATTCGTGAATCATTCGGTAGGGCGGGGATTGTTGTTGATAGAAAAACAGGGCTGCTACGCGTTCAGCAGGAAACAATCCCCAAAACAGTCGCGCCATCGGATTGTCGAGAGGTTGCAGATGGAAGGAGGCAAACGGGATGTCAAAGAGACACTTGATGCAGATACACTCTTCAGACGAGGATAATCGTCGCCCGCATATAACACAAGTGCGTGGCGCAATGAAATCAAGAACGTCAGTCCAGAAACTCGCTTTCATCATCCACGTTCATGCATTGTTTAATAATGTCCATCGTAAAGCCGCGTGACAAGGCGAACTTGATGAGCTTCATGTTCAATTCGTATTCACTGTCGGCCTTTATGGAGCGACGCTTCTGCTTGAGCAGGGGCTTTAGAATGGTTGTGTACTCCTCGTCCTCAACGTCATCAAGAACCGTTTTTGCTATATGTTCGTCAATGCGCTTTGCCCATAAGGCTTGCTCTACCTTTCTACGTCCCCACTTGTTGTAGCGTATCTTGTCGTTGACGAAAGCCCGCGTAAAACGTTCGTCGTTGACATAGCGTTCCTTCACAAGGCGTTCCATAACCTGTGCTTGCTCTTCCTTAGGCACACCCCATTGGCGCATCTTGTCGAGCATTTCTTGCTGGCAATGTTCGCTGCGGGCGCAGAGGTCTGCCAGTTTTGTATAGGCCTGGTGCCCTGTGAGTTCCTTTCTTATAGCCATGCGCTCATGAATCTTTGTTTGTTGAACATGTCTTTTTTTATTTCTACATGATGGAATCCTGTGTCGAGGAGCATTGCCTTCATCTCTTCCACATAGATAGGATTTATTTCGAAGTATAGCCGACCTCCTGGTTTCAGGACCTTGATGGCATAGGCAGCAATATGGCGATAAAACAGCAAAGGGTCATCGTCGGGAACGAATAGCGCCAACTCGGGCTCATGTTCTAATACGTTGCGTTCCATCTCCGCGCGTTCCTTATTACATATATAGGGCGGGTTACTGACGATGACATCCCACCAATCGGAATCTGGCGATAGATTTAAAGCGTCCTTCTTTTCAAATGAAACGTGAATATTGGTCCGTTTGGCGTTCCCCGTAGCTATGCGCAGAGCATCATCAGAGATGTCCCAGGCTGTTACCTCTGCATGGGGAATCTCCGCGGCTAAAGTACAGGCTATACATCCACTACCTGTGCCGATGTCGAGAATGGAGCTGTTTCTTCCATCTTCCATTATCCACTGACATAGTTCATAGGTCTCAGGCCTAGGAATCAGCACGCCCGGTTCTACATGAAAAGTTCTGCTGCCAAACTCTGCCTCACCTATCACGTACTGCACAGGCTCGCCTGTCAGCAGGCGCTTTTGTAGGTCCTGCATCTCAGCGTCGTTGCCCGTCTTTCCGCATAGGATGTCGGTCATGGACAGTCCGAAGCGAACCTCCATCACGAAACGGGCGATAGCTCTCGCTTCGCCCGTTCCGTATATTTGTGTCAATGGCTTCCAGAATTCCTCGTAGGTCATTTCCTTAGTTACTTTTCGATATCTCGAGATTTTAACATCATTTCTTTGGCAAAGGTAAACATTATTTCTGAAACCTACAAGATTTTTATTATATAAAGGGGGAGGTGTTTACTCCCAGTAGGTGATTTTGCGGATAATAGTACCGTTAGAGATACATTTTGTCCAGTTGCCATGCTCGTCGAATTCTGTATATTGGTATTTGTTCGTTTCGTTTCCTTGTGTCAGTGATTTATTGATTCTTTTGATAACATCCCCATTCTCATTTCTTTCGAAGGTGGAATTATAGTCGGCATAGCAGCCATGATACTCAATTTCCGTTACTTGGCCTTTTTCGTCGTAACTGTACATGTAGTTAACGTCTTGCCAATAGTCTTCTTCCATCTGTTCTTTCCATGTGAACTTTGTTATTTGGCCTTTGTCGTTTCTTTCGAGTTTGACTTTTTGGTCATTAACTTTAATAATTAAACCATTTTCGTCGAATTCCACCTTTCCGCCTACGAAGTCCCAATAATTGCCATTATCAGCGCTCGAAAGTTCGTAGCTCTTCACCTTGCCTTTCAGGTTTAGCATCACGTAGTCACGACTAAATCCTAATAATTTCTGAGCTTTTTGATGGCCTAGTTCTGCTGCACGTGTTAGTGCCTCAATGCGTGTCATTCCATAGTTTCTTTTCAGAATAGCATCATCAATGTCCTCGGATTCACGCTCTGCGGATAGAGCATATAAATAGCATGCTTTGGCCACCATATTGTCATATACGTCTTCTTGTTTTATTATGTCGGCCGCTATTTGATATATACTAACCCTGTTATTTCCATAGTAGCGCTGAAGGAAACTGCTGATATTCTTTTCGTACATTATCTTTATAGCTTCTAACATCCAGTCAGTTCTTTTTGTGTTGTACATAACTTCGCAATATGTTTCAATATCCTGGTCAACCAGTTGTCCTTCTGCATTTTGGGTCTTAAATTGATCAGATATGTAGAAAAGTGCCCATATGTAGCGTATATTGATATCTTTGTGGAATACAATATCTTCCACGTGATTGATGCTATGGTCATAGAAATTCTTTAAGGCTAATTCATGATTTGTCTTTTTGGCGATGTCTGTCATCACACAACAAAGTGCAAGATACGCATATGCATCAGGTTCATTGCTTTCAACGCCTTTCATGAAGAACTCGTAGGCTTTGTTTTGGTCAGAGTCCACTCCACGCCTTCCGTAAAGGTAGCATTTTCCCATTCCTACATATCCACGGTTGTAGCCAAGTTCAATGGATTTTTGGTACATACCGAAAGATTCTCTTCTTTTTGATTTTCCGCATTGTCCGTCTTCATAAATCTCAGCAAGTAAGAAGGCGGCTTCTCCGAATCCTTCTGAGGTGGCTTTTTCTAAATATGGAACTGCTTTTCCAAATTCCGTCGGTAAATCAGTTTTTGTTTTGCTCCATCTTTTTCCTTCTGCTTGTTCGTACAAGCGTTTCCCAATGGTCATGTTGTCTTGGGCTGATACGGATATTGTAAGTAATAAAGCAAATAGTTGTAGTGCAAATCGTTTCATGAACATTATTTTTAGGTTAGTTGTTATTTTGCAAAAATAAATATTATTTTTGAGACTCACAAGAATATGATGGAAAAACATCCGTTATGTCATTTCCTTTTTTGTGTGCTCATTTAAATTATAGCTATAATTCTTGTGATTATAGCCATAATCTGAAAAATTATAGCTATAATTTAAAATCACATTGCTCATTTGAAATAATAGTAGTATCTTTGCATCGCTATAAAACGAACGAAGCAATGATGACAAACGACGAGATGTATATGCAGCGCTGTCTGCAACTGGCACGGAATGGACAACAGAATGCCAAGCCCAACCCAATGGTAGGGGCTGTGATTGTGGTTGGTGGACGTATTATCGGCGAAGGGTATCATGTGCGCTGTGGCCAGGGACATGCCGAAGTGAATGCTTTTGCGTCTGTACGTCCCGAGGATGAGGCCTTGTTGTCTGAGGCTACAATGTATGTGTCGTTGGAGCCTTGTTCGCACTATGGGAAAACGCCTCCCTGCGCTGACCTTATTATTAAAAAAGGTGTAAAGCGTGTGGTGGTGGGCTGCATCGATGAGTTTGCTGAGGTGAAAGGCCGTGGCATCCAGAAGTTGCGCGATGCGGGCATCGAGGTGACGGTAGGAGTGCTAGAACAGGAGTGCAAGGCATTGAATCGCCGCTTCTTTACGTTCCATCGCTTGCATCGCCCGTACATTATATTAAAGTGGGCGCAGACTGCCAATGGTTTTATTGATGACAATGGAGAAGCAATCGCGATATCATCACCTTTCACAAAGATGCTTAGTCATAAACTGCGTGCAGAGGAAGGCGCAATTCTCGTTGGTCGTGTAACTGATGAACGTGAACACCCGCAACTCACCGTTCGAGAGTGGGTTGGGCCAGATCCAAATCGCTTGGTGGTTGATCGTCAGCATCCTCTGAATCTTGAGGCGCTACATGCCCATAACGTGCAGTCGCTGATAGTAGAAGGTGGCAGAAAGACGCTTGAGTCGTTTTTGGTGCAAGACCTATGGGATGAGATTCGTGTGGAGACAAATATGGCGCTGACGGTCAATGGAGGCACACGTGCACCTCAATTACCTGCCAATGTACATGTGTCGTCGCAGCAATCCTACGGTAACAACATGATTATAACGTATGTAAAATAAAGAAAGCCACTCTTCTGAGTGGCTTTCCTGTTTCTATTTACGTCCGAAGTCTGCGGGCACCTCGCCCCATTTGTTGGTCTCCCATTTAACGATGGGATTCCGGTAGTTGTGCGTGCGTAACCAGTTCTCGGCACGAAGGATGATCTGATAGAGCTGTTCTGTCTCTGGCGTGCGTTCTAATTTCGTCTTACACTGTCGTTTGCTCACCCAGAGGATGGCATTGTAAGAATCCGAATAAATGGTTTTGTCGTGCAAGCCTTTCTGCCAACAGAGAGCTAAGGCATGAACAATAGCCAGGAACTCACCGATATTATTTGTCCCTTTCACAGGACCGAAGTGAAACACCTGTGCACCCGTCTGCAAGTCGATAGCCTGATACTCCATAGGTCCAGGATTGCCACTGCAGGCTGCGTCCACAGCCCATGCGTCTGCGGTCACTTCCATGGGTAAGGGTAACACGGTGTCGTGTCTATAGTCGGGAGGGTTCTGAACCATTAGCTAATAACCAATAACCAATAACCGTTACATGCGCTCAGGCACCTCAATACCCAGCAGGCCCATGCCGTTCTTGATGATCTTGGCAACGTTCTTTGCCAGCATCAGTCGTACGGCCTTCTTCTGCTCATCGGGCTCGTTGAGGATAGAGAAGTCGTGGTAGAACTGGTTGAATACCTTGGTCAGCTCATAGCAGTAGTTGGCGATGCCAGAAGGAGAGTAGTCCTTACCAGCCTGCTCCACGGCTGCGCCAAACTCAGACATTTTCTGGATGAGCTCGATTTCCTTGTCAGCAAGACTAGTTGAACTAGCAGGACTAGTCATACTAGGTGCCTTGCGGAGAATGCTGCGGATACGAGCGTAGGTGTACTGGATGAAAGGTCCTGTGTTACCGTTGAAGTCGATGCTCTCCTCGGGGTTGAACAGCATGTTCTTGCGAGCATCCACCTTCAGGATGAAGTACTTCAGGGCACCCATACCCACGATGCGGGCAATCTCGCGGCGCTCCTCTTCACTCATATCATCAAACTTACCCAGTTCCATAGATGTCTTGTAGGCATCCTCTACCATCAGAGCCATCAGGTCGTCGGCGTCAACCACTGTTCCCTCACGGCTCTTCATCTTACCGTTAGGCAGTTCCACCATACCGTAAGAGAAGTGAACCAATTCCTTACCCCACTTGAAGCCCAGACGATCCAAGAGGATAGAGAGCACCTGGAAGTGATAGTTCTGCTCGTTGCCCACCACATAGATCATCTTATCGATGGGATAATCCTTGAAACGCATCTCGGCAGTACCGATGTCCTGCGTCATATATACTGATGTGCCGTCAGAACGCAACAGCAGCTTCTGGTCCAAACCTTCGTTGGTCAGGTCGGCCCAAACTGAGTTGTCCTCGTGGCGCTCGAAGAGCCCCTTGGCGAGTCCTTCCTCTACTTTTGCCTTACCTTTCAGGTAGGTCTGACTCTCGTAGTAAATCTTATCGAAGCCAACGCCCATCTTCTTGTAGGTCTCGTCGAAACCGGCATATACCCAGTTGTTCATCTTCTCCCACAGAGCGCGAACCTCAGGGTCGTTGTTCTCCCATTTCACCAGCATCTCGTGAGCCTCCTTGATGAGCGGAGCCTCCTGCTTAGCCTTCTCCTCGTCCATGCCCTGAGCCATGAGTTCCTTTACCTCCTCGCGGTAGTGCTTGTCGAAGGCTACGTAGTAGTCACCAATCAGGTGGTCTCCCTTCTTACCAGATGATTCGGGTGTCTCGCCATTACCGTACTTCAACCAAGCCAGCATAGACTTACAGATATGAATACCGCGGTCGTTCACGATGTTCGTCTTCACCACCTTGTTGCCGTTGGCCTCCATGATCTGAGCCAGCGACCAACCCAGCAGGTTGTTGCGCACATGACCAAGGTGCAGAGGCTTGTTGGTGTTGGGCGAAGAGTATTCAATCATCACTAGTGGACTCTCGTCGGTGGCCTGCTTCATACCGAAGTGGTCATCCTTGTCCATAGCCTGAAGCAACTCCAGCCATGCACCCTCACCGATGCTCAGGTTTAGGAAACCTTTCACTACGTTGAACTTCTCCACGGCCGAGCAGTTGTCCACCAAATACTGACCAATCTCCTGAGCAGTCTGCTCGGGTGATTTCTTTGCAGCCTTCACAAAGGGGAAGACTACCAATGTCAGGTTACCCTCAAACTCGCTGCGTGTCTTCTGCAGCTGCAACATCTTTTCGCTTGCCTCCATGTCGTAGAGCGCCTTCACGGCTTGACCTGCGGCTTGGCTTATCAGTGTCTCGATATTCATATCCTTCTATATATATAATAATATGGTGTGCAAAGGTACTACTTTTTCGTCAATTCAGCAAAAAATGAGGTCGCTTTTTGTTGATTACGAGAAAAAGTACTAACTTTGCAGTCCGAAATTAAAACTACAGAAATAATTACTATGAAGAAATTTACACTGATGATGTTTTCGCTTTTGTTTGCGTTGGTGGCTTTGGCTCAAGACGGACAGACTACCTTTACGTGGACGGCTGAAAACGGTGGCTTCGAAGATCAGGCAGAGTTGACGGATTTTATGATTGCAGATGATTTGGAAGCTTTCGTGGCAAAGAATAGCGCAAACATGGGCCCTAAGTATTACGACAACGGAAAAAGTATACGTATGTATGCTAGTAATTCATTGAAACTTCAAGGTCCTGGCATTACGGCCATTAAGTTTACTTTCACAGATGGTAAGGAGAGTCTGACTGCCAATGTGGGAAAACTGGAGGCTGGACAATGGACAGGTCAGGCCGATGAGATTGTTTTCAGTGTTCCCAGTGGTCAGGCTCGTATTTCAGAAATGGAGATTACCTATGCGGGTACTGGCAACGTAGTGAATCATAGCGACCGTGTGGTGGAAGATATTGAGGTGATGGTTCCTGAAAATCTTCAGACGGAGACCTGGACATTGAAAGGCTACTTCTCTGAATATATGGTTTATGACGAAGTGCAGACAGAAGTGAACCGTGCCTTAAAACTTGGTTTTGATGGCAAGGATGTCTATCTGCAGGGCTTGAGCTATTTTCTGCCTCAAGCCTGGATTAAGGGCAAGTTGAGCGATGATGGTAAGCATATTACGTTCGATTCACCTCAATATTATGGTTCTGAGGTTTATAGTAACTATTCACGTAGCATGTATTTCCTGATAGACATTTACAATGAGGAAAAAGATGAATGTCCTGAGAGCTATACTTTCGACTATGATGCAGAGGCTGGAACTATCACTATTCCAGAGGATGTCTTTATAATGGAGAATGCACAGCCTGTACGCAACTACATTGATGCTTATGGTTATTATTTCCAGCCAGAGATCTATAGGGGCGAGCCTGTAGTAGATAAGTTGGTGGAACTTCCCGAGGGGTTGACCCCTGATGAGTATCACATGGAGGCTACAGATGCTTATTTCAATTCTGATTATACGGGCACAGTCTATGTGGCAGTTGATGGTGCTGATGTTTATATGCAGGGACTGGAGCCTTATCTGCCAAAGGCTTGGGCGAAGGGAACACTACAGGACGGTGTCGTTACGGTGACTGGTGGTCAGTATTTGGGACATCTTAGTATGATGTCGCTGAAGTATGACCTCTACACGGTGCCTATGTCCTTCGTTTACGATGCTCAGGCTGGTACGTTGAAGGCTGATTACTATCAAATTGCAACTGATAAGGACGAGGCTTTCGAGTATTTCCTTGATGTAACACTGACCAAGATAGAAGATGTGCCTGGCAAACCTGCTACACCTTCTGTCGCCTCACTGGAGTTTGATGAGGACTTCGGCTATTATTTGGTAATGGATATTCCTCTGGTAAGTACATTTGAAAACTTCATGTCAACCAGCAAACTGAGCTATCAGGTTTACTACGATGTGGATGGAACACCACAGCCCTTCGTGCTGAAGAAAGAGTATTATGAGGACTTGAATGAGGATATGAGCATCATTCCTTATGAGTTTACTGATGATAATGATATTACGGAACATGGCTATGCTCTCTATCTGAACGGAGTTGACGTGACTACCTGGAAGCGTGTGGGCGTGAAGACCATCTATACTGGTGGCGGAGAAACGCGTGAAAGTGAGATTGGCTGGCTGGATGTTCAGCAGGTTCTTGGTATAAATGAGATGGAGACTATTGGCGTTCCAGTCTGTTACGACATGCATGGACGTAGGGTTTCTGCACATGCAAAAGGATTGCTTATCCTGCAAGAACGTACGGCAAATGGCGAGGTGAAGACTATGAAGGTGCTTCGATGATAGAAAAGCTATGCTTTGCCCAGTGAAAAGCATAGCTTTACTCATTGAAAAGCGTAACTTTACTCTGCGTAATTACTAACTTTAATGTAACGATAGAAAACATGATGATGAAAAAGACGATTATTTCGCTACTGGCTGTGCTTTGGACAAGTTGTACATTCGCAGCTGTTACAGTGCCTTCTTCGGCAACAATTGAGAAGTGGAATGCCTACTTTGTGATGTATAGCAATACTTCCTCTGGTGAGCAACATGAGGTGATCTCGGAGGAAATGGAAGTGGCCATCGATGGTACGGATGTCTATTTTAATATGCTGAACCCCATTACAGGTGCTACCTGGGTAAAGGGAACGATAGCCAATGGTAAGGCAACGTTTGAGAAAGGACAGTTGCTTGGTAACTATGGCACTTCGCCTATCTATATGGTGGGCCAGGATGAACACGGTATCTGCGATGTGGTGTATGATTATGATGAGGAGGGAAAGCGCTTCGTCTTAGATGATATGCAGGTTGTGCTAAGTGGAAGCCCTGCAGCCATCGAAGCTTGGGCATATTATGTATCAATGACAGTAAGCAAGAACGGTACAGATCCTCAGCTGGAAGAAGAGTTGGTGGAACTACCAGATAACTGCACACCACAACTCTATGTGTTTAGCGCTACCAGCATTCAATATAATGCCAGTGGGGAGGTGGCAGGAACAGAACCTGTGAAGTGGCTCGTTAATGTTGCCTTTAATGGTTCTACGGAAGTGTATGTTCAAGGCATTTGTGAATTCTTGCCTGATGCATGGATTAAAGGAACGATTGATGATGGTGTCGTTACTTTCAAGGGTGGCCAGTATTTAGGTAAGGCACTGGTTTATCCAGTCTATTATTATGGAATGCTTGTTGGCGGACTGACTGACGGAGAGTTCAACCTGGTTGATGGTAATCTTGCAGGCGGAAGCTACTATGTCTGCATCAATTCTTCAAAGACACAGACTGCTCCGTTTGGTGTTTATGCTGGTGTTACCATAACAAAGTTTAATGCAGTAGCTGCAACACCAGCGACACCGTCTATTGCTTATTATCAGCCCTATAATGCAGCAGAGGGGTATGCGGTGATTGACCTTGATATTCCCCTGAAGGATGTGAATGGTGAGCCTATTGATCCAGAATGGGTGTCTTATAGACTATGGACAGAAAAAGACGGAAACAAACAGCCTTATGTCTTTACAAAGGAAAAATATAAGAATCTGCCTGTTGAGTCAATGGCTGGTCTGCCTTATTCATTCAGCGATGACTATGATTTCTTTAAAGGCGGTTCGCGCATCTTTATCAATGAAAATCTGGATCAGTGTAGTGCCATAGGTGTGCAGAGCTTCTATGGAAATGGTGGAGAACTGAGGGAGTCGGAAATACATTGGTATAGTAAAGCTACACTGAATATTGAAGCAAGTGATAAAGCTATGGTAGTTAGTGAAACCTGTACTGACTTGCAAGGTCGTCGGGTGAATGCCTCTACTCGTGGTCTAATCATTAAGACGCAGCGACTCTCGGATGGTACTGTTCGCACCTATAAGGTCATGAGGTGAAAGAGCGCACATAATTTATAATAATGGTACTGTGTTTGATGTGTAGTGCTGTTAATAATGCTTATATTAGTTAAATAATTATAATTATACGGTTGTGGTGAGGATGTAAGGACTTTATTTTCAATAAAAGTGAGTACCTTTGCAGTCCGATTATTGGGGGAGAGTCTTAGAATCCCCACGGGCGTCGTGTAAATAGTGACTGTCTTTGGCCGGATGGCACGGTTTGGGAATCGGCGTTCACACAATCAACTTTATAAAGTAAAAAACTGTTTTTTAGTAATTAAGATTTAAGTAATGAACACTTTAAGTTACAAGACCGTCTCAGTTAATAAAGAGACAGCCAAGAAGGAGTGGGTTGTAATCGATGCTACCGATCAGGTGGTAGGTCGTCTCGCTTCAAAGGTCGCAAAGCTGATTCGTGGCAAGTATAAGCCCAGCTTCACCCCACACGTAGATTGTGGCGACAACGTTATTATTATCAATGCTGCCAAGGTTCGTTTCACTGGCAACAAAGAAACCGATAAGGTTTACACTCGTTATACTGGCTATCCTGGTGGTCAGCGCTTCAATACACCTGCCGAGCTGCGTAAGCGCCCCAATGGTATTGACCGCATCATCCGCCATGCAGTAAAGGGCATGCTGCCCAAGGGTCCTCTCGGACGCAGCCTGCTGAACAACCTCTATGTATACGAGGGAACAGAGCATAAGCACGAGGCTCAGCAGCCAAAGGCTATTGATATTAACCAGTATAAATAATAAAAGGAGATGGAAGTAATTAACGCTATAGGTCGTCGCAAGAGCTCAGTAGCTCGCGTTTATCTGTCAGAGGGTACTGGCAAGATCACGATCAACAAGAAGGACTTAACCGAATATTTCCCCTCAGCTATTCTGCAGTACGTGGTAAAGCAGCCTCTGAATCTGCTGGAAGTTGCTGAGAAGTATGACATCAAGGCTAACCTCGATGGTGGTGGCTTTACAGGTCAGAGCCAGGCTCTGCGTCTTGCTATTGCCCGCGCATTGGTAAAGGTTAATGCTGAGGATAAGAAGACACTGCGCAGTCAGGGCTTCCTGACACGTGATAGCCGTGAGGTTGAGCGTAAGAAGCCAGGTCGTCCCAAGGCACGTCGTCGCTTCCAGTTCAGTAAGCGTTAACTTTTGGAGCAGCGAGAGCAAACAAGCTTGCTTGATTTGCCGTGTCGCGACAAAAGTCAACGAAGTTAAACATACTGGACTACGTTTAGTATCTAAACTGGCGGGACTCTGGCTAGAATTTCTAGTGCAACTTGTTCAACTAGTGCGACTAGTTCCCCTAGATTACCCGCTGGCTGGTCTAAGAAAGATTTAAAAGAAAGTAAACAACAAAATTAAAGAAACAAAAATGGCAAGAACAAATTTTGATATGTTGCTGCAGGCTGGCTGTCACTTCGGTCACCTGAAGCGTAAGTGGAACCCCGCCATGGCTCCCTACATCTACACCGAGCGTAATGGTATTCACATCATCGACCTCCACAAGACTGTTGCTAAGGTTGATGACGCAGCAGAGGCTCTGAAGAACATCGCTCGCGGTGGTAAGAAAATCCTCTTTGTAGGTACTAAAAAACAGACCAAAGAAGTGATCGCCGAGAAGGCTGCAAGCGTTAACATGCCTTATGTTATCGAGCGCTGGCCCGGTGGTATGCTCACCAACTTCCCCACCATCCGCAAGGCTGTGAAGAAGATGGCTAATATTGATAAGCTCATGCAGGACGGTACTTTCGGAAACCTGTCAAAGCGCGAGTTGCTGCAGATTACTCGTCAGCGTGCTAAGCTGGAGAAGAACCTCGGTTCTATCGCAGACCTGACTCGTCTGCCCAGCGCTCTGTTCGTTGTTGACGTTATGAAGGAGCACATCGCTGTTGCTGAGGCTAATCGTTTGGGTATCCCCGTATTCGGTATCGTTGATACTAACAGCGATCCTAAGAACATCGACTTCGTTATCCCTGCAAACGACGACGCTAAGGACAGCGTAGAGGTTATCCTCAACGCTTGCTGCGCTGCTATCGCAGAGGGTATCGAGGAGCGCAAGGTTGAGAAGGCCGATGAGAAGGCTGCTGATGCTCAGGCTGAGGCTGCTGCTGAAGAGGCTAAGCCCAAGCGCACCCGTCGTGCTCGTAAGGACGATGCTGCTGAGGCACCCGCCGCTGAGGCTGAGGCACCCGCTGCAGAGTAATTTAATCTCGTAATAAAAAATAACAAGAAAAATGGCAATTTCAATTGACGATATTAAGAAGCTTCGCGCTATGACTGGCGCAGGTCTGGCTGACGTTAAGAAGGCTCTGACCGAGGCTGAAGGCGATTTCGATCGCGCTAAAGAGTTGCTTCGTGAGCGTGGTCTTGCTATCGCTGCTAAGCGTTCTGACCGTGAAACCTCTAATGGTTGCGTACTCGTGAAGAAGGATGGTAACTTTGCTGCTACTATCGCCTTGAAGTGCGAGACTGACTTCGTTGCTAACGGTGCTGACTTCATTGCACTGACTCAGAGCATCCTCGATGCAGCTATCGCTGCTAAGGCTAAGGACATCGAAGCTGTTAAGGCTCTCGTTATCAATGGACAGACTGCTCAGGAGGCTGTTACTCAGCGTTCTGGTATCACCGGTGAGAAGATGGAACTTGATGGCTACCTGACTCTTGAGGGTGACAATATTGAAGTTTATGACCACATGGGTAAGCACACTCTGTGCACCATGGTTCAGACCAACAAGGAGAATGCAGAGGCTGGACACAAGGTTGCTATGCAGGTAGCTGCTATGAAGCCTGTAGCTCTGAATGCTGAGGCTGTTGATCAGAAGATTCTCGACGAGGAGTACAACACTGCTGTTGAGAAGACTAAGCTGGAGCAGGTTGAGAAGTACGTTGAGGTCGTTCTGAAGAAGGCCGGTATCAACCCCAACCTCGTTGATAGCGAAGATCACATCGAGAGCAACATCAAGAAGGGCTGGCTCACTGAGGAGCAGGCTAAGGAAGCTCGCGAGCTGAAGGAAAAGGCTGCTGCTGAGAAGGCTGCAACTCTGAATCCTAACATGATCGAGAACATCGCTAAGGGTCGTGTTCAGAAGTTCCTGAAGGAGAACTGCTTGGTTGACCAGGAGTTCCAGTTCGGTGACGGTGACAAGGCTACTGTAGCTCAGTGGCTGAAGGCTCAGGATAAGGAACTCGAGATTGTTGCTTTCCGTCGCTTCACACTTGTTGCAGAGTAATTGCAGACAATTTATCATTAAATAAGAAGTCCTTAAGGTCGTTAAAGACTTTAGGGACTTTTTTCATAACCTCATGAAAGAGTAAAGTGCTATGAAGATTTTTGGAGTGGGAATGAACTACATCCAGCACAATAAAGAACTGGATGGAACGTTATATAAACCAGAGAAGCCTGTGATTTTCACGAAGGCTGATTCTGCGTTGTTGAAGGATAGAAAGCCATTCTTTATTCCTGATTGGTGTCAACGCGTGGATTACGAGGCAGAGGTCGTGGTTCGCATCTGCAGACTTGGTAAGGGAATACCTGCTCGCTTTGCTCATCGCTATTACGATGCGGTGACGGTGGGTATCGACTTCACTGCTCGTGATATGCAGGAGGAAGCTCGAAAGGTGGGAAATCCTTGGACCATATGTAAAGGCTTCGATGGTAGTGCTGCGATAGGTGAATGGGTGGAGAAAGAGAAGTTCCTTGATATACAAGCTCTTAATTTCCATCTTGACATTAATGGACAGACAGTTCAAACAGGTAATACTTGTGAGATGCTCTATAAGATTGATGAACTGATAGCCTATATCTCGCAGTTCTTTACTCTTAAAACTGGTGATATCCTTTATACAGGAACACCTGTGGGGGTAGGACCGGTTAAGATTGATGACCACCTGGAAGGTTACTTGGAGGACCGAAAGGTGTTGGATTTTAAATGTAAATAAGGTATAGTGAAGAGAAAATTTATCTTGACGCTTTTATGTATGCTAGCAGGGGTGTTTAGTGCTTCTGCGCAGGATTTCTTTAATCTTACGGCATCAGAGGTCAAGATAGATTCTATTCTTCCTTTTTTCTCTCGTTCTTATTTTTTAGACGATAATTATACAGATTCTGTATATACAGTATCGATAGCTTATCCTGAGTTTATCGACATGTCAGAGGCTGACGTTGAGCGCTATCAGAAAATTACGTCAGAACCTCTTCCTGAACTGCCTGCCATAGAACAGTATATTGGCGTTTCCCGCAGACAGGTTACATTACATGTAGGCTTCGTTCCTTTGGTCTTTCGTGATGGAAAGTACCAGAAACTTGTTAGCTTTATGTTGAAGGTGCAAGCGAAACCTTTGGTTCATGCTGTACCATTGGCACGCAGGGCTTCAGAGAAACGTTATGCAGACCATTCAGTGTTGGCCTCAGGGGAATGGGCTAAGATTCGTGTGCCGGAAACTGGTATCTACCAAATAACGGAGGCATTGATTCGTAAAGCGGGATTTACGAATATTAATAAGGTAAAAGTCTATGGCTATGGTGGCGCTTTGCAACCAGAAGAACTTACGGGCGATTATCTTACTGCGACCGATGATTTGAAAGAAGTTCCTTTGTGTATTGTTAATGGCAAACGTCTGTTCCATGCTATAGGTCCTGTGGAATGGAATAGTGCTACAACCATAGAACGCACGCGTAACTTCTATTCTGATTACGGATACTACTTCCTGACCCAGGCAGACGAAGAACCTCTTACCGTGGATAGTGCTACATTTGCTGCTAGCTTTTATCCCACGAGCAATGATTACCACACGCTTCATGAAGTAGATGATTTCGCATGGTATCATAGCGGACGAAATTTGTCCGAGAGCACTCTTCTTACCAGCTCTGGAAAGAATTATGAGTTAACATCTCATACATCAAGTGGAACATTGACGGTAAAGCTTACATATGACCAGCCTTTTGAAGTCGAGGTGTTGCTTAATGGTACGTCTTTGGGTGTTGTTAATAGCACCACGGGCGTCAGGTCTTATTCTAAGGCAGAGGAAACAAGTAAGACTTTTACGTTGAGTGATCAGTTGGAAGCAACCAATAAGGTTACACTCAGATTACGTTCAGGAAGTGGTAATGTCCGTTTGGATTATTTATGCCTGACGCATCCCACACCAAGAGAGATGGCAAGCTTGACCAAGAGCTCTTTCGATTCACCCGACTTTGTTTATCGTATCACCAATCAGGATCACCATGCCGATCCTGCAGTTGATATGGTTATCATCATTCCTACAAGTCAGAAGGTTCTTTCCCAAGCACAACGACTCAAGGAGTTGCACGAAAGCAAGGACTCTTTGCGTGTTACTATTGTACCTGCTGATGAATTGTACAATGAGTTCTCTAGTGGAACTCCTGATGGTAATGCCTATCGTCGTTATCTGAAGATGTTGTATGACCGGGCTGAGAGCGAAGCAGACGCGCCCCGCTATCTGCTCCTTTTTGGTGATGGCGCATGGGATAACCGTATGTTGAGTACAGGCTGGCGTTCTTATTCTGCCGATGATTTCTTGCTTTGTCATGAGAGTGAGAACTCTTTCTCTGAGACGGATAGTTATGTCACCGACGATTATTACTGTATGCTCGACGATGGCGAAGGCGCGAAACTGACGGTGAGCGATATGGCCGATGTCAGTGTCGGGCGCTTGACGGCACGTACAGAGGCTGAGGCCAAGGTGATGGTAGATAAGATTATCAGCTATCGAAACAATGAGATGGCTGGTCCCTGGCAGAACACCCTTTGCTTTATGGGTGATGATGGCAATGCCAATAGTCATGCGAAGGCTGCTGAGGAAGCAGCGCAAATTGTGGAGAGTACATATCCAGACTTCCAGATAAAGCGTGTCTTTTGGGATGCCTATCCTCGCGAGGTCTCATCAACAGGCTATAGCTATCCAGATGTGGAGAATATCATAAAACAGCAAATGGAAGATGGTGCATTGGTGATGGACTATTGCGGACATGGTGCAGCTTATTGCCTCTCGCACGAACAAGTCCTAGTGCGTTCCGATTTCGAGAAACAAACCTCACTGCGCCTGCCATTATGGATTACTGCTTCATGTGATATCATGCCGTTTGATTCTCAGGAAGAGAATATCGGTGAGACAGCGATGTTGAATGCCAAGGGTGGTGCTATCGCATTCTTTGGAACGACTCGTACCGTATGGTCTAATTCCAATTCAAAGTTGAACAAAGCCTTCGTAAAGCGTTTGTTCGAATCAACCGATGGACGTCTCAACACGATGGGCGATGCCGTGAGACTGGCAAAGAACGAAGTATGGGATTATGCTTATCCTCGTAACAAGCTGCAGTATACACTATTGGGCGATCCTGCTTTGGCATTGGCTGCTCCTACTGGCAAGATGGTGGTAGATAGTATCAACGGTAAGGCTGTTTCAGAGGGTAATGTCTCTTTGAAAGCGGGCGAACGCGTCATTGTGAAGGGACACGTGGTCAATGAGGCTGATTTCAATGGCATGGTTAGTCTGACGGTGAAAGATGTGGAGGAAACCATTGTATGCCGACAGAATAACGAAGAGGATACTTCTCCGCATATCTACAAAGACCGTCCTAATACCCTCTATGTAGGTTCCGATAGTGTTCGTAGTGGAAAGTTCACAGTCACTTTTGCTCTGCCCAGCGATATCAGCTATGGTACCGATACGGGATTAATGAATCTGTATGCTGTTAGCAATACGGGTAAAGAGGCACATGGACGTAACGAATCGTTTGTGATGGTTGGCAATGCCGATATGGTCAACGACGGCATAGGTCCTTCTATCTATTGCTATCTGAACAGCAGCTCGTTTACCAATGGTGATGCCGTCAATACAACACCTTATTTCTATGCTGAGCTGACGGATAAAGACGGTATCAACTCTTCGGGTAGTGGTTTAGGACACGACTTGGAGTTGATTGTAGATAATGACCCAATGCAGACTTATCGTCTGAATGAACATTTCCAATTTGCCTTTGGTGATTATACCAGTGGCTCCGTGGGCTATAGCATACCTTCACTCAGCGAGGGCCCTCACAGCTTACTTTTCCGTGCATGGGATATCCTGAACAATGCCTCTACTGCAGAGTTGAAGTTCAATGTGGTTAAAGGTCTTACACCACAGTGCTTCAGTGTGACGTGTACAAAGAATCCTGCCACAACGTCAACCTCGTTTATTATCAATCATGATCGCACGGGAAGTAATATGGATGTGGTCGTAGAAGTCTTTGATATGTCTGGTCGTCAGCTATGGTCACATAGCGAGAGTGGAGTCTCTACCGATAATACCTATACAGTTAACTGGGATTTGACAGTAGAAGGTGGTAGTAAACTGCACACAGGAGTCTATCTCTATCGTGTTCTTATCGGTACCGATGGTAGCAACAAGGCCTCCCAAGCTAAGAAATTGATTATCCTTAGACAATAATAACTTATAGCTTGCGTTATTATTAAGCAAAGAATTAGATTATGAAGAAGATTATCATGATAGTTGCCTGCGTTGCAATGGCTGTTGTCCCCATGTACGCAGAAGACTATAAGACCACGACGTTCAACCCCGTTGAACATGCTGTTATCTCGCAGACCATCGCTCCTGATGCACGTGCTGCGGGTATGGGTGATGTCGGTGCAGCCACCGACCCTGATGTGAACTCACAGTATTGGAACTTGGCTAAGTATCCGTTCTGTATCAGTCGCTCTGGTATAGCTCTGAACTATACGCCATGGTTGCGCCAGTTGGTTAATGATATTGACTTGGCTTATGTTGCAGGCTACTATCGTGTAGGTGAGTATGGCGCCTTGTCTGGCTCGTTGCGCTATTTCTCTTTAGGTGAGGTCTATACCGATATTAATATTGAGAATGCCATGACGGTGAAACCCTATGAGATGTCGCTCGATGCTGCCTATTCACAGATGTTGAGTGAGACCTTCTCTTTGGGTGTTGGCTTGCGTTGGATTTACAGTGATTTGCGCTATGACTATAGCGACGACTCCAAACCGGCATCGGCCTTTGCTGCTGATATTGCCATGTATTATAATAACTATATGATGCTTGGCAACCGTGAGTGCCAGTTGGGCTTAGGTTTGGTAGCCAGCAACATTGGTTCTAAGATTTCTTATTATGGTGATGATGAGAGCCAGTTCATCCCTGCCAACCTGCGTTTAGGTGCCTCTCTCATGATACCTTTTGATGAGTATAACCGTTTCTCTATTGCTGCCGATGCTAATAAGCTGATGGTACCAACGGTGCCACGTCAGATGGTGGATGAAGACAACTCCACTTACCAGGATCGTGTGCGCAAGGAGTATTCCGATGTTGGAGCCATTAAGGGTATGTTCCAGAGTTTCAGCGATGCGCCCGGTGGTTTCAAGGAGGAGTTGGAAGAGGTACAATGGAGTGTTGGTGCGGAGTATGTCTATCACGACCAGTTCTCCCTGCGTGCAGGTTATCACCATGAGTCAGAGTCTAAGGGTAACCGTAAGTACTTTACCGTGGGTGGTGGCTTCCGCATGAATGTATTCTCGCTCGATGTGGGTTATGTCATCTCTACAGCTCAGAGCAATCCTTTGGACCAGACACTTCGTTTCACACTTTCCTTCGATATGGATGGTTTGAAAGATCTGTTTAAATAACCCCGGTTATAACATTATCTCGTAAACGAATAGAAAGACAATGAATATTAGAGTTGGAATGGGCTACGATGTCCATCAGTTGGTGGAAGGTCGTGACCTTTGGGTGGGAGGTATTAAGATTGAACACACCATGGGTCTTTTGGGACATAGTGATGCAGATGTGCTGATTCATGCTATTTGCGATGCTATCCTCGGTGCTGCCAACATGCGTGATATTGGCTATCATTTCCCCGATACTTCGGCAGAGACTGATGGTATGGACAGTAAGGTTATCCTGAAGAAAACCATTGAACTGATTGCTTCCAAGGGTTATCGTCTGGGTAATATCGATGCCACAATATGTGCAGAGAAACCAAAGATGAATCCCCATATCCCCGCCATGCAACAATGTATGGCTCAGGTTATTGGCTGCGATCCCGATCTTATTTCCATTAAGGCTACAACCACAGAGAAGCTTGGTTTTACCGGTCGTCAGGAAGGTATATCTGCCTATGCTGTAGCTTTAATAGAACGTATTTAATAAAAAAGTTATAAAAAGACACCCAATTTCGAATTATTTTTCCTACCTTTGCGCAGTAAAAACTAACTAACAATATTACTGCAATCAAAAAGATGAATAGGAAAAGTATTTCGATATTGGGCATTTTTTTGTGCCTAGTCCTTTCCCTGCACGCTGAGACGTGGACAGATGTCACCAATGTTTTTATTAAAAATCCATCGTTTGAGAATGGTATAAGTGATTGGGATTGGAATCGCAATTCACAGGCATTTAATTATAGACTAGGTAGTGCGGAGTTCTTTAATGGAACCTTTGATATTCGCCAGCGTCCGATACTTCCTCAGGGACACTACCGCCTTTCTGTTCAAGCGTTTTTCCGTATTGCAGATAACAATACCGCCTTGAGTGCTCATCAAAATGACACAGAGAATGTCACAGCTATGCTATATGCTGGTGATAACGAGGTGAAACTGAGAAGTGTTTACGATTATTCTTTCGCTTCGAATAGAAATAATAATTGCTGGACGCCAGATGAGATTACATACTATCCTAATGGAATGGAGTCGGGGGTCGCTGCTTTTGAGGATGGCGCCTATTGGAATGTACTAGAGTTTGATGCCGATGGCGAGACTCGTATGGGATTGCGAAATGAAATTCGTGAATATGGAAGCAACTGGTGTATGTTTGATAACTTCAAACTGGAATATCTGGGTGAGTTCACGCAGGTCTTGGTTAACGATGTGCAGTTGTCTGCTCCAAAGATAAACCTTGAAGTTGGCGAGACTATCCAGCTGACGGCAAATGTCTATCCTTCTAATGCTTCTGTTCCTCAACTAGACTGGTGGGTGGACAATCCTTTCGTTATTACTGTGGGTACTGATGGTACGTTGATCGCACGCGACGAAGGTACTGCTAATGTGTATGTTGAGACCACTGATGGTACAAACATTTATCGTGCACTGTCGTTCTCTGTTACGAAACCCTCCGTTACCGACAGTCGTCAGTGGGTAGATGTTACTTCTTCCTATATCACTAATCCCGATTTCGTTGAGAATGACTCGTTCGATGGATGGGAAGTAGATCGTATTAACGGAACAAATACCGTGCGTGCTGGCTCGATGGAGTTCTGGAACGCTTATTGGTTTGAGGCAAAACAGCTGCTCACAGGATTGCCAAAGGGAACTTATCGCTTGAGTGTGCAGGGCTTCCATCGTGGTTATGATTTAGGTCCTACCTGGAATGCATATTACAATAGTCAGCCCGATCGTTTCGCTTGTCTTTTCGCAGGTACTAATCGCACGCTTATGCCTTCCTATTATGAGTTGCGTCATGATACTGAGGAGATTGGCGATTGGAATCGCTATCAAGGTACATCTTTCCTCTATTCATTCCCTAATACCATGGAAACAGTTGCCAAGGTGTATGATGGCGGAAACTATACTACCTCGCTTGAGTTCAAACTGGACGACACCAGTAATGATTTGAATATCGGTGTGACCTTAGACGATGGCGTCTATCGTTCTGGCAACTGGTGTATCTTCAGTCACTTCAAACTTGAGTTCCTGGGTAATTATACAAAGGTCAGCAGCATCCAACTCTCGGCTGGAAGTACTAATCTGGTAGTCAACGAAACCACACGGATTACTGCAACTGTCCTGCCTGCTAATGCATTGGTGAAGACACTTGAGTGGTCGTCTGGCAATCCTTCGGTGGCTACTGTCGATCAGAATGGATTGGTGAAGGCAGTAGGAGAGGGTAGTGCCGTGATTAAGGCTCAGGCTACTGATAACTCTGGTGTCTATGCTACGGTTACGATTACTGTGGCTAATAGCGGCGACGCTACCGGTTCGCTTACCATCAACGAGATTATGGCTTCCAATATAGACCAGTTCGTGAGTCCAGCCTATAATTTCGATGGCTGGGTGGAACTCTATAATCCCACTACGAAGACTTTCGACCTGAGCGGACTCTATCTGAGTGACGATGCCAATAATCTCACGAAGTGGCGCATGCCTTCTTCTGTTGGTACCATCCCCGCCCGTGGCTATAAAGTCATCTGGTTCGATAGCAATGATATTGCCCCTCAGAATGCACCGTTTAAACTCGATACCGATGGCGGTACCATCTACCTGAGTGATACCAAGGGACAACTCATCATGAGTCAGGTTTATCCCTCCAGCATGGAGCGTGTAAGCTATGCATGTACTACCGATGGTGGCAAGACATGGAACTCTACATCCATGCCTACACCTGGTGCTACAAATGCTACAAGCCAGTTCGCTACAGAACAATTGACAGCTCCTGCCATTGACCAGGATTCGAAACTTTTTGATGGACCTTTCACAGCGACTGTGACTATTCCTGCAGGTACCACTCTGCGTTATACTACCGATGGCTCTTTGCCTACACTGGAGAACGGCGAGACCTCTTATGATGGTATCTTCACCATCAACGAGACTACCAATCTCCGTCTGCGCTTGTTTGCCGATGGCAAACTTGCTTCTCCCGTTACCACACGTTCTTATCTGTATCGCGACCGTGACTTCCTGTTGCCTGTCATCTCCGTTGTTGCCGACGA